>WPCG01137887.1_pt1 | contig 12844 bp, 14 predicted proteins | sample 5403311 | NCBI WGS metagenome assembly WPCG01 (sample SAMN12869467, study PRJNA574797) | sludge metagenome | isolation source: wastewater treatment of Control | place: China:Beijing | collected 2019-05-17 | reverse complement strand
TCACCATCGGAGAAGAGAGCTCTGTGTGGTTTAATTGTGTGCTGCGTGGCGATGTGCACCGCATTGTCATTGGCAAACGGTGCAGTATTCAAGACCTTTCCATGCTGCACGTCACCCACTACACCCTGCCTGATAAAAGCGACGGTAGTCCCACAATACTGGGCGATGACATCACCGTAGGACACCGCGTAATGCTGCACGGATGCATTATTGAGGATGCCTGCCTCATTGGCATGAGTGCGACCATTTTAGACAACGCACGCATCGGCAAAGAGTCCATTGTGGGCGCAGGTGCTTTGGTGACAAAAAACCAAGTGTTTCCACCCCGCTCTCTTATTTTGGGCAGTCCTGCCAAGCGTGTGCGTGCACTTACCGATGAAGAAGTTGCTGGACTTTATGCCTCTGCCCATCGGTATGTCGGGTTTAAAAACCGCTACAAACCTGACTAGGACTCTTTTTTAGAAGATTTGGCTTTGCGTTTTTTGGGATTTGGTTTACTAAAGTAGATAAGGTCTTCAGCCGTACACACCTCAGGCGGCACGTTATCCAAGGCAGCTAGAAAAATATGTGCAGCGCTTTTTGCATCCGCCAAAGCGCGGTGTCGCCCTTCCTCTTGAATACCCAGCACCTCTTTTAAAAAATCCAACCCATAGCGTTCAGACTCAATGGTCTTTTGCGCAAGGTCAATAGTGCAAAGCTTGCGGTTTAGCATCGGGCCAAAGCCTTGCTGCTCAAAAGAGGCAGAGAGAAAATAATAATCAAACCCCACATTGTGGGCCACAAACACTGCATCGCCTAAGAAAAGTCGAAATGCTTCCAGCACACTCCCCAGCGAAGGAGCGTCTTGCACATCTGCTAGGGTGATGCCCGTCAAGGTTTCAATAACAGGGGGAATTTCCTTGGTATGGACCAAGGATTCAAACCGCCCTATTTCTTGGCGGCCCTCCAACATCACAGCTCCCACCTCGATTACCTGTCCCTTGGCAGGGTCGCTGGCACTGCATTCAATATCTACCACACAGTACCGCTGGGCTTCATATGGCGTTAAACGAGTAGAGAGGGTGACATAGGTTTCACTGGTCTTTACCAAAGGCAGCCCCATGAGACGCAACTGCTCCAAATCTTCCACATCGCACATCTCAAGCGCCTCAATGGAACCCAGTCGGAAAGCCACTTCGCAAAGGGGTAGGCTCTCTTTGGCAAGCTGCATTGCCACGCGGTCAAACCGTCTCACGCCTTGGCTTCCTGAATAAAGCGGGCCATTTTTTCCAGCGATTTTTTACCCTTGTACGCCTCCACACCACTGCTCACATCGTAACCGTAAAAGCCAAAGGGGCGAAGCGTTTGCAAAAGGTCCGCTTCCAACCCCCCAGCAAGAATCATCTGCGAGCAGTCGTGTCCGCTAAACCAGCTTTTTTCAATACGTTTTCCAGCCCCGCCATACCCCTCCACAAAGGCATCCACCAAACGATAACGCCCCTTGAAACGGTCTAAATCTTCTTTACATGTAACGCGCACCACAGGCAAATAAGGCACTTCCAAAGCATCATAAAACGCTTCTGTAGCGTCCCAGTGAATCTGCGCCAATGTTATCCCAGCCGCTTTACATGTAAGGTTTACAAACGCCGCCTCCGCGTTTACAAAAAGTCCTACTTTTTCCACAAAAGGAGGCAGCTTGGCAATCATCTCAGCTGCATCTTTAGGTGCTATAAACCGAGGAGAAGGAGGGTAAAACACAAACCCCAACGCATCAGCCCCAAGTGTTATGGCAGCTTGCGCATCCTCTAGCGTTGTGATACCGCAAATCTTAACACGGGGCATACTAGACTTTTAACGAAGCAATCGCGTGGGCATAATCCGCCGAGCCAAAGACGTAGTTGCCAGCCACGACAATATCCACCCCCGCTTCGTCCAAATCCCGCACATTCAGGCCGTTGACGCCGCCGTCCACCTCAATGAGCACTTTTGCGCCACGCTTGTCAATCATGGCACGCAATCGCTTGGCTTTTTCCAGCACACTGGGAATAAACTGCTGTCCCCCAAAACCAGGGTTCACGCTCATCAACAACACCATGTCAATCTCATCAAGCAAAAACTCAATAGCCTCAGGCGGCGTGTGGGGGTTAAGGGTGAGTGCGGGCGAGATGCCGTAACTTCGGATTTTTTGAATAAGCCGATGGGGATGTTTTTCTTCTTCAATGTGAAAGGAGATAAACTTAGGCTTCAAGGGCGCAAACAGCTCCACAAAAAAAGTATTGTTTTGCACCATGAGGTGAATGTCCAAAGGCTTCGTAGCCGCCTTAGCAACCGCCGAAACCACCACTGGGCCGATGGTCAGATTGGGTACAAAATGGCCATCCATCACATCGACATGCACAAGGTCACAACCGCCTTCACAAATAGCCTTTATCTCTTCATTAAGTCTTCCAAAATCCGCAGAAAGAATACTGGGTGCAACGTACATACTGTTCCTTACTTGGTTAAAAATAGAGTCAAGGGTTTCTCCTCGACACGAAAATCCACTTGCGCGCCTTTTTTATCTTTTTTATGTTGAAAAATCTCTGAAACATCCACAAAGGTACGCGGCATGGTGATGTCCATTTTACACTGCCTTTTAAGCATTAATTGTACAATTTTTCCCCCAATAATATTCACAAACTCCCCCAGCGCGTCCATAAGCTCTGGCCGACTGGCGGTGTCGGGATTGTCCAGCAAAATCTTACACGCTTTGCGCGCGGTCTCTTCTTCAAAAACCATCACCAACAGACCGTTTAAGTCTCCAAACATTCCCAACGCAACACCCATTTTAGAGTCGGTTCGCTCAAAAGTCAGCGGCTGTATTTTAAGAGATTCTTTAGCGACCTTGCATTGGGCCATGACTTCAATGGTGTGCATGGCTGTTTGCACCACTTCTGGCAACACTTCTACTAGGCGCTTGGTGATGTGCTGAGGTTTTTTGGCCACAATGCCGCCTCCGCCTCCTTGCCCCAAAAGCTCCTCGTCATCAAAAAAACTCTTCAGTGAGTCATAAAACAACACGCCCGCATCTTCTAGCTCCTCTTTGAGTGAGTCTGCGATACTGCGCGAAGTAAGACCGCTAATAGCGATACTTGCTCCATATTCTGCGGCTGCGGTTGAGAGCCTTGAGAGGAAATTGACTCCGTGAACATTAATGGAAGAGACGTTTTGCGCATTGAAAAGAAACAGAGTAAAACCCACACGCAAAGAGTTTTCATGGTAACGCATATCAAACTTCTCCGCCAACGTAGAATCCACAAAACTGCTTAAACCATAAACAATCACGTTATCTTTAATGTGCACTTGCAAATGCTTTTGCGAAGACCCCAGATAGGAGTTGGAAATTGCCACGTCATGCAGCGCTTTTTGCTCCTCAAACTGCGCCTTATTTTTGGCAACCGTGGGCTTATAGCCCCGCTCATACAATTCAAGCATCAGTTGGTTTTTTTGATCAGCATTGTCGTTATAGACGATGATTTTCTTAGCTTCCCTCTCTTTTGTTTCCCCGACACCCGCAAACAATGCCGCAATGGCTTCGGTTTCAAACAGGGAAAAAGTAATCTTTTGTTGGTACATTTCAAGAATTGTTCGGTATTTTTTTACATCGTAGTCGCAAAAACCTATCATCGCACCCGTGCGCTCTTGAATTTGTCCCAAAAGTTCTACAATGGTCGTCAACCCTCTTTTATTAAAAAAAACAATCTTTTTGAGGGAAATCAGGGCTGCTTCACACCGCTTGTCGGTCAAAAACTGTATGTCTTGCGGTTCAATAATAACCTTGGCATTCTCACCGTCCAAAAACCCCTGAGGAGTAAACACTCCCAATCCATTTTTCAGTGTTGGTCTCATGCTTCAATCTTTTCCATACAGGCATAAAAACGCTCTATCTGATGGGGAAGCGCGTGGACAGAAAAGGCAAAAAGGGCATTAAGTCCACACTGCACAAACATTGGCCGACTTAACTCATACTGCAAAAGAAGCCCAAAATACACTGCTCGCTCATCTTCGCCCTCGTCCCCGCCAAGACGTTCCAAAAAACCAATCATTTCGCCAGAAAGTTCCCATTTTTGCGCGATAGCACAGGCAATATCTACAAAGCGCATCCCTGCCATTTTTAGCAGTATTTCTTCATAACTCATGGCACGCTGTGCTTGCAAAAGACGCAACGTTTCAAGGTTATGTTTAAAAATCTCTTCACACGCAGCAATAGCCGCTGGGATAATGGAAGCGGCTTTGGCAATTTCGCCGTTCTTACACCCAATCTCTTCCATCACCGCTTCCCATTTGACCATGAGGTGCGCTTGCAGTTCTTGAAAAGTACGTGTATCTAGCGCAAAAACTTCCCAGCGTTTTGGCAGTAAAAGGCGGGTATAGTAGCTAGTTAACACCTGTTTAGCACGCCACAGGCCAAGCACACCAAACAATTGACGCGCCTCTTTAATGTGGGTGCGAAAACCAAAAATAGGCTTGTTAACAAGGTCTTGCAGGTAAAGCATGAGGGCATTGTCGTTGGCTGCAATATCTGCAGCCCTTACCAAGTCTCCTTGTTCAAGAGCAACAGAACACGCTCTGACAATCTTCGGAATAGCAGGAACCGAAGCGAGGTACTGATCTATCTGGGAGTGAGAAATCATGGGTAAACCACCCTTTGCTAAGATAGACTATTTCCAAACAAAGTCTAAAGGTTCATCATAACAATGATTTTATAAAAAGCGTCTAAAAGCGTCTCAACCCTTTTACATGTAAAGAAAATTGTGGTACAATACGCGCCTTACTTGTACAAGGGGTTTTAAGTCAGCCTTTTGCTTCCTTTTTGTACAATACCCAAAATTTTACCAAGGACTCTCACATGGCAAGAAAATGTGCAATCACAGGCAAGGGCCCTATCGTTGGCAACAACGTAAGCCACGCCAACAATAAAACCAAGCGTCGCTTTCTTCCAAACCTCCGCACGATTCGTGTGATGTTGGAAGACGGTACAACACGCAAAATCAAAGTCGCAGCTTCTACGCTTCGCACCATGAAGAAAAACGCCTAACCGCGCCCCCATGAGGAATAGCTTCCGTGCCTTCCGCGCCTAAGTTCGCGCCCAAGCTTAAGAAATTCCTCAACTGGTCTGAAAAGGCCACGCCCGAAATAAGCCTCAATACCGAGCTTTACGAACAACTCCGCCCTTTCCACGTCCCTCTCATCTGTGTTGTTATGGCCATGATGTTTGGGACCTTGGGGTATGTCTTCATTGACGACATGTCCCTCTCAGATGCCGTGTACCAAACAGGCATCACCTTCACCACCGTTGGCTTTGGAGAAATCGCCCCCATTTCCGAACTGGGCCGCCTTTTTACGGTTTCCCTCATTATTGTAGGCTTTGGTGTTTTCTCTTTCTCCATTGGTGTTTTGGTTCAAGTTCTCAACAAGGGCGACCTTGTTCGCATTCTCAAGGAGCGCAGTATGCTATACCGCATTGCACGACTTAAAAACCATTTTGTTATCTGCTACCACAACGAATTCACCATTCAGCTTGCCAAGCAGTTTCGGGAAAATCACGTCCCTTTTGTGGTCATTGACCCAAGCGACTCTTTTGCAAAAATTGCCCAGCAATTTAAGTACCCTTACTATCTACAAGAAGAGCCGCACACCGAGGTTGCATTGCTTAAGTCCCATTTTTCCAGCGCCAAAGGGCTTATTACCCTGAGTGAAAACATTGCGGACAATATTGCCCAAATCGCCTCAGCGAGACTTTATGAAAAAGAGCTTGGCCTCAAACGCCCCTACTTCATCATGGCCAACGCAGACAACGACATCGACACCGAAAAGCTTAAAAAGCTGGGTGCTGATGCGGTGGTATCTCCCACCAAACTTGTTGCCCAGCGCCTAAGTGCCATGAGCATCCGCCCCGATATGGAAAACATGATTGAAACCTTTTTGCACCAGAAAAAATCCGCCATCGACATGGAAGAAGTGCTTGTACCTGACCATTCGTGGATGCGTTTTAAAAAAATCAAAGAGGCCCACTTGCGCGACATTACCAATGTGAGTATCATAGGGATTCGTGATGCTAAAGGAAAGTTTTCCCCCATGCCACGAGGCGATACCCTCATTGGAACAGGCAGTAAACTGCTTGTTGTGGGAACAGCGGAGAGCATTCAAGCTACAAAACGCATTATTCGTAAAAAAGAAAAGCCCGAGGAATTAAAATATGTTTAATATGTTTCCCCTGCAAGGCGGAATCGATCATGTTGCAGGATTCTACACCCAAGGTGTTGCTGTTGGCCTAAAACCCAATGGCAACAATGACGTAGCCTTCATTCGCTCCAACACATTGTGTGACGTGGAAGCCGTTTTTACCACCAACCGTTTTCAAGCCGCACCCATTGCCCACTTCAAGCGCTACCCCAAGGATTTTCAAACCAATTTTGTGCTCATTAACGCCAAAAACGCCAATGCTATGACAGGAGCCAAGGGCGTTGAAGACATCGACACCCTCTTTGCCTCCTTGCGCACCACTTATCCTTCTTTACACAACCCCATCATGAGCTCCACCGGCGTTATCGGCTACCGCCTCAATCAAGAAAAAATTGCCAAAGCGTTTTCTCTTTTTGACTACAATGCCAAAGACTCCGATTCTGCCGCGCGTGCTATCATGACCACAGACGGCTTTAAAAAAGAGTTATGCTTGCGTGTTGAACCCCAAGAGGGCGCCCCCTTTCATCTTGCTGCCATTTGCAAAGGTGCAGGGATGATCAACCCTGCTATGGCTACCATGCTTTGTTTCATTGTCACCGATGCCGCCGTGCCAAAACAAGAGGCAAAAGAAGCCCTAGCCCATGCCGTAGAGCACTCCTTTAATGCTGCAAGCGTAGATGGAGACACCTCCACCAACGACACCGTGCTTCTTTTAAGCAATGGCCAAAGTGGCGGTTACCACAAAGAAGGGTTTGCCCAAGCCCTCGCCTTTTTGACCAAACACCTTGCTCTTGAGATTGTCCGTGATGGCGAAGGAGCAACCAAGCTTGTTGCCTTTTCTGTCACAGGAGCCGCCAGCGATGAAGAGGCAAAAAAGGCAGCCAAAGCACTCAGTAATTCTTTGCTTGTTAAAACAGCGCTTTTTGGCGAAGACCCCAACTGGGGGCGCATTGCCTCCACCATTGGAGCAAGCGGTGTTACATGTAATGATGAAACCCTTGAGATTAAATACGACAATGTAGTAGTTTTTAACAACGCTCACCGCGAATTAGACAAAGAGCGCGAAGCCAAAGCCGCCAAAGTCATGAAGCAAGCCAGTTACACCATTTCTTGTGACCTTGGAATAGGCACAGGCAGCTACACTGCCTATGGCTGTGACCTAGGACACCAGTACGTTACTATCAACGCCGATTACCGCTCTTAGCCTCTTTTTACAAGGCACACATGCGTGCCTTGTGCTCTCCTGTTAGTCGCAACTAAGTCGCGTTTTGTTATACTTTTGCCCTTATAGTGCTTTCAAAAATGCTAAACCTTTTATTGTCACGGGGTATATAAAAGACCAACATAACACAGGTGAAGAATGAGAAATTTTTTCTATTGGCTTTTAGTGTGCTGTCCTCTTTTTTCCCACCCTCATGTTTTTGTCGAAGCGGGATTTGAGGTCGTGCTAGAGAAGGAAAAAGCCCACGTGCGCGTCTTGTGGCAATTTGATGAGATGACCTCCATGATGTTGCTCATGGACTTTGACACCAATGGCGATGGCATACTAGATGCCAAAGAAGTTGCTTTTTTAAAAGAACACGCCTTTGACCACCTTGAGCCTTTTGGATACTACACCGTCATTGGAAAAAAAGGGGAAGAAACGCCACCTCCCGCCCTCTCTTTTTTTCACGCACGCGCCCAAGGGGTCCATCTTTTTTATGAGTTTGCCTTTTCCTTTCCTTTAAAACCCAATACCAAGACCCTTACACTTGGATGCTACGATGAAGACAACCTTGTTGCTTTTTTCCTAAAAGGCCCGCTTTCTGTCACTTCGCCCCTCAAAAACCGCCAGATTTCCTACCATGCCAAGCGCGAACACAGAGATTTTTACGATGCAAGCCTCTTGCAAATTACGTGGAAGGACACACCATGACACACCTTTGGGGAACATTTATTCAAGAGCTCAACCTTTACCAAAAAAACCTCAACGCCACCATTGCTTCAGCTTTTCGAGGATTGGATGAACAAGGGCTTTATGGCGCCCTTGTTATTATAGGCATTGCTTTTTTTTATGGTGTTATTCATGCCGTTGGGCCAGGACATGGAAAAGCGGTAGTGGCTTCGTATTTTCTATCGCAAGGAAAACACCGCAGGGAAGCTTTTAAGATAGGGTATCTTGTGGCCATTTTTCATGGTCTTTCTGCTTTGCTTCTTACTTTTGGCATTTACTACCTTATAGATGGTCTCTTTTCACGCACCTTTAACCAAAGCGTAGAGGTACTCTACAAGGTTTCAGGGGGAATGATTTTGCTCGTGGGCTGCTACTTGCTCTACGAATTTTTTCACACAGCAAAACACACTGACAGCCCTGCTCCCCTTTCCTCCAAAAAGCCTTATGCGGTTGCCTTGTCTATCGGTATTGTTCCTTGTCCTGGCGTGATGACTGTTGTGCTCTTTTCTCTCATGCTAGGGCATCTGTTTGTGGGTATTTTAGCTGCCCTTGCCATGAGTATTGGCATGGGCCTTACCATCTCACTAGCAGGCATCATGGTAGCACAAGGTTCTTGTTTAGTACACACAAAAGGCAGGGCCTTCCAACGGATTTTACAAGCCCTTTCCGTTGTCCTTGTTTTTGGGATTGGCGTGTTTCTTTTGTTCTTATCTTAACCCCTTTCTTAGCGTGAGAAGGCTATACTTTCTTATACATTTTAAGGAGGGTAATCATGTTGCACGAATACCGAGATATCATCTCAAAACTCAAAGTTGAAAACGCACACTTTGCAAAGATTTTTGAGCGCCATAATGAACTAGACCAAAAGATTACAGACGCAGAAGAAGGCAGAGAGCATGTAGAGCGCTTCCAGCTTGAAACCCTCAAAAAAGAAAAGCTTCGCCTAAAAGATGAGGCGTACCATATGATTTTGGCTTACAAAGAAGCCAAGGGACTTTAATCCGGGTATAAACCCGGAACCCCTTGTGTTAACACCCCTTTTTTCACTTTTCCTTTACAAAACTCCACAATTTTTCCATGAAACCTTGCATAAACCTCTGCTTTTGAAAGCCGTTTTCCATAAAGCGCATCAAGACGCGCCTCCTCTTCCAGTCCTTCAAGGCACCACTCTTGCATAGACCCATAGTCTTCAAAAGCATACCCATAAAAAGCCAGCAGTATTGCGGTGTAACGGTCAACCACCAAGGCTTCTTGATAGCATCCATAACACAAAATAGCATCGGCTGTTTCTGGGCCAATACCCCGCTGGGCCAGCAACCACGGACGCGTTACATGTAAAGCGAAAGCTTCAAAACTACCAAACTCCTCCCCAATAGCCACCGCTAACGCTTTAAGGTTTTTAGCCTTTGCTTCAAAACATCCGCTGGGCTGGATACAGTGCTTCAGTAAGCTCTCTTGCGCGTCCGCCAAAGCTTCTACATGTAACACTGCATGGCTCCGCAGTCTTTGCAAACTCTCTTCCACCCGCTCCCACTTGGACTGCTGGGTTAAAACAGCCCCCACCACCACGTCAAACGTGCCGCTGTTGGGCCACCACAAAGGGTCTTTAAGGGTTGCGTTAACGCCACTTTGCTTAAGCGCTTCTAGCAGCTCAATACTACGTCTCATAATAAGCGTCCAGCACCACAGGCTCGCTCATTCCATCATACAGCTTGAGCTTAAAAGCCTCTTTACAGACACTTCCCTCAAACTCCATCACCACCATCTGCAAGATTCCTTTGCAACGGTTTGGCACCTCAAAAGAGGCAGGAAGTCCCGTTAAAAACCGCTTCAGCGGAGCGGCCACATCCATGCCAATGACATTATCACGGCACCCCGTAAGCCCAACATCTGTCACATAAGCCGTCCCTTCCACAACACTCAAATCATCCGTTCCCACATGGGTATGGGTTCCAACAATGGCCGAAACTTTTCCTTTTAGCATTGCAAGCAACGCCCGCTTTTCACTGGTAGCCTCTGCATGAAAATCAATCAACACCCCATCGTGAGGCTCCAAGGTTTCCAACACTTCTGTGATTGTTAAAAAAGGGTTGTTGCACATGGGCATCGTGTAGTACCCCATGAGATTTACTACCGCCAAGGTATAAGAAGGGGTGCGCAAATACCCCACACCACTTCCCGGAGCCGCCTTTGGGTAATTCACAGGCCGCAAGATAGGCGCACTGTCCATAAGGGTCATAATCTCTTTTTTGTCCCAGCTGTGGTTGCCGCCACTGAGCATATCTACCCCAGCGCTAAAAAGCTCATGGGCATTTTTAATACTAAGACCAAAACCATGGCTTGCATTTTCGCCATTGGCGATAACCCCATCAAGCCCGTAGCGTTCTTTGAGTACACGCACATGGGTCTCTATGAGCTTGCGCCCTGGTCTGCCAACCACGTCCCCAATAAACCCTACCCGCATGACTCCCCTTTTCCTAAAAATACAGACGCATAGGCATTGTAAAACTGTTTGGCCGTGCGACCACTGCGCGAAGCGCGGGCGGCAGAAAACTGTTTAGCAGCATCGTGCAGGACTTTTTATCGCCCTCATAGGCTTTGAAATACACATCCACCATCTCTAAAAAATCAGACTGGCTGCCTTGGTAAAAAGAGAGCCACAACCCAAAACGGTCAGAGAGTGAGATTTTCTCCTCCACTGCGTCACTGTAGTGCAACTCCCCTTGAAGCACCATTGTTCCCACATTGTCGCTTGCAAGTTCACTCACTAGGTGACGTCGGTTGGACGTAGCGCACACCATAACGTTTTGAGGTGGGAGCTCAATGGAGCCTTCCAAAACAGGCTTTAGTCCTTTGTAGCTTGTGTCACCCTCTTCAAACGAAAAATCATCACAAAACACAATAAACCGATAAGGAAGCGTACGCAAGGCATCGACCACTTCAGGCAAATCACGCAAATCTTCCCTAGCAAACTCAATAAGCCGCAACCCTTGGCCGCCAAACCCATTAAGCACCGCTTTTACCAGTGAGGATTTACCCGTTCCGCGCGCACCCCATAGCAACACATGGTTAAAAGGCGCCCCTTGTAAAAACGCTTGTATATTGGCCACCATGGCCTCTTTTTGGCGCCCAATACCCACTAAATCTTCCAATCCAATAGGATCAACCTCTTGTACAGGCTTGAGGGCTTGTTGCCTTGGGCGCCAGATGGCTGCCAAGGTTGTGGACCAGGGAATCATGCTTTTCCTTTTTTACGTAAACACTCCAAAACGGTAGCTAAAATATCATCATCGTCCTTGCTGCGCGCATGCAAGGTTTCCTTGGCGCCGTTTTCATAAGTCAGCGTAATGGTTTGCTGATAGTTGGCGATACTGACAATCTGCTGCGCCATCCCCATGATTTTAAGCACAATAAGCTCTAAAAACTGTTTCGTTGGCACATCCAAAGCCCCAAAACGGTCACACATCTCTTCTTCGATTTCATACACCTCGTGGGTGCTTTTGCAGTGGCTTAGACGCCTGTAAAGCTCCAGCCTTACGCGGTCTTCGCCTACGCATTCGGGGCTAATATACGCGCTCACCGTTAGTTTTAAATCAATCTCTTTTTTCTCGCTCTTTTCGCGGTGCATCAGCTCGCCAATGGTGTCTTCAAGCATTTTTAGGTAAAGAGAGTAGCCGATGTGTTGGATGTGTCCGCTTTGGGCTTCTCCCACAAGGTTTCCTCCGCCACGAATCTCCAAATCATGGTACGCTAACACCGAGCCGCTTCCAAGAAAAGAGTTAGACTCCAGCGCAACCAAACGTTTTCTGGCTTGGTCTGTTAAAGCCTCTTTGTTTTCCACTAAGAAATAGCAAAATCCTTGCACGTTTCCGCGCCCCACACGACCGCGCAATTGGTGTAAATCTGCGATGCCAAAATGGTCTGATGCCTCTATTAAAATCGTGTTGACATTGGGAAGATGAATGCCTGATTCGATGATGGAAGTCGAGAGCAGCATGTCGTACTCTCCCTCTTCAAAACGCAACATCTCTTTTTCCGTGACCGTAGCGCTGACGTGGGAGTGCAACACTAAAATGCGCAAAGAAGGGAGGATTTCTTGTAATTCCTTTGCCTTTGAGGCAATACTGGCAATGCGGTTATGGACGTAAAAAATCTGTCCTTTGCGACGCATCTCCCGTAAAAAAACCTCTTTTAAAAGCACCGGGTCGTACTCTTTGACAAAGGTGCGCACATCTTCACGCTCTTTAGGTGGGGTCATGATTTTTGAGTAGGTGCGGATGGAGCTTAAAGCCATGTTGAGGCTGCGAGGAATGGGAGTGGCACTCATGGAAAGCACATGAATGTTGGCGCGCATGTTTTTAAGCGCTTCTTTTTGTTTCACTCCAAATTTATGCTCCTCATCAATCACCAAGAGGGCTTGGTTTTTCATGGGCGCCCCCAAAAGGGCATGGGTACCCACACACACATCCACCTCTCCCTCGCCCAACCGTTTTAACAATAAAGTCCGCTCTTTAGCAGTGCTAAAACGGTCCAGTTTTGCCACCCGCACCCCAAAAGGAGAAAGACGCCCGTGAAGGCTTTTAAAATGCTGGGATGCCAAGAGCGTTGTAGGGACAATCAAGGCAACCTGATACCCGCTTTTCACCGTAGCTAAAATCGCATTCATCGCCACTTCCGTCTTGCCAAAGCCCACATCGCCGCTAATCA
>WPCG01003602.1_pt1 | contig 12844 bp, 10 predicted proteins | sample 5403311 | NCBI WGS metagenome assembly WPCG01 (sample SAMN12869467, study PRJNA574797) | sludge metagenome | isolation source: wastewater treatment of Control | place: China:Beijing | collected 2019-05-17 | reverse complement strand
GGATATTTTTAATCCCGTCCCGTAATTGTTCCAGAGAAGAAGAAGTGCCCATCAGCGCAACGAGCGTATGTTTTCCCTCGGCGTCGGGCTGAACGCTCAGGACCATGTTCCCTTCCATCTTCCGGGAACCGCCTCCTACCTCCATCTCTCCCGAGAAAGAGTAGAATACGGCGGGTTGTCCCCCGATCGTCGTTTCCTCCTCCCGCGAGACGAAGTTCTTCACCTTTCCCTTGGAGGCCTCTTTTTCGATGTCCTCGTAAAAGCTTTTATACCCTCCCCCTTTGGGGGGCGTCTGTTTCATCACCATAAGGGCCGCCATTGAGACGTCCTCCGAGGGCGCGCCGTCCAACGCCTCGGGATGCGATCCCGTGAAGAATCCGACGCCCTCCCTGCGCTCCACCATCGGTTTCCACCCTGAAGGAATCGTCATGTAATAGGGGGGGACCCAGCGGAAGAGCATCCCCTCCGGCGCGTCCGTCAGGGCCGGAGGCTCCGCCTCCTGCGCCCCGGCTCCCGCGGGGAAGAACGCGAACAGCGTCAGCAGACAGACAAGCGGAATCCACTTCCGGGGGGATACACGGAAGAAACCGATGACAACACCATCGCACAGCTGTTCGACGGCTCTTTTCATGACTACTCCCTCCTCTTTCATCATCATGCCCATCAGCGGACCGGGCAGAAGTAGACCCCTACCGGGAACGACACGGACATATTCTCGTAGCGCACGGGCGCGCCGCCGTCGATCCACGGCTCCATCGTTCCCCGTTTGTAGAACTCCAGCGTGTAGAACATTACGAGGTCGAGCGCGAAGGACTCCGGCGTCTTTCCCTTCTCCGGAGTCCACGAGAGCGAAGCGCTCCCGCCGCTTCCCCGGACCTCGGGGCTGACTGCGGAGCCCGTCGTGAAGAACCACTTTTTCACGGCAACCCGCCCTTCAAGACTCGGCGTTCCCGGCACGGAGACCGGAACGGGAGGTATGGGCGCGAGCGACACGGCAAGCGAGATCGTTACCGGTCTCCCCGCCTGTTGATATCCGCTTCCGAGGATCGGACGGCGCTCCATCGCGGAGCCGGAGAGATCGATTCCGCCCATCGCCAGCGCTTGCTTCATCGCCTCGGCGAGCTGCGAATCGCTCAGGGAGACGCCCATCTTCGCCATCTCCTTGATCATCTGCTCTTTGACGTAGTCTCCCGCCTTCGACATCCCCTCGACCATGTCCGCGAGACGCTTCCCCTCCGGACTCTTCGGGTCTATTTCTCCGGATATCCCGGAGATGGACGGGACGACGGAGAGCGCGACCGTCGGGAAGACCACGGACTGGTCGTTGGCAAAGGGAGAACCCGTCAGCCAGAAGGTACGGTTCTCGAAAAAGTGCCGTTTCTCCCCCTTGACGACCGAGACGGAAATCGTATCCTCGGCCAGCTCTTTCTTCTTCTCGCCATACAGAATCACCTTGGGAGAGAACAGATCCCCCTGTTTCAGGCCATTGTAGGTGTGTTTCGCGACGGACTTTTCCCCGGGGCGCGGTCTGTCCTCGACCGGCTCGCTTCCGTCGCCGAAATCCCACTCGAAGAGATAGTCTCCCTTGGGAACGGCCACTGCCTCGAACTCATGCTCCGCGTCGCCCGTCTCCTCAAGAAGCTCCAGCACAAGGATGCGCGGCGGCATGATGGAGACCTCGGCGGGGTTCTTGAGCTCCCATGGGGCATTTTCAAACCGGCGGCTCCCCGCGTCTATCCGGATGACCGCGGACTGCCCGTCCTTGATCTCGTAGAAGGCCTCTTCTTCGGTGAGCGGGAACCCCTCCGCTGCGATGAAAAGACGAAGCGGCAGCTTCTCAAGGGAGCCTTCAAGCGTCTCGATCTTCTCAAGCGCTCCCTTGTTGAAGTGCAGCTTTCTGCCGTAGATCTTCTTCGTCTTCTCCAGAACCAGCAGCTCGGCGGAACCTGAATACTGAATGGTCAGATCGTACGCGGACCATGCGGGATCCTTTTCTTTCAGATGCTCCATCGTGGCCGTCGCTTCGATGAAGCGTTTGGGAACCGCTTCGGAGCCGGGCGCGTCGCGGGGCTCCTCCTGTTCCTCGAACTCCGTTTTCAGCTCCAGTGTGGGGAAGAAGAGATCCATCAGGTCGGCGCAGGCGTGGATGGCCAGCGGAAGCAGCACTTCGGTCTGCGAAGAGGCGAAGGCGTGCGGCACATGATAGGGTCCGAGACGGTTCGCGCCCACGGCGATTCCTCTCCCGGCCTTCTCCTTCAGGTTGTCGAAACCGCCGAACACCGTCTGGTCCGGGTCGAACCAGTGAAAACTGAGACGCTCCTGCGCCATGGCGACGCGCTTCCCGTCGAACACGCCGTAGAGCTTCTTCACCGTGCGCGGCATCAGGAACCCCCGCACAGTCGTCTTCACTTCCACCAGATCCTTGAACTGCGGCGACGGATAGGGCGTCTGCCGGTTGTTGGGGAGGATGCCGGAGGGTTTGTCGTAGATGGTGTCCATCGAGTAAAAGGTCGAATTCGTGAAGCGGGCTACTTGGTCAAAGAGCTCGGCCGGCGCCTGGAGCGTCCCCCCCGCGCTGGCGATGAACGGGCGGATGCGCGAGTCGATGAACGGGTTCGCGGCGGCGCGGCGGACGTGCTCGGGGAAGGTGGCGACCTCGATCGGCTCGTCCGCGGGGTGGGAATCGTTCCGCACGTGCGCGGGCTGCGTCATGTCGCCGAGCATGTGCATCGATTCGCCGAGGGCGCGGTACGCCCTTGAGAGATAGAGCTTTCTCTGGTCGTCGTGGTCTCGCGGGACGAGGTTGAGCTTGGTTTTGAAGTGCGGCGCGGAGATCGCCGAAGGAAGCGGGACGTCGTCGCGGACCTCCAGCGCGGCCTTGTACGAGGCGAGGGCGGTAAAGAGCGTGAACGGATTGTCGGGGTGATCCAGTCCCCACGCCCTGGCGTCGATCTGCGGGCTGTCGTAACGACCGTGCGCCCAGCTCTGGTCGGTCAGATACGCCACGCCCGTAATCCGCAGCGGATCGTAGAAGTGCCGCACCGACGAGTAGAGATGCGGTTCGTCGGCCCAGTCGCCGCCCATGACGATCCACCGGCGCATTGAATAGTTCGCCTCCGCGGAGACGAATCCGGAAGCCGTCAGCGAAGAACTGTTTACTGCAACGCCGCGCAGCGGTTGTTGCAGCGCGTTGTCGACGAAGGGCCCGAGCCGGAACTTTTCCTTTCCCGTCATCCGGCGGACGAAAAGAGCGATCGCCTCCGAGTTGATCTGACTGTGCGGCTGCTGGCTCCACGCTTCGACGAAGGACGGCGCGGCGCACGACCAGAGGATTGACGCGATGATGACTACGATATGCGGCAGTCTGCGGTTACGCACGGTATTTCCCCTCCTTTCCCGGCCGGAGACGTTAAAAGTCGAAGAGAACCCACTTGCCGTCGACCTTTATCCACCGGACATAGAACGTAAAACCGTCGAGGACGACAGCGTACTCCGATGTGCGAAGCGCCGTGGAGGTCCCAGGGTCGGCGCGCTCCGCGGCGCTGAAAAAGCTCATCTCCGCGGTGTCGAGGAGTTCGGCGAACGAGGACATGGCCTCGGGCTTGTGGGCGAAGAGCGCGGCGTACTCCTCCCGCCGGTCCTCGTCGATCACGGAGACGGCCCGTTCGATATCGCCCTCTTTCAGCGCGCTCCGGAACTCGTCGAAGGACTCCTCGATCACCGCCTTTTCTTCGGGCAAATCCGGGTAGTTTTTCCAGTCCGGATCCTCGCTTCCGGTAAACGCATCTTCCGGTGAAAATTCTCCTCCCGGTGGAACGGCGGCAACCGGGCCGGAAGAAACCGGCGTCTCCTCAGGTCCGAACAGATTGTCGAGCGTGCCAAGACCGGCAAGCAGCTCCTCCAGCAGGGCTATCCTGTCCCGCAGAGGTTGCAGGTCGGGACGCGGAGAGGAAGGCTCTCCCGCCGTCAGCTCTCGAATTTTTCGCTCCAGCAGAGGGTCGGGGTAGAGCGCATGGCTGCGTTTGAATGAAAGCAGCGCGCCGAGGAAGTCGCCCCCCCGCTCCATTCGTTCGCCTTCGCTCCGGAAGGAGAGCGCCTTTTCAAGCTGCGCGATACGTTCGCGGAGCGTCTCGTTCGACGGAGAACGCGCTTCGCGTCCCTCTTCCGTCTGTGCACACACTTCGTTTCGGGGAACGGGAAGAAACGCCGCGAGAAGAAGAAACAGCAACCAGAGCAAGATGCTTCCCCCCCGGCGCACGCGCGCCTCGCGAACCCCCCGGGCCGATACTGCGCTTTTTCCGGAAGACATGATCTCCGCACCTCCTTCAGAACACAGGGAATGCAGGCAGGCTTCCTTCCGAAAAAAGAGCGCCGCGCCCGCAATTTCATACTGCGCTTTGTTGACGCACAGCTTATTCTACCAAGCTTGAAATGTCAAACAGATTAGCCGGTGAAAAAACTGCTCATGCAGCTTGACCGGGATTATCCGTTATCTCGTCTTTAGAGATATGCTACAATTCGCTCATCTTTTCTATAACGATCCTTTCAAGGAGGTCGTTCCATGATTCGGTATACTCATTTCCTATTGCTCTTTCTTCTTTTCTCCGTTCACACAGCCGGAGCGACGCTGAGCGGAGACGCCTTCATCGAACTCTGCCGGCAGGGCTCGGCGTCGGCTATACGCGCCGCTCTCGAAGCGGGGGCGGACGCCAACGAACGGGACGGGTACGGCCGCACTCCCCTGATGACCGCGGCCGCGGACAATGAAGATTCCGAAGCGGTCGCAGTGTTGCTGGACACCGGCGCCGACGTGAACGCGAAGAACGAGTACGGCGAAACCGCCCTGATCTGGGCCGCGGGGGAAAACCCCAATCCTCGGGTTGTGGAAGCGCTGCTCACAGCGGGAGCCGACGTCGAAGCGCGCAACACGGTCGGCGGTTCCGCGTTGATGGCGGCGGCGGAAAACGCCTCGCACCCCCGCGTGATCGAACTGCTCGTCGAGGCCGGAGCCGACCCCAACGAACAAAACGGCTACGATGAAACGCCGCTGATGTGGGCGGCTGCGCGAAACGAAAACCATGAGATCGTCGAGGCGCTGCTCGCGAAGGGCGCGCGTGTGGATGCCCGGAACAAAGTCGGAGGGACGGCGCTCCTCTGGGCGGCCGCGGGCAATCCGAATCCGAAAGTGATCTCGGCGCTGCTGAGAGCCGGAGCGGAGATCGAGGCAAAGGACAAACGCGGAGTCACACCGCTGATGGCGGCGGCGGAAGACACCCCGAACCCCGCCGTAGTGCTTCTGCTGCTGGAACACGGAGCCGATCCGCGAACCCGCGACGCCCGCGGAAAACGCGCGCTGGAGTATGCGGAGGACAACGAAAAGCTGAAGGGAACGGCGGCCCTGGAGGCGCTCCGCCGGGCGAGCAGGTGACGGTGAGGGGAATCTTTCACTTACTCGAAACGGCACGCTCCTAATGACGAGCATTCACTTTCCGGAGAACTCAAGAGTGCGCTCCTTTATTCTGTGAATCGCACGCCGCAAACTCTCGGAACGTTTCGCTGCGCGCTCGGGCTCCCATTCCGAGAAAACCCATTCCGAAAGAAGGCTGTTGTATCGAAGCGCCTGCAGCAGACGAGTTCCCTCTTGTCGCACCAGACCGAGACGAACCTCGCGGGGCGCCTGCCGTGCAAGCGTGAGCAACGTCTGTTTGGGGTCGGGCAGTGTATCCGGGGCATCGGGCAAACCAGAATGAATATCAAGCAGAGAGCGCATCGCCTCGTGGTCCGCAAGCAGCCAGCTCTCCGTCTCTCGGACGGCGACGCGTACGAGAAGACGATCGGGTAATCTATGTTGCTCTCCGAACCATTCAAAGATAAGTCCCGGAGGACATGCGGCCCGATCCAGATCCGTCAACAACAGAACCGCCTGAGTCCGTGCCAAACTTCGCCACTTCCCGGCGTTCTTCCGAAGGTAACCGAATCCTCTTCTCCGGAATCTGTTGGCGACCTCCACAGGCGGCGGGAGCGACCGAAGAAGACGTTCCGCAACGGATTCGCTCAATTCATCCTCGGTTGCCACGTTCCAATACATCATTCCTTCGCCCCGAGGCAATTCAGGAATTTGGGGCGCATCTTGGGAAGGAGTGCCTCCGCTACGGAAAACCCGGCGTCCAGCGCCTCCATCTCCTGCGTATTCAACACGCGCCCCTTTGAACCCTGTTCGCCGACTTCCAACGCGATCACTCCGCGACCATCGATCCCCGGATTCGAAAGCAACGCTTCACTCTGCGTGCAGATCACGAGCTGGGAACGCTTGGAGTCCCTGTTTCGAAGCCGTTCCATCACTTCCGGCAGCCTTTCCGCAATACCCTCGTTCAGTGAAAGTTCGGGCTCCTCCAGCAACAACACGGGCCCTCCCTCCTGCAAAATCCAAAGAAGGCCGATAAGACGAAGCGTACCGTCGGAAAAAGATTCCTCGCTCCGCCACCCTTCCGCCGCCCGAGCGTACGAATGCAGCATTCTCAGGCGAGGATTCCCCCTCTCGTCCTTGATGAATTGCAGCGTATCGAATCCGGGAACGGCCGTACGGAGGAATGCTTCGATCATCTCAAGGCGGGCGCGGCGAACAGAATCATCCGTGCCGGCAAGTTTTTCCAGGAATCCTGCGCCGAAAGGGTCGTCGTCCAGAGAGCGTACTCCCGCCCTTTCCGGGTACTTCAGCAGTTGCGGCACAAGGTGAAGATAGCGTATACCGGAAAAGAATGCGGCAATCTCACGGAAACGCGCATTGGCCTGCGTCTGCTCCAGATGCGTCTGAGAGAGCAGCGCTTCGTCCTGAATGTCGTCGGGACCGGGACGGCGCAGCAGTATCTCGCCCTTCCACTCCACCTCTTCGCGGGAAACAGCAACCCCCCCGCTCTCAAGCGCACGGAACCCCAGGACATACCTCCACAAAGGTTCTTCGTCCACATCCTCGGACAGTTCGACATCCACCAGGATTTCGGAAGTTGACGGCGAGTGGAGAGAACACAGGTCATCGAACCCTCCCCGGCTGTTCACGGCGGCGGACAAACCGCCTCCCACGCTTTTTCCTACATCGCGCAGAAAACGGAAAACATCCAGTAAATTGGATTTTCCGGAAGCGTTCGCCCCCAGAATGTAGGTCACATCGCGAAGCGGAACGTCGAGTTCCCTGAAGTTCCTCCAGTTTTCCAGCCGCAGTCGGCTTATCAGCATGAAAATCTCTCCTTATGATGACGCTTCAGAGCAAAAAAAGGAGCCAAGAAGTCTGCTCCGTGTAGTCGAGTTCCGTAGTGCATCCCGCCTCTTTCCTGAGGAGGTCGTCGATATTCCGGAAGGTCTGCTCGAACATGCGTTTACCTCTTCCTTTCATGTGTGAAGACCGCCGGGAGTGCTTCGCAGGGCGGGTGTCATTTATTCCGTAATGTCATTAGCGTCACGATAGCATTGATGAGAAGGGTTGTCAATTTTGCTCCGTCAAGAAACAAGGGGCGAGCCGGTGACGGGAGGGCGCTGCGGATGGCATTAAAAGAGAGCGAGGCGCCTCTGCTGCGGCATACGCGACCGTTCTATGAGCTGCTGCTCTTCGGGCGACGGGGTCCCGCTCAACAGGGGAGAGGCGGGATCATGGCGCGAGGCATTCGCGCGGACGGCCGCCGCGCTCTGTGTGGCGTAGCAGTAGGCGCACCCGGCCGGACAGGTGTCGTATGCGCCGATGTCCACGCTCGGCGCGCACCGGCAGAGGGGGCGCTGCCCGGCGTCCTTTTTCTCCGGAACAGGCTTCCCCGAAAGCTCTTCAACGAGCGCTGCGTCGATGCATGCTCCGGAGAGGAGCCCCTCCGCTCCGAAGTCCGCCGACTCGCAGCAGGACTGCACTGCTATGCCGTGCGAGCGAGCAATTTCGGAGAAACCACGCGCGATAATCCGCATGTCTTCCTCGGCGACCTCGCGTATCCCCTTCCCGAGCAGCTTCCGGTACATGTCGACGAAACTGACGATACACCGCTCGGTCGCCCCTTCGAACGACGCGCACATGCGGGCGAACGCTTCCAGGTGCTTCCGGACGGGGAAGGACTCGTCGACGACGACGGGGTCGTATCTCCAGATCGTCCGCCGCGGGCCGATGCGCCCGCTCAACCGCCGAAAGGCGGACACGATCTCCTCTTTCCGGGGAAAGCCGGGCTCGAACTCGGGTCCGTACGACGTGACGGTCCACAGGAAGTAAAACGCGCTCCCGTGCGCCTCCAGCTCGTCGAGGCGCGCGAACATCGGCCGGGCGTCCTTGGTCCAGAAGACGAAGCACTGCACATCCTCCGGCTTCAGCGAGACGAAGCGCGTCTGTTTCGCGTTCCTCGGGTTCCGGACGAGGGCGTACCCCTCCTTCAAACGCCGGAACAACCACGGCGAATAGAATGCGGGGATGTCGGTCCGCCTGCTGACGCTGACTATGCGCACTCGAACGACCTCCTACGCTCTGTTGCGGGCTTCCAGCTCCAGAAGGTTTTTTTTCAGGTCCAGCCCACCGCCGTATCCGCCGAGCTTGCCGCCGGTGTTGATGACGCGGTGGCACGGGATGAAGATGGCGATGGGGTTCTTCGCGTTCGCCGTTCCCACCGCGCGGACCGCCTTCGGATTGCCGGAGGCCTCGGCGAGGTCCTTGTAGCTCGTGGTCGCCCCGTAGGGAACCTTCAGCAGCTCGCTCCAGACCCTCTTCATAAAAGGCGTCCCTTCGGCCAGGAGCGGCAACGAGAACTCCTTGAGCTTCCCTTCGAGGTACAGCTCCAACTGGCGAAAGGCCTCCCGGATCACGGGCGTCTCTTTCCCGTCGAAACGCTCGATGAGCTCCGTGCTCTTCGGCAGATAGAGGTGCGTGACGTGCTCCTCGTCCCCGCCGATGGCGATTTTTCCTATCGATGTCTTCCGAACGCACAGCATGATGATCCTCCTCTTCAACGGATGTCGTTTCACCCGGCTATTCTCTCTCAAAAACGAAAAAAAAGCGATTTGAAATTTGCGCATTGACAAATCAGGGTTCGCCGTGCTATTGTCCCTGCATGAAAAAGACAGCGCACACACTCGACCGGAAATTCGTTACGATGAACATGTGGTGGTGGTGGCCCTAGGGTCCCGCCGCCTTTGACCTGTTTTCAGAGGGCCGCGGGAACGAACGTTTCCCGCGGCCCTTTTTGTATCCGTAGTTTCAAAGGGCCGTCGCAAGAGACGGCCCTTTTTGTATTCAGCGAAAAGCATATTTTCAACTTCAAGGAGGAGATCGAAATGACGCAGGCGAACAACGGACAGACACAACGGGGGTATTACGGGGAGTACGGCGGCCGATTCGTGCCGGAGGGTATCGCGGAGCTGCTGGCCGTGCTGGAGAGGTCCTTCGACGACGCGGTGGCGGACGACGCGTTTCAAAAAGAGCTGGACACCCTGCTCGCAGAGTACGTGGGCAGGCCATCGGCGATCACGGAGTGTGTCAACATCTCGGAGGAGTGCGGCGGCGGACGGCTTTTCCTGAAGCGGGAGGACCTGAACCACACCGGCGCGCACAAGATCAACAACGCGCTCGGGCAGGCGCTGTTGGCGAAGCGAATGGGAAAGAAGCGCCTTATCGCCGAGACGGGGGCCGGAATGCACGGAACGGCGAGCGCGACGGCGGCGGCCCTGATGGGGATGGAGTGCACGGTGTACATGGGGGCCGTCGACGTCGAGCGACAGGCGCCGAACGTCTCCAGGATGAAGGCACTGGGCGCGAAGGTCGTCCCCGTACACGACGGTCAGGCGACGCTCAAAGAGGCCGTGGACAGCGCGCTCATGGCGTGGATGAACGACCTGGAGGCTTTCTATCTCCTCGGCTCCGTCGTCGGACCGTCGCCGTATCCGGAAGTCGTGCGCTACTTTCAGAGCGTCATCGGACGGGAGGCCAGGGTACAGATGCTCGAACGGGAGGGACGTCTTCCCGACGAGGTGGCCGCATGCGTCGGCGGCGGGAGCAACGCCATCGGCCTCTTCTCGGGATTCCTGAACGATCCGGAGGTCGCCGTCACGGGCGTGGAACCCGCGGGGAAGGGGTTGCAGTTCGGTCTGGGGGCGCACGCTGCCACGCTTTCCGCAGGCGTTCCGGGCAAGGTCCACGGCTTCAACACGTACGTCCTCTTCGACGAGAAGGGAGAGCCCGCTCCGGTGCACTCCGTGGCGGCAGGCCTCGATTATCCTGGCGTCGGTCCGGAGCACTCCTACCTGAAGGACACCGGCAGGGCGAAGTACGTCTCCGTCACCGACGCCGAGGCGCTGGACGCTTTCGGTCGTCTCTGCCGGAAGGAGGGGATCATCCCCGCGGTGGAAAGCTCGCACGCGCTGGCGTACGCGCTGAAACGGCTCCCTTCGATGCGAAAGGATCAGATACTGCTGGTCAATCTCTCGGGACGCGGAGACAAGGATCTGGAAACCGTGCTGCCGATGCTCGGATTGTAGCGCTTTTCCGCGGCCGGGGCGTCCCTCCGGCCGCGCTTCATTCCCTCGGGAAACCATTTCGCCTCCCGCCGAAGACAGCCTGATGAAAAAGTGCGCATCGTGGTACAATAATACTATGATGCAGGCCCGGAATGCGCGGCACCGCACTTTGAACTTTCGAAATCCACCCTCCCCGGAAACGCTCGCGGAGGGTGCGTCGCTCCACTGTTATCAATGCGGCTTCAGGCGCAGCGGACCGACGATACGGGAAGGGGGAATACCGGTGATTCGTAAAGGGTGTTTCGTATTCTTCGCGTTGCTGCTGGGTCTGTTGTGCGCATTGAAGATTCCTGCGCATGCGGGGGTGCATACCGTGGACGACCTGGAGTACTCCACGCCGCACGGCTGGGTGCAACAGGAATCTCCGGGTGCGAAGGCGTACCATGTCCTGTTGTACCAGGGACATCCCGTCGGCGAGCTCTTCCTGATGAAAGAGTCCCTCCTCGAACAAAAAAGCCCTTCAACAGTTCTCCAGGAAGGCATCCGGAAGAACGCCGCAGGATTCGCGGGATACCAGGCGATCGGCATGAGAAACATCTCGCTCGCCGGAACCGAGGCGGTGAAGCACGACTTCCTCTACTACCCGCCGGGGAGCCCCGTGCAGTTCGCGGGAAGGGTCGTCGTGCTCGTCGTGGACAAAGCCGCCTACACCTTTTTCTTCAATACGACGATCAATACCGCCGCCATGCTCGAAGGACCGTTCAGCGAAGTCGTCTCCTCCGTCAGGGTTGTCCGCAAACCGGTCGCCCCTCCGCGAAAAGTCCACGAAGGCGTGTTCACCATCGAACTCTCCCCTGGATGGCACGATGCGGACGATCTAAAGGAAGAGGGGGTCCACTGCTACGATTACTACGATGAGGCCGACAAGGAAAAAGTGTTGATCTCGTTGCTGGCCTTCGGGCGGAGCACGGAGGACGAGTCCACCGCGCTCACGGCGATCTTGGAGAAGAAGAACCCGCTGGAGGCCGTTTTGAACGCCATGATCGAGATGCACAAACGAAGGGGGAAATACACTCCTCTGCAGACGAAGAACCGTTCAGTGGCAGGCTGCGACGCTGTCATCCACGATTTTTCCGTCCAGAAGCCGGATTCGACTTTTGTCTACCGTTTGTGTCTCGTCGCGGTCAAACAGCAGGCGGATACGCCTTCGCGAGTCTTTGCTCCCGCCGTGTACGATTTTACGTTTTCTTCGTTTGAAATGGACCGTTTCAACAAAGGGAAGACGGCTGTCGACGCGCTGCTCGACGCGATGACGCTGATTCACCCCCTCCCCGCCCTCTCTCCGCCTCCGCCCTTCGCCGACCTGCGGGACGAACGCATCTTCCGCTCCCCGACCGATGGTTTTACGCTGACGCTTCCTCAAGGGGCGAAAAGGGACGCCGTGGAACAGCTCGACCCCGTCGACGTCCTCGGAGAGTCGTTCACCTTCACGATCGAAGGGAAGAAGGACACGATTATACTGCTGTCCATCTTCTACAGTGCGCTGGACGGGGAGGATGCGCACGCGAATCTCCTCGATGAACTGGATGCGAAGGAGAGCGGGCAGTCTATCTGGAAAATCCAGGGAAGAGACGTTCCCGTCGGCCTGTATTCCGCGTGCGGCGGGAAGGCCTTGGTGACGGCGCTCTTCTCGGACGACGACCTTCTCCTCGCCGTCCTGCTGCCGAAGAAAGAGTACGGGAGCGCGCAAGGGTGGATCAAGGAACTCATCAACGGAGTCTATTTTCCAAAGTAGCATCGGCCGGTTTTTACGGTACGCGGCGTCTTAACGAGGGACCCCCACGCGGGCTTCCCGGACAATCCCGATAGAAAGAGGGTATGAACCATGGCACACAGCACGCGCCGGAGAAAAGGGTATATCGATTATGGAGTGATATCGGCTGTCCTACTGTTTCTGATCCCCGGAGGCAAGTTCGCAGTAACAATCCCGGCGGCGATGGAGGAGTTCGCCGAAGGCGGCCGGATGGAGGAACTTGAGGAAGTCTTTCGCGCCCAATCCATCGAGCTGGACGAGCTGGTGAAGAACGCCCCTCGTTCCGCAGGACCGATCATGGACGGTTCCCATGGGAAGGTACTCAAAGACATCACTGCGGGCATCTTCGATTCCCTGGTGTTCAGCACCGAGGAAAAGGCGCACATGGGCGACGTGGAAGCGCAGAACGAACTCGGATGGATGTACGACACCGGCGAAGGAATGCCGCAAAACCACGAGGAAGCCGTCAGATGGTACCGAATGGCCGCCGAGCAGGGCAACTCCGTCGCGCAGACGAATCTGGCCTGGATGTACGAAAAAGGTCGGGGCGTCGCACAG
>WPCG01169732.1_pt1 | contig 12892 bp, 13 predicted proteins | sample 5403311 | NCBI WGS metagenome assembly WPCG01 (sample SAMN12869467, study PRJNA574797) | sludge metagenome | isolation source: wastewater treatment of Control | place: China:Beijing | collected 2019-05-17 | reverse complement strand
CCGATGATCCCCATCTATTTCTCTCCGGCTCTATCGGGGCTCGCCGTACCTGCTTCCGGCGCTTTCATACGTCCGCCTCCCTGGCCGCCGCCGGTTCGCAGCGCGCCGTTGGTGACGACGACCTTTGCGCCTTCGTAGAGACTCCCGGCGCCGATCTTGACAACCTTGTCGCCGGGCGCGAGTCCGGAGGAGATTTCGACGTACCCCCCGCTCCCTTCGCCCGCGACGATCTCGCGCCGCGCAGCCTTGTCCCCGTCGAGGACAAACACATACGGTTTCCCGTCCTCGCGGAGTATGGATTCATAGGGAACGGCAAGGGTCCCCTCCTTGTGCACCATCCGGACCTCCATACGCACATAATCGCCCGGAATGAGTGTACACTCCGGCGGAAGGCGGACGATTCCCCGGAAGAACCCCGTCGCCGGGTCCGCCTCGGGATCCATCCGGAAGATTTTTCCCATGGTCTGTCCGCCCCAGGGCGCATTGACCTGCACGTCCATACCCGGGCGTATGAGCCCTCGTATGGTGGGGGAGATGAGCATCTCCACCTCGCGACGGTCGAAGTCGGCGATCGCCAGCAGCTCGCGTCCCGGATCGGCGAATTCCCCCCGCTCGGCGTTCCTCCGGACGACGATTCCGTTGAGGGCCGAGCGGATCTGAATACGGGAGACGGTCGTCCTGGCGTCCCGAAGCTTGGCGGCTTCTTCTTGGACGGCGACATTCGCCTTGTCCAGCTCCTGTTTCGATGTTCCCCCCGCCTGGAAGAGGCTTTGCAGACGATCATAACGGGCTTTGGCGTCGTCATAGGCTGCCTGCCGGGCGCTCAGCGACGCCATTTGGCTCTGCCCGGCGAGGGAAATAAGCACATCCCCCTTCTTCACGCTGTCGCCGATCTCGACATTGATCTCCTCGATGACCTCGCGCGTCTGAGACGTTACTTTCTGAACTTGCGCGGAGCGAACCGTCCCGAAAAAGCTGCGCCAGATCTCCCAGAGGCGAGGCTGCACCTCGTAGACGGTCACCGTGATTCCCGCGGAAGGGGGCGGGATTCGCTGCTGAGCCCCCGAAGGCGCAACAACCCGATACCCCAGGAAACCGAGTGCTCCTGCAAGAAGAAGAATCCAGAACAACACATTTGCTTTCCTCAATAAAAACATGGCGTCCCCCTTGCGGCTGCGAAGAAAAACGATTCTCCACTCTGTATATGCTTGTCTGTAATCTCTTTATTGTACATCCGGAGGTCTTTTTTTCGCTATGCGCAATTACGTAAAAACCGTCACCGTCGTGATGCCGTCGAGTTTACTCCGTCCGAAAGCGCTCTCCAATGGAGCTCTTTTCTGTTTCGGTCAGCATTCTGTCCAGGAGAAGAGCCATGGTGAGAATCCCGACAAGCGAGACGAAATACCTGGTGAGCCCGAAGACGGCGCCGAGGTTCTGAACCTCGAAGAGGATCATCGGGATGCGCATCGTGGACCACGCGCCGATGAAGACAAAAACGTTGCGCAAACTCGTCCCCTTGCGCAGCATCACTTCGGCGATGGGAAAAGCGATATAGAGAGGCCCTGCGGAACACGCTCCGAGGAGCACGGAGAGCGTCGTCCCCTTCAGCCCCGAATCTTCGCCCATGTGCGGAGCCACCCTCTCCCGCGGAACCCAGGTGTCGAAAAGTCCTAGAAGAATGAAGACGGGGGGCAGAATCCCCATGACCATCAGGATGTTCTCCCCGAGAAGGAGCAGCGCGCTCTTCCCGAGTTCCGGCCTCCACACGCCAAGGGGAAGCACGACAAGCAAAGAGATCAGCGTGGAGCGCCAGCGGTGGAGAACCTCCCGAGCGCTCATACCATCACCGCCGTCCACACGACGTACCCGACGACGAAGGAGTAGCAATACGCCATGCCGTTCCGCAGGATCGTCGCCCTCCAGCCGAAGAAGGAGGCCTCGAGGGGCGCCGTGGCCACCCCCACCATCATGAGCGTGGAGACGAAGACCGCCGTCTGCGCGATCCCTGCCCCGCTTTCCACGAGAATTTTCGCCATCGGGAAAGCGATGAACCCTGGAATCAGCGTCAGCGACCCGAAAACCGAGGCGAGAATTTGGCCGATGACACCGCTCTCCTCACCGATGAGCGAAGCGATGACGCGCTCCGGCAGAAACGCTACCGAAAAGGACACGAGAAGCAACACTGCGAAAAAGGCCGGGACTATATTGACGAAGCTCTTCCACGCCTTTTTCAGCGATTTCACAGTCTTCTCCCGGCTCGAAATCGCGGAGGCGACCAGACACCCCCCCGCCAGAAGATACAGAATCAACGTCATAACCAGAGACCACCCTTTCGTTCACCTCTCTTGGCGTCCAGGGAAAACGATCCGGAAGAACAAGACGTAGTATGTAGAGTATATCGTATCAGGCAGCTTTTGAGGGGAACTTCGTTTTCTCCGAAGCATACAGGAAACGCGCCGGAGGCATACGGCGGAAAGACGCTTTGCTCCGTCCCCGTCGCATTCCCCTCTCAGGGGTATTGACAGAATGTGCGAGAGAGCATATCATCATTTTGTCATTTGCACAAACGTCAAATTATCACAGGCAAGGAGGAAGACATGGAATCCGTTCTTAGCATCATGAAGGCGCTTGGAGAAGCGCACAGACTCAAGGCGTTCCTGACGCTTTTCAGCGAAGGAGAACTGTGCGTCTGCGAACTAGCCGAGCTGCTGGAGCTTTCGGCGGCGACGACATCGCGGCACATGAGCCTCTTGGGCGCCGCAGGGCTGATAATGTCGGAGAAACGTGGGAAATGGGTCTATTACAGTCCTTCTCCGCATATCTCTCCGACGCTGCTTCAATGGATTACCGAATCCGCGGAGAACAGCGCCTCCATAGGTGGCGAAACAGTACGTGTTCGAGAAAAGCTGCGCTGCTGCCGGAACATGTCCGGCACACTTCGATGAGGACGAGGAGGAAAATACAGTGGAGAACATTCGGGACTCTGTACGGGAGCGGTACGCCAAAGCGATAAAAAACACGACGTCCTGCTGCTGCGGATCGGGCGGGTGCTGCACAAGCGCCGCTGAGGGCGACATACTCAGCATGACGAAGGGGAACTACGACGGGGCGACGCTCGAAAAAACGCCGGAACACATGGCCGACCAGTCCTTCGGCTGCGGCAACCCCTTCACGGAGGCGCGCATACATCCTGGCGAGACCGTCCTCGACCTGGGCAGCGGCGCGGGGCTCGACCTCTTCCTGGCCTCGGAGATGACGGGACCTCGCGGAAAGGTGATCGGAGTCGACATGACGGACGAGATGCTCGCGACCGCCGCGGAAAACCTGAAAGGGATCGGAAACGTCACCCTCGTCAAGGGGTACATCGAGGAAATGCCGCTGGAGGACGACTCCGTCGACGTCGTCATCTCCAACTGCGTCATCAACCTCTCCCCGGACAAGGGGAAGGTGCTGAAGGAGGCGTTCCGCGTCCTACGGCCGGGAGGTCGATTCTGCGTCTCGGACACGGTCTTCATCCGCCCCGTCTCCGAGCAAGGAGCGAGGAACCTCGCGGCATGGTCCGGCTGCATCTCCGGAGCGCTCCTTGAGGAGGAGTACGCGGCGAAGATGAAAGCGGCAGGGTTCGAACACGTCGAGGTGCGACGTTCAAAGGTGTACCAAGTGCCGGAAAATGTCGCCGACATGTTCTTTCCCGATATCTCCGAAGAAGAACGCCGCGAGATCAACGGCGCCCTTGCGAGCGCGATCGTCATGGGAAAGAAACCCTCGGCGGACCCTGTCGAGGGGCGCGACTACACGATCAGGAAAGCTGTCGCCGATGATGTTCCCACAATAATCTCGCTCCTGGAGGAGAACGGACTCACGCCGCTCGGCGCGGCGGAAGCTCCGGAAAATTTTCTGGTGCTGGAGCACTCCGGCATCGCCGCCGTGGTGGGCATGGAGATACTGGACGGCGACGGACTCCTTCGCTCGCTTGCAGTCCGGTCGCACGACAGAAAAAAAAGATTCGGCGAACGGATGACGCGCGCAATCATGGACGATGCCCGCTCACGAGGCGTACGCAACGTCTATCTGCTCACCGAGACGGCGGAGCGTTTTTTTGAAAGGGCCGGGTTCGCCATCGTTGGGCGAGACGACATCCCGTCCGACCTCCTTTCGAGTTCGGCGCTCGATCTGGTCTGCCCCACGGGCAGCACAGCCATGAGGAAGCGTCTCGTTGCACACGAGGCATCGATTCGATAGAATCGACAGTTATGATACAATACCCCCACGGGGTGATTAGAGTGAGAGAAGAGAAGAACGTCTCCAGGGGTTTTGTCTGTCCTCCGTGAATTCTTGTGTTCCTCGCCGCGGCGGGCGTCGCGGGAATATCGTGGTTTATACGGTGGTTCAGGGGGTAGGTATCGGGGCGGCGGGATACCCCGCCGCCCCTTCCCTCACTCGGTTAACCGGCTCCGGGGATACTTTTCATTGAACCATTTTTCAAACGCTCCGGCCGCCTTGCCGATTCGCAGTTCGCAGCCGGGCGTCGGGGTTTCGCCGAAATCGAACGATTCTCCCTCCACGCTCAGGAGCAGCGCGGGAGGAACCTTCCCTCCGATTTGCACTGAAAGCGCGAGCACCCATTCAGGTCCTACGGAGTGGATATTCAACCCTTCCAAAACCGGATCGGGATCGATCTCTTCCAGTAAAAATCCTTCGCCGGGCGCGGTTCCGGGAACCCTCGCATCCGCGAAGACAAGCAAGTCGAACGCGGCGAACTCCTCCGCCATTTCGGGAAGGAGCTGGTGTTCGAGCCGCAACTCGACATCCTCGCCGCACGACTCGAGAAAGGCGGCAAGGAGCGGGGCAAGATGATGCCCCGCTCCGTCGTCCGTCCGAAACGGATTGCCGTACCCGCAGACGAATATTTTCACTCTTTTACAACCGTCCTCACAAGCCCGCCTTCGCTGTTTCTGATTTCGAGCAACAACGGCATCTTGCCAACGGCATGAGTCGAACAGGAGAGGCATGGATCGTAGCAGCGGATGACGTGCTCCATCCGGTTAAGAGCTCCCTCTTTTACGTCGGGACCTGTGATATAGTCCCTTGCCACCTGCTCTACGCCTCTGTTCATGGCGTAATTGTTGTGCCCGGTGGCGACGATGAGGTTCGCCCGCTCGATCACGCCTTTTTCATCCACTTCGTAATGATGGATGAGCGTACCGCGCGGCGCTTCGACGACGCCCACTCCTTCACGGTTGCTAACATCGCCCGTGATATGCAGATCGCTTTTCAGCACATCCGGGTCGAGCAGCAGCTCCTCCAGCCGCTCCATGGCGTAGAGAATCTCGATGAGGCGCGCATAGTGATAGTAAAGCGTGTAATGAACGATACCGTCCTCGGTCGTCTTTCTGAATGCCGTCAACTCGGCGGAGGCCTCCGGCGTGGAGATATCCTCGCAGGCATTCAAGCGTCCGAGCGGGCCGACTCTGTACGATCCCTGCGGGAATCCCAGCGGCCTGTAGAACGGGAACTTGAGGTAGCTCCACTCCTCGACATGCTCGCCGATGTAGGTGCAGTAGTCCTTGTCGTCGAATTCGTCGGTAATCCGTCCCCTCGGACTCTTCAGGCGGATGCGGCCGTCGTACAGCTCCAGGTTGCCGTCCTTTACGAGTCCCAGGTAGGAGGTCTCGAGCGTGGCGAAACGCGCGGCAAGTTCCGCGTTCTCCGCCAGATAGTTCTTGACCAGCCCAAGCGCCTTTCTCAAGTTCTCCTTATGCGCAGGAAGCGACTCGAGCATACTGTCCTTCTCTTCCGTGCGGAGGCTCCGGTTGACACCCCCCGGAATGCTGTGCCAGGGATGGACTTTTTTCCCTCCAAGGGTTTTGATTATTTCCTGCCCGTACTTTCTCATGCCGATTCCCGCCACCGCGAGCTCGGGGTACTCCTTTGCCAGTCCCGCCACGTTGCGCACGGCGGGATCGGCGTCGAACCCGAAAAGCAAATCGGGACTCGACAGATGGAAAAAGGAGAGCGCATGGGACTGGATGAACTGCCCCATGTGCATCACCTCGCGGAGCTTCGCCGCCGGAGCGGGAAGCGTCACCCCGAGGATGGCGTCGCATGCCTTGGCGGACGCGAGATGGTGACTCACCGGGCAGATGCCGCAGATGCGCGGGGTGATGACGGGCATCTCCCGAAAATCGCGTCCCTTCGAAAAGACTTCGAACCCCCTGTATTGCGTCACGTGGAAGCGGACATTGTCCACCGATCCGTCGTCCGCGAGGTCCACGGTGATTTTGCCGTGTCCCTCGATGCGGGTAATGGGATTGACCACTATCGTATTTTTCTTGTTCTCCATTCTTCGGTCCTCCGCTAATCGTAGCGCATGATGTCCGTCGGGACGGAGGGAATCCGCCCTTCCAGAATCTCGCTGAAGACATAATAGATGGTGTCGGCGTCGGGGGGGCACCCCGGAACGTAGACGTCCACCTTTACCGCCCGGTCCACGGGAATCGCGTGCGGAAGAAGCGCGGGAAGGTCTTTCCCGGGGATGACTCCTTCGGGGTTCACGGTGCTGACCGTCTCCACGTACCCTTCCCTGAGTACCTGCTCGGCGGGCATGAAGTTCCGCATGCAGTTGATGCCTCCGAAAACGGCGCAGTCCCCCCATGCGATGAGAATCTTGCAGCGTTCACGGAGTTCTTTCGCAAGATGCAGCTCTTCTTCGTTGCCGAGCGCCCCTTCGATGACGCCGACCTCCACTTCAGGGAACTCCTTGATGTCGGTGATGGGCGTGGCGGTAAGCTCCACCTTGCCCAGGAGGTCCACGATGCGTTCGTCTATATCGAGAAAGGACATGTGACAGCCCGCGCAGGCTTCAAGCCATACCGACGCGATTTTCGGCTTCGCCATAATCATCGCACCTCCTTCGCAAAAAGAGTCGAGTCGACCGTTCGGGCCGCGTCCGAAGGGGCTTTTGCCTCGTAGACGTTCTCACAAGGAGCGGCGGAGCCCTTCTGCATCTCGACGCCGAGTTTTCCGGCAATCTCTTTCATGATAACCGACAGCCCCTTGATATTTCCGAGGGGCGCGGTCACCAAGTTCATTCTGCGCCGCTCGCCCTCGAGGGTGCAGTAATGACCGCTGCGCTCGAACCACGCGGGAGCGGGGAGAAGCACGTCCGCCATGTTCACCAGCGGATGCACCATGAAGGGAGTATGCACCACGACGAAGCGTGAGCGCGTCATGGCCTCCAGTGAACGTTTGTCCTCGGACACCATGCCCGTCGAAAGAACATAGAGAAAATCAAGCTGTCCGTCGCTCACCCAGTCGTTCTCTCCGGTGATCGTGTTCAAAGCCCCGAGGCTGTTGCTGGCGCGGAGCATCGGGACAACGCCGAGACCGTCTTCGAAGAATGCTTTCGAGGCGACGGCCAGGTTCACGGCCTCGGTGACAAGCCGAGGATCCTCCTCCGCCAGTTTCGAGCCGATGACGACAACGGGATTTTTCGCATTCCGAAGGATGGCCGCAGTCGCCTTCACTTCCGGAGAGACGTCCTCTTCCGCTCCCTCCACAGCCTTGCGCAGAGCGATCAGAAGGGAGAGCATACCCTTTTTCGTCGTTCTGTGATCCGAATCGGTTATGCCTTCGAAAGGATTTTTCCCTGCGGAGACGTTGATGAGTTTCGCCCTCTCGATAACCGTGGACACGCGGATGTAGCTGGCCGCAACCGGAGTTTCCTCCTGCGGATCAGCCTCGACGACGACGATGGCGTCGCTCTTGAGTATGTTGTGCGCCCCGGTGAACGGACGAACTCCCTGATCGGCGAAGGGTTTGAACCCTCTCACGAACCCGCGGAGCATGTTGCCGTAGAAGCCGTCCATCTTCTTCATTTCAAGCGTATCGCGGAAGAAAGACGAAATGACCGTCAGCTCTTCGTCGGTCGAGAGCTCGCTGACAAGCGCTCCGGCCCTGTCGTCTTTCAGCGCCGGCTTCATCTTTTCGGCGACGAGAGCGATGGCCTCCTCCCATGACGCCTCGCGGAACGAGGAGCCGCTCCGGATCATCGGCACGGACAGGCGCTCGCGCTCGGTGGATTTCGGAAGCCACCAGCGCCCCATGTGGCAGAGCTGGCCGCCGTCCGGGCTGTCGCCGGAGATACCTTCAACCCGCACGACGCTCCCTGTACGGACGTACGCCTTGATTCTGCATCCGAGCGAGCAGAGCGGGCAAATGCTTTCGACCTGGTCGTCGCAGTCGTGTCGCCGTCCTCTATAGACGAAGTCTCGCAACGTGATCGTGCCGGTGGGACAGACCTGGGCGCATGCGCCGCAGGAGACGCAGGAATCGCTTTCGCCGAGTTTTTTGCCGAGGTCAGCGGTGATGTTGGTCCCCCATCCGCGTTTTTCGAGATCGAGCGTATGCGCGCCGACCTTCTCGGCGCAGACTCTGATGCAACGCAGACAGAGGATGCAGCGGTTGTGGTCGATCTGGATGTTCGGATCCGAAGCGTCGTTATGGAACGTCTCGTACAGGAACGGATAGCGAACGTTATCCATGCCGTGTTCGATGGCGAGACGCTGGAGTTCGCAGTCTCCGGTCTGCGAGCAGAACATGCAGAAATGGTTCCGCCCCGCGAAGAGCAGCTCCAGAATCTGGCGCCGGTAGTTTGTGAGTTTTTCGGTCTTCGTCGAGACCTGCATGTTGTTCTCGGCCGGCGTGGTGCACGCGGTGAGAAGCTTGGCGTTTCCCGCCACCTCGACGACGCACATTCTGCAGGAACCGATGGGAGTCAACCCCTCCATCCAGCAAAGGGTCGGGATATATATATTGTTCTTCCGGGCGACCTGGAGGATGGTCTCTCCTTTCGACGCCCTGCACTCCACTCCGTCGATGACGAGGGTGATTTCACTCATGAGTTTTCCTCCTCCACGACTACTTTTTCTCGATGGCGCCGAAGGGGCACTTCTCGAAGCACGTCCCGCAGCGGATACATTTGTCGGTCTCGATGAGATAGCCGGACTTCCGGTCACCGGGGATGCAGTGCACGGGGCAGTTTTTGGCGCAGATGCCGCACTTCTTGCACACGTCCTGAAGAATAGTGTATTCAAGCAGCGCGGTACAGGCCCCGGCAGGACACCGTTTGTCCACGATGTGGGCGAGGTACTCCTCTTTGAAGTAACGGAGAGTGGTCAACACCGGATTCGGCGCCGTCTGCCCGAGTCCGCACAGGGACATGTCGCGCACCATGTGCGCAAGTTCCTCCAGCATCGCCAGATCTTCCATCGTCCCCTTGCCCTCGGTGATCTTCTCAAGGAGAAGAAGCATGTGCTTCGTGCCTTCTCTGCAGGGGACGCACTTGCCGCACGACTCCTTCTGCGTGAACTCGAGGAAGAACTTCGCCACGTCGACCATGCAGTTATCCTCGTCCATGACGACCAGCCCGCCCGATCCCATGATCGCTCCGAGAGCGGTGAGCGACTCGTAGCTCACCGGGGTGTCCAGGTGCTCCTCGGTAAGACAGCCTCCGCTGGGACCCCCTATCTGCACGGCCTTGAACTTTTTATCGTCGAGGATACCGCCGCCGATGTCGAAGATGATCTCCCGGAGGGTGATGCCCATCGGGACCTCCACGAGCCCGGTATGCTTCACTTTGCCGGTGAGGGCGAAGACCTTCGTCCCCTTGGACTTCTCCGTTCCCATAGCGGCGTACCACTCGCCGCCGTTGCCGACGATCTGCGGAACGTTCGCCCAGGTCTCGACGTTGTTGATGTTCGTCGGATGTCCCCAGAGACCGGAATTCGCAGGGAACGGGGGGCGCGGACGCGGCATGCCGCGCCGTCCTTCGATGGAGCCCATCAACGCGGTCTCCTCGCCGCAGACGAATGCTCCGGCGCCCTCTTTTATGTGCAGATGGAAAGAGAACGAGCTGTTCATTATATTGTTCCCGAGCAGTCCATACCCCTCGGCGACCGCGATCGCATGCTTCAGACGTTCTATCGCCAAGGGATACTCCGCCCGGCAGTAGACGTAGCCCTCGTCGGCGCCCATCGCATAACCGCCGAGCATCATGCCCTCGATTACGCTGTGAGGATCGCCCTCCAGAATGGAACGGTCCATGAACGCGCCGGGATCTCCCTCGTCCGCGTTGCAGATGACGTATTTTTTATCGCCTTGGGCAGCGGCGCAGAAACTCCATTTCAATCCCGTGGGAAACCCTCCGCCGCCTCTTCCCCGGAGCCCGGAGGCTTTGACTTCGTCGATCACCTGCGCCGGAGTCATCGAAGTGATCGCCTTGCCGAGGGCCTCGTACCCTCCCCTGGCGATGTACTCGTCGATATTCTCCGGATTGATATAGCCGCAGTTCGCCAGGGCTATTCTGTGCTGTTTTCCGTAGAAGGGGATATCCTTGTAATGCGGCAATGCGGGCATATCGCCCGACCCCTCGTACATGAGGCGTTGGACCGGACGTCCCTTGTAGATGTGTTCCTCTACGATCTCCGGAACATCGCTCGCCGTCACCTTGCAATAGAAGGTCCCTTCAGGGTACACGACGACGATGGGCCCCATCTCGCACATCCCGTGACATCCGGTCGGGACGACCAGGACCTCTTCGTCGAGCTTCCGCCGCGCAAGCTCCTGTTTAAAGGAGCCGATGACCTCCGCGGCGCCGCTGGAAGTACATCCGGTTCCGCCGCAGATCAGAACATGGGATCGGAAAATTGTCATTCGTCCTTCTCCTTCCGCTCAGTCGGCCCGCCCGATGGCCAGCTTCTCCACGACGCGTCCGTTCACGACGTGTTCCGCGATGATCGTCGGGACATCCTCGGGTTTCACGCGGCCGTACGTCACTCTCCGCCCTGAACGGATCACATCGAGCAGGGGTTCGTCCTGGCACATGCCGATACACCCCGTCGTCTGCACCGCTATATTATCAAGGTTCCGCCTGGCAAGCTCGGACATCACCTCGTTGAGTATCTCACGGGCGCCCGCGGCGATTCCGCAGGTTCCCATTCCGACAATAACAGTCGTTTCTCCCCCCGATCGCGCCGAGGAAAGGTCTTTCGACTTTTCGCGGATCGCGCGCAGGTCTTGAAGACTTGTCACTTTTTTCTGTTCCATTTGCTCCTCCCCCGTTCTACTCGAACTTGTCCAGAATCCCCTTCACCATATCGGGGACAAGCCTTCCGAATGTCTGCGTATCAACCATCATCACGGGGGCGAGACCGCACGCGCCGATACAGGCCACGGGCTCGATGGTGAAACGAAGATCTTCCGTGGTCTCGTTCTCGTCGACTCCGGTAATGCCTTTAACCTTGTCAAGGATTTTGAGACTTCCCCGGACATGGCACGCCGTCCCCCTGCAGACCTTGATAACATGGCGTCCCCTCGGCTGCAGATGAAACTGGGCGTAGAACGTCGCAACGCCGAAAATCTCGGACGGCGGGATCTTCAACTCCCGGGAAATAGTTTCGAACGCCTCTTGCGGTAGATACCCCAACTGTGCCTGAACAGCCTGTAATATCGGAATAAGACCGCCTTTTCTCTCTTTCCAGGGTTCCGTTATCTTTCGTGTCGTCTCGCGGACTTCTTCAACGCTGAAAGCCATGATCCCCCTCCTTTTCCAACAGAGCATAGGATTGTGCTCATTATCACAATTTAAGACATGATACCATATGAGAAAAGCAAAAACAAGTAATTGACAAGTGTATACTTTATATTGCCGATCTCTCTCTTCGACATGGTATAATAACCGCGTTTTTCATCGTAGAGATGCTGTATGCAGAGCGAGGGGAAAGAATGGCCAGAATAGAGTACGTGAACATCGAAGATGCGGTAGGAATGGCTCTTTCGCACGACATGACCCAGATCGACGTCAAGTCCGGATACAAGGGCGCCCGCTTCAAGAGAGGACATATCGTCAAACACGAAGACCTTCCGGTGCTCAGGAGCATGGGGAAGAATTCCATTTCGGTTCTGTACCTGGAGGAAGGCGACATTCACGAGGACGATGCCGCTCTCAGACTTGCACGCCGTCTTGCGGGCGAAGGCCTTCGTATTGAAGGTCCCGAGGAAGGGAAAGTCTCCCTCTTCGCCGAATGGAACGGGCTGATCGTGTATGACGAGGAGTCCATTCACACAATCAACGAGGATGTCGATTGGATTGCGGTCACAACGCCGAACAAGGTGCCCGTCAAAAAGGGAGAACCCGCCGCCGGCATCCGCGTCGTTCCGTTGACGATGCGCGAAGAGCAGATCCTCAGGGCTGAAGCGGCGGCGCTTCCGCTCACGGTGTTTCCTTTCCATCCGTTAAAAACGGCGCTCGTCACCACAGGACGCGAGATCGTCGAAGGGCGTGTTCGCGACGCCTTCGCCCCGAAGCTTGTACGCAAGCTGGCCTTCTACGGGTCGACCCTGATGGAACAGGTGATCACGGGAGACGAAAAGGAAGAGATCGCACAGGCTATTCAGGCGTTTATGACCAAGGGCGCGGAGCTGATCATCGTCACGGGCGGCATGAGCGTCGACGCGGACGACCGGACGGGAGCGGCCATCGCTCAAGTCTCCGACAGCGTGGTGTTCAACGGCGTTCCGGCGCTTCCGGGCGCTCGCCTGATGCTTGCGCTTCAGGACAGGACGAAGATCGTCGGAGCTCCCGCCTGTGTAGTGCACGACGAATGGACCAGCATGGACATTCTTCTCAACCGTCTTTTCGCGGGGCTCATCCCCACGCTCTCCGAAGTCCGCCGATGGGGCGCCGGCGGTCTTTGCAGAAAGTGCCGTACGTGCAACTATCCCGTGTGCGCCTTCGCCGCGAGGTAATGGAACCCGCCGCGCTCCTTCGCACTCGGGGAGTCCGTCCCACGCCGCTGCGAAAGGAAGCGCTCGCGCTTCTTTTCGCAGCGGG
>WPCG01028144.1_pt1 | contig 12893 bp, 9 predicted proteins | sample 5403311 | NCBI WGS metagenome assembly WPCG01 (sample SAMN12869467, study PRJNA574797) | sludge metagenome | isolation source: wastewater treatment of Control | place: China:Beijing | collected 2019-05-17 | reverse complement strand
TCCTTCACGCGACGTGGCTGGTTCAGAGTTGCCTCCATTGACCAATATTCCTCACTGCTGCCTCCCGTAGGAGTCTGGTCCGTGTCTCAGTACCAGTGTGGGGGATAAACCTCTCAGTTCCCCTATCCATCGTTGCCTTGGTGGGCCGTTACCTCACCAACAAGCTAATGGAACGCATGCCCATCTACAACCGATAAAATCTTTAACAAATATTCCCATGCGGGATCCCTGTGTCATGGCGTATTAGCCCCGATTTCCCGGGGTTGTCCGCCTGTTGAAGGTAGGTTGCATACGTGTTACTCACCCGTGCGCCGGTCGCCACCATCGGCATTGCTGCCTCATGTGCTGCCCCTCGACTTGCATGTGTTAGGCCTATCGCTAGCGTTCATCCTGAGCCAGGATCAAACTCTTCGTTGTAAAATTGTTTTTTTAATATCCGTGAAACTGTCCTTGAAAACGGCAACAATATGCCGGCCAAGAAAAATTAACGCCCATCAAAATACAAAATCAAGCAAGAAAGAGGTGGATATGATCCCTTCAATTAAACTCCCGGATTCACGATTTATTGTTTTTTCCTGTTAGACACTATTTCTTTAAATAGCGCCCCTTGAATTGAACGGGTACCTTGCCTGGTATTCCTGAAACCTCGCCGGGCCGGAAAGCCCGCCGGGACAAAGAATCCAAGCCCTTGTACTCTGTTTTGTCTATAAAAAACGTGTATGTAAATATCTTAAAGATCGCTCTCGTTTGCTTTAAAGGAGGAGGAAACTAAACTGGCTTCCTTTCCAAAAGCGGGTGCAAAGATAGAGATTGTTTTTTTACCATCCAAACAAACCACGAAGAAAAATGCATTATTTTTTCATCTTTTTTCGTCTAAATCGATCAACAGCATGATTTCCACGGCGATAAAAAAAATAAAAAAAACGTCTTTTTTTTCACCAAACGGCACATGTTAAAAAAACCGCCTCTATCCTGGGGTAACAATGACAATTTATAAGTAACTTGCAGCCGATTTTCAAACGAGTTGCTCACCACCCATTATTAAATTAAAACATCCCGATTAATGAGAGGTATTATTCATATCTTAAAAAGATTCCTTCCCCCTTACAAGAAATACGCGATCTTGGCATTTGTTTTCAACATGCTGACCGCCGTGTTGAATGTTTTCTCGCTGGCGACCATCATTCCCATTCTGCAGGTACTGTTCAAGGTAACGGCCGCCACTTACGAATTTATCCCGTGGAAAGGAAGCGACACCCCCTTCGTGGACATCGTGCTCAATAATCTCAACTGGTACATCACGATGCTTATAGATACGCGCGGTAGCGGTTACACGTTGATGATGCTCGCGGTGGTACTGATCGTGATGACCTTGCTGAAAACAGGCAGCGCCTACTTTGGCTCTTATTTCATTATACCCGTGAAAACCGGCGTGGTGAAAGATATGCGCGACCGGATCAACGATAAAATACTGACGTTACCGCTCGGATTTTTCACCGAGGAGAGGAAGGGCGATATCCTGGCGCGGATTTCGGGAGACGTGAACGAGGTGGAAAACTCGGTGATGAGCTCGCTCGACATGCTTTTCAAGAACCCTATCCTGATCTTGATTTACTTGACCACGATGCTTATCCTGAGCTGGCAGCTCACCCTCTTTGTACTGGTAGTCCTGCCCATCATGGGGTTGGTCATGGGTCGCGTGGGAAGGACATTAAAGAGAAGCTCGTTCGAGGCCCAGAATAAATGGGGGGAGCTCATGTCGCAAGTAGAGGAGACACTCAGCGGACTGCGCGTGATCAAGGCCTTCAACGCGGAAGCCAAAATATCGAAACGCTTCCACGCGGGGAGCGACTTGTTCCGGCGGATGTCGAACCGGATATCCCGTCGTCAATACCTGGCCCACCCCATGAGTGAACTACTGGGGACCATCACCATCGCCATCGTGCTTTGGTTCGGGGGATCGCTCATCTTGAGTGGCGACGGCATGATTGATGCCGCTACCTTTATTTATTACCTGACCATCTTTTATAGTATCTTGAATCCTGCCAAGGAGTTTTCGAGAGCCACCTATGCCGTGCAGCGCGGCCTGGCATCGATGGAACGGATCGACAAGATACTGGAGGCCGAGAACCCGATCGGGGATCCCGATCAACCCAAGCAGGCACGGTTCAACGAAACGATCGAATACCGCGATGTCTGGTTCCGCTATCAAAGCGACTGGGTGATCAAGGGAATCAACCTCACGATCAAAAAAGGAAAAACCATCGCCCTCGTGGGCCAGTCGGGATCAGGTAAATCAACCGCGGCCGACCTTCTGCCGAGGTTTTACGACATTCAAAAAGGGGGTATTTTTATTGATGGGGTGAATATAAAAGAGATGGGCTTGCACGATTTAAGGTCGCTAATGGGGAACGTGAACCAGGATCCCATCTTGTTTAACGACAGTTTCTACAACAATATTGCCTTCGGGGTGAACAATGCCACGGAAGAGGAGGTGATCCATGCCGCGAAGATTGCCAACGCGCACGATTTCATCGTGGCCACGAGCGACGGGTATCAAACGAACATTGGCGACAGGGGCGGGAAGTTATCGGGCGGGCAGCGCCAGCGAATCAGCATCGCACGTGCTATCTTGAGGAACCCGGAGATATTGATTTTAGACGAGGCCACTTCCGCGCTCGATACCGATTCGGAAAGACTCGTGCAGGAAGCGCTGGATAACTTGACAAGGGACCGGACCACCATCGTGATTGCCCACCGGCTTTCTACGATTAAGAACGCCGACGAGATTCACGTGATGAAAGAAGGCGAGATCGTGGAATCGGGTCAACACGCGAGTTTGTACGCGCGAGGCGGCTACTACACGAAACTATGTGATATGCAGGGCGATCTCGTGGAGTAAAGGATTCCGCGTTACCTCTTGGGAATCGCGGTTTCTCTTTCAATCTTCTCCAGCAAGGAATCGACTGCTTCAAACGGTGAATTAATGCTCCGGAACTCGGGAACGATCTCTTTCATTTTCTTTACTGTCCGCATCTCATCGTAATCATAGGAGGTGCGAATAAGCATGTCCACCATCTTGCTCACATGCTCGTACTCGTATTCCCGCACGTTGGCAATCATGATTTTCTCGTGATGAGTGGGCTTCGTATGTTCGGATTGACTCAACAGCTCTTCATACAGCTTCTCGCCGTGGCGCAAGCCGGTAAACTCTACCTTTATATTTTTCATGCCCGACAAGCGGATCATTCGTTTTGCCAAATCCAGTATTTTCACCGGTTTCCCCATGTCGAAAATATAGATCTCCCCTCCTTTTCCCATGGCCCCCGCCTCGAGTACTAACTGGCATGCTTCGGGAATGGTCATGAAGTAGCGAATGATCTCGGGATGAGTCACGGTCACCGGCCCTCCATGCTTTATCTGTTCCCTAAAAAGCGGTATTACCGACCCGTTGGACCCGAGCACGTTCCCAAACCGGGTGGTGATAAACTGGGTTTTACTCCCCGCGATGCTATCGATTGACTTCGCAAGAGATTGCACGTAGATTTCGCTGATCCTTTTGGAACATCCCATCACGTTAGACGGGTTCACGGCCTTATCGGTCGACACCATCACGAATTTCCGGGCATTGTACTTCACGGCCAAGTCTGCCATGATCTTCGTGCCTAAAACATTTGTCTGGATAGCTTCCGACACGTTACCCTCCATCATGGGCACGTGCTTGTATGCCGCGGCATGAAAAATGAACTGGGGACGGGTCCGTGAAAATATCCGCTCCATACGGGAGGCATTGCTCACGTTGGCAACGATAATCTCGGCACGCAACTCCCTCCATTTCTCTTGCAGCTCAAGGCGCATGTTGTGCAAGGGGGTCTCCGCTTGGTCGATAAGGATGATGCTATACGGGTTGAACTTGGCTACCTGTCGCACGATCTCGCTCCCGATCGAACCGGCGGCACCGGTAACCATCACCCGCTTCCCCTCGATGTTCGAAGCGATTTCCATCATGTTGATATGAATGGGATCGCGCGGCAAGAGATCTTCGATCTGTACATCTTTCAACTGCGCCTTGCTCGTGATGGTACCATTCCATTCGTTTATTGGCACCGTGGTAAGCAGCGAGATATTATGGTCCACGAAATTGGCCAACAGGCTAGAGTTCTTTATCTCCTCCATCTTCTGCGGCGAGACGATGATGGTCTTCACATCCTTGCTTTCGAGGGTCCGGAAGAGGTTCTCGTTATTGGCGTGGATCGTCACGCTCATCAGCTCCTTACCCACCATGTGGCCCTCGTCCGAAATAAATCCCAGCACGCGGTAATTGAACTCGCTGTTCCCTTTAAGTGCCTTAGCGACACTAATACCTGCTTCCTTGGTACCGTATACAAACACGTTCACCGGTTTCGCCCCGCTCCCGGTAATCGCCTCGTATACCTCCTTAACCATGACGCGAGAGAAGAGCATCAAGAACATATTGAGAAAGAGGATCGCGGCAAAAGTGATATCCGTGGTATGAAAACCGGGGTTATACACCTGTAATATCTTCACCGCCACATAGGTAAAGCCATAGCCGATAACTAGCGCGTAGACAATCCGGATTAAATCGGTAAATGACGAAAACCGCAAGATGCCACTGAATGTCCGGAAGAAGACAAACGCGATCGCGTTAAATAGAACCAAGAGCATGCAGAGCGTGGTTCCATCGGCTCGTACTTCGGCAGTGAGGCCGCTAAAGCCATACATGATAAGGTACATGGAGAGGCAAGAAAAGACGATCATAAAAACGTCCATTATAAAGATTGCCGTACGAGAGAGTACCCTGCGTGACAAGAAATTCTGTATAATTTTACTCATTAGAAGATAATGTTTAACGCTGCAAATATAACTATTCTGTCAAGCTATACGAGCAGCACCGAACTTGTTCGAGTGATGCCATAGCAAAGAATAGTCTAAATTTATTGAACATTTGCCACGCCCATAAGGTTTGGTTTACACCCGGGAATATTCTACCCGGCATCCTTATTTATAGGCCTCACGAATGACGGCCTCTTTCGTTGTTTTGCCGGTTTCGATGAGCTCAATACCTTTTCTCACCAAGGGGTCATCCTTGTAATAGGCTTCCCAGAAAGCCTCCTCCCCGAAAAAGTTCCGGACAATATACGCGTGCATCACGTTATCCAGCAACTCGCTTGACTCCTGTATGTAATAGGGTCTTCTCCGGATCCCGTGGTGATCCGCGTAGCTTACCAAGTTTAGCAACAGGGGTTGCTGCAGCAAGTACCTGTTCAGTGCTTGCCACGTGTCAAAGCTCGAGAGCTTATCCTTGTTCGCGTCGGAATAAAGCATGGCATACTCCTCGTCGAGCCGCCTGTTCACCAGCGAATTGTAATACGGGTTGATACCGGTCGTATCCCGGGCAATAAACAGGTCGGGCATGATACCGTCTCCCCCGTACACGGTTCTACCCCCCAGCGTGGTAAAGGGTGTCAGGTTATTGGCCGTATCCACGTTCAGGTAGTCGCCCTGCAAGTACCGGTTGATGGCATCCATCTCGTATTCATCGTATTTTCCTTTCTCGTAGCCCCGCTGGATGGATCTCCCCGAGGCGGTGTAGTACCGGGCCACGGTAAGCCGCACGGCCGATCCGTCGGGAAAATTCCGTTGGCTCTGCACCAACCCCTTCCCGAAGGAGCGCCTGCCGATCACGAGCCCCCGGTCGTGATCCTGTATGGCCCCGGCAAAGATCTCGCTCGCGGAAGCACTCAGTTCATCAATCAGCACCACCACGTCGTCGTCCTTGCAGGTACCTGACCCGTTCGCGTAATTATCGGTTCTTGGAAAATTTCGGCCTTCGGTATAAACAATCAAGTCGCCCTTGTTCAAAAACTCGTTGAGCATGGCCACTACCACTTCCAGTGATCCGCCGACATTGCCCCTTAGGTCGATCACGAACCCGGTGGCTCCCCTGCTTTTCAGCTTGGAGATCGCGGAAATAAACTCGCTGAACGTGTTAAACCCGAAATTCCTTCCCAACTTGATAAAACCCACCGTCTCGGTGAGCATGTACGCGGCATTCACGCTATTCATGGGTATATCACCCCGGGTAACAGTGATACCGATGAGACCGGGCGCGGTATTTCGTTTAATGCCCAAGGTCACTTCCGAGCCCAACTCCCCTCGTAATGTTCTCAAGACCTCTTCATTCTGTATCTTCCTTCCGGCCACCAAGCTGTCATCCACGGTCACGATCCTGTCCCACGGCATGATGCCGGCTGCCTCCGAGGGTCCACCCGGCACGATACTCGTAACCACAATGGTGTCTCTCAACACGTAAAAACTCACCCCAATCCCGGAAAAATGCCCTTCCAAGTCTTCGTTCACTCGTTTCATTTGGGCGGCAGAAATATATTCGGAATGAGGATCCAGTTCATGGATAATGTGGGGCAGCGCGTCTTCCACCAGTTGCCGCGTGCTGACCGTGTCCACGTACGATTCGCGGACGTAATTCAACACGGCGTCGATTTTTCCGGAACTATCCATTCGACCGGAGGTGCCGAACCGCCCGTACTTGCTCCCGATGAAGATTCCCGCGGCCACGCCGAGACCTACCCACAAGGGAAGCCATATCCCTTTTTTTCTCCTTGAACCCATTAATATCCTTTCTCTTGTTATAATTGCTCGATCTCGACAGACTGGAGGGCGATGCCAGCCCTTTCCAGCAGGTCCACCCCATCGCTCAGCCGGTACGCGTCAGCGTATACCACCCGCTTTATCCCCGCTTGAATAATTAACTTCGCGCATTCAATGCAAGGCGAAGAAGTAACGTACAGCGTGGCACCCTCGCTGCTGTTATTGGAACGGGCCACTTTCGTGATCGCGTTTGCCTCGGCGTGCAACACGTACGGCTTTGTGATATTGTTCTCGTCCTCACACACGTTCTCGAAACCGGATGGCGTCCCGTTATACCCATCCGAAATGATCATCTTCTCTTTGACAAGCAGGGCACCCACTTTTCTTCGTTTACAATAGGAGTTTTCAGCCCAGATAAAAGCCATACGCATGTACCGCTTATCCAGCAGCATCTGTTTGTTTTTGTTTTTGTTTTCGTTTTCTTTCATTCCTTTTATCGCGTGATCAGACTGCTTTCAAGCTCATATCGAGGCTCTTTACCGAGTGCGTGAGCGCACCCACCGATATGAAGTCGACTCCCGCCTCGGCATATTCCCGGAGAGTATCGCGGGTAATCCCGCCGGATGATTCCAACTCCACCCGGCCATCCACGATCTTCACCGCTTCACGGGTCAGCGCGGGAGTAAAATTATCCAGCATGATCCGGTCGACTCCTCCCACGCGGAGTGCTTCTTCCAGCTCGGCGAGGCTACGCACCTCTATTTCGATCTTTAACTTTTTATTGTTGTCCTTGATATAGCGCTTGGCCCTGCGGATCGCGTTTTCGATCCCGCCCGCGAAATCCACGTGGTTATCCTTCAACAAGATCATGTCGAACAGCCCGATCCGGTGGTTTTCACCCCCGCCTATCTTCACCGCCTGTTTCTCGAGCAGACGCATTCCCGGGGTTGTTTTCCGGGTATCCAACACTTTCGTGGATGTCCCTTCAAGCAACTTCATGTAGTCGCGGGTAACCGTGGCAATCCCGCTCATTCGCTGCATGATATTGAGCACGAGCCGTTCCGTCTGGAGTATGGACCGCACGGCGCCGGAAACAACAAACACTACATCGCCCGGCTTCACCAGGGATCCATCTTCAATAAACACCTCTACGGCTAATTCAGGATCGAAGCGATGAAACACCTCCTTGGCTATCTCGACGCCCGCGAGAACGCCTTCTTCCTTGATTAGCAACCTCGATTGCCCCATCACCGACTCCGGGATGCTACACAGCGTGGTGTGGTCTCCTTCGCCGATATCTTCGGCAAAGGCCAACGTTATAAGGTTATTGATTAATTCTTTTTCATCCATAATCTAAACGAAATGCAAACGTGTTACCCGTTCAATAGAATAAACAAATCGATTGCCCGTTTTGTTATAATTTTATCCAATTTCAGTGCAAAAGTACAAAATAAACAGTTACTTTCGCGGTACCGGGGCTATTTTTCGCCCTTTCGCCGATTTTTTCCTCTCTTCACGAATAATTTATCGTAGGATCGTATGAAACGAGCATCTAAAGTTTTAATCGTATGAAACGAGCATTAAAGTCATTAAACGCAAGAACATGATTAAAGCGAGTTCCATACACCATAGTGTAAAAAATGAATTAATCGTATGAAAGTAGTATTGCTCTCGGTGGGCGAAACAGACAATGAATATTTTGCACGTATTATCGAAGATTACAAGAAAAGGGTTAATTTTTACCTGCCGTTTGAATTAAGCTTCGTCCCGGACGTCAAAAACAGGAAAAATCTATCCATCAGCGAGTTCAAGGAAGAAGAGGGGAAAAAATTACTGGCGGTATTGCATGCCACCGATCAGGTGGTTTTATTGGACGACAAGGGAAAACAGGTTGATTCTCCCGGCTTTGCCCGGTACATGGAGAAAAAGATGGTATCTGTTCCCAAGCGGTTGGTATTTGTCGTGGGAGGGCCTTACGGCTTTTCGCGGGAAGTACACGACCGGGCCAATGAACGGTTGTCTCTTTCGGCGATGACCTTCACTCACCAAATGGTGCGGATGGTGTTCGCGGAGCAGCTTTACCGGGCCATGACCATCCTGAACAACGAGCCGTATCACCACGAGTGAGCCGGCACGGGCCGCAAACCAACACGCCCCGGCTTTTCGCGGCCCGGAATGCCCTCGTGAAGAATTTTTGATGTAGATTATATAAACACGTGCCCCATGGCAAAAAAGAAAACAGTACTCACCATTATGTGGATCGTGATCGCGGCCATCGCGATTGCCTCCGTTGCCTCTCTCGTGATATTCCCGCGATGGAAAGGATTCTTTTTCGCGGGCAGTGGCGCTTTCTTGGTTTTAAACCTTCTCTTGTCGATGTTCTTCATACACCGCAATTTCAAGAAGTGATTGCTTGGCCTCGGTTACCGGGAGCTTCCCGCGTTAATCCGTTAATCCACGAGGTCAAACTCGTAACGAAGTTGCTCGTACATCTCTCTTTCGCGACTATTACCGGACAGGTTGAACGGGGACACCTCTCGCATTACCCACGCGGCACGTTCTTCGGAAGTCCTGCCGAAAAACCTCAACGCGTTTAATGCCGACTGGTAAAGCAGGAGCGAGTCGCTCTTCAGGTCCTCTACCGCGTGTTGTAATACCTTCCGTGACTCCACACGATCCAACGCCTCGGCACGCGTAATGCATAAACGGGCCAAAAGCCAGTAGCCGGTCGCCCGAACCGCCTCGCCGGGATGAACCGACCACTGTTCCACCAGTTCATCGGCAAAAGGGACCACCTGAAACAAGTTCTTGCATGCCTGCTCCCGAAGTTCTTGATTGGTTATTACCCCTGCCCATCGATGCGCTGCCTCACGAGTCATCTCGTCCGGGGGGCAAAGCATCGTGGCCAGGATCTTCAACTCCCTTGCTTCTTCATTCCACAACACCTCCGCCAGCTCCTTGCCCGGCTCGTACTTGGCGGATATCTCCTTGATCCGCGCGATATCCACCCCGAAATTCATGCGGTAGTTCACGCCCATCTGGCGCATGCTCGCGGCTACCGCCCCGTTCATAGACAATCGTAAATCGGTACGTATCGTTCTTAAAATTGCATCCATTCTATCGCTCTTTACCATTTTATTCCGCGAAGTTACGCTATTCGGCACGAGAAGCAGCCGGGTTTGCCCAATTTTCACTATTTTTGCCTTTCCTGTTCGCACCCGTCGATTCTCCCTGCCAAGAGAATGGGAGCGGGCATTTCACCCCGCGGTTTCAACGGGTGAAATATAACAACACACGAAAAAACAAACAAAATGAGACTTTTACTGATCAGCAACTCCACCAACCCGGGGGAAGGATACCTGGAGTACCCCACGCCCTATATCAAAGATTTCTTGGGTGAAAAAGCAAAGAACGCCCTCTTTATCCCCTACGCGGCTGTCACTTTTTCTTTCGACGAGTACGAGGAGAAAGTGAACGCGCGTTTCGCCGAGATCGGCCATCACGTCACCGGCATCCATCGTTACATCAACCCGGTAGAGGCAATCGAGCATGCCGATGCCATCGTGGTGGGAGGTGGCAATACCTGGCAACTGGTTAGTATGCTCTGGGAAAAAGGGCTGATGAAAGCCATCCGCCGGAAAGTAAAAGAAGGGACGCCCTATATAGGGTGGAGCGCGGGTTCCAATATCGCTTGCCCCACCTTGAAAACCACCAACGACATGCCCATCACCGAGCCACTGAAATTCAAGACCTTGAAGCTTGTGCCCTTTCAGATAAACCCTCACTACCTGGACGATCATCCCGCGAACCACGGGGGTGAAACAAGAGAAGCGCGTATCAACGAGTTTATCGAGGTGAACCGCGACGTGCACGTGGTGGGGCTGCGCGAGGGCACGATGTTGCTCCGCGAAGGCAACGACCTGTCACTGATGGGCAACCGCACGGCACGGTTATTCAAGCACGGACAGGAGCCGAAGGAACTCTCCCGTGAAGACGACTTGAGCTTTCTCCTCCGGTAATTTTTTACTTGGTAAACGCGCCGCTCCCGCGGAAACACCCGGGAGTGACGCGTTTAATCGATTAAAAACCGAGATGCTTTTTGTCCCCGAAGATTGTATCGGAGTTAAGAATCAGGTCGATATACTGTGCTCTTTTGTAAATTAACAGGTTATCGTTTTTATTCAACACGCTGTCGGAAAGTTTCCCCTTGAACTGCTCAATGCTATCGTATCCTTTACGGCTCATCCAGTCAGAAATGCCTTGGTTGATTTCGGAGATAATAGCGGTACCATGCTTGTAAACAGCGCTTACCACCTGCACGCACGACGACCCGGATAGAATCAGCTTGATCACGTCGTCGCTGTTGAAAACACCCCGGCTACTACAGATATCGGCCTTTACCCGCCCGAATAGCATGCCAGCGTAACGGAGCGACTCCTTGTAATCGCCTTTCCGGCTCAGGTTGAATGCCCGACGATGTTTCTCCGTTTCAACATCGATATCCGGCTGGAAAAAAGCATTGAAAAGCACCATGCCGTCCACGCCCGCATTGTCTATCCCGTGCGCGAAATGGAGAAGGTTGGTATAACTGGAGCTGAGTTTAACACTCACCGGGATGGAGAGTTGCTTCTTGATTTCAGAAACGATATTGATTTGCCGCTTTTCAATGCCTCCCGCGTCCAGATCGAACCGCGTGGGTGTCTGGTAGAGGTTGAGTTCTATGCCGTCCACGCCCGTCTCTTCAATCAGCTTGGCGTAGCGGAACCACGAGGATTCGTTTACCGCGTTAAGGCTGGCGATCACCGGCACCGAAAGGCTCTCTTTTGCCTTCCGGAGTTTTACCATGTAATAGTCTGCTTCAGAACGCTCGATAGTAGGATGGAGCGACGTCATCTCGGCGTGAATATCGTCGTACTCGGTTACCAGTTCATCGTGTTGCAGGTTCTCGATCTGGATTTGTTCTTCAAAAATCGATTTGTAAACGACAGCGGAAGCGCCCTCCTGTTCTGCTTTTTTCAAGGTGTCGAGTTCCGAGGAGAGTTCACACGCTCCCAAGATAACCGGGCTACCGAGGGAGATACCCATGTAGGATGTTTCTAAGTTCTTCATATATTTTTTACTTTACGTGTTAATTTGTTCCAATTGATGTCCGGTATAACCCACGAACAAAGTTAAACTTTTTTCACGAAAGTACCGCACGATTTTAAGGCAAAAGCGCGTTAGTCATTTATAGAGAATCGCAAGCCTACCCTTAGGTTAAAATTGAACGGGTTCTCTTTATAAAATGTCTCTATTTCGCTACTGTTCTTGAAATAGTACGCGACACCGGGCTCCGCGTATATCCCCATGAAATCCGAGACACGGTACTCTATCCCGATAGCTGAATTTACAGACCATTGCAGCTGTTTTGAAGATATACTCTCCTTGGCTGTTGACTCTAACCGGTTGTCGATGTAATAATTTGACGACAGGCTGCCGGCGATATTTTTTTCCACGAGCATCCCGCTTGAAATATAGCCCGCGAATTTATTGTTTTGCCAGAAGTTATAGGCCACGTTTAACGGTATGCCAAGATAATGGAGCCTTTGGTTATCGTCATAATGATAATTGCCACTCCCCGAGTGCAACCGGGATGAAAGCAACGAGTAAGTTAGGCCACTCGCGAGACTCCATTTTTTATTTAAATTATACCTGAATGTTAACCCGAAGTTTACCGGCTGGAAATGCTGAACGGTTGTATTGACTTCCTGTCGAATATCTGATGACAGGAAGACGTATTGCTCTCCGACCGCTTCTTGGACCACGAATGTTCCATACCCGGGATGTGTCCGCGCGGGACTGGAGGGCATATTCGACGTGGAGAGGTTGGTTTGCCATTTAGGGTTCTCTCGGTCGCGGCCGCGAGAGGGCAACGCGAACGATTGATCAAGATCATTTTCGGGCTGTCTATTATCTATAACCCGATTGATTTCTTCTTCTTTCGTCGTTTCCTGTTTTGCTCCGGCTTCCTTCGTACCAGTGACTGTTACTGCTGTCTCATCTTTTCGCGAAACCGAAGCTGGCGGCTTCAACACGTTATTAAATGCCAATTTCTCTTCTCCCGTGATTTGTGAAGTGCTCGGCTGGCCCGTCGTTCTTTTCACGGCGCTGTTTTTATCCGGCATGCTTCCGGCTCTCGCGGGCGCTTCATCTTCCGTCATGGGGATGGGGCCCGGGTCTATTGAAACATTTTTCTCGACGAATTCAATCGGCGCTTGGTTTTC
>WPCG01036144.1_pt1 | contig 12900 bp, 13 predicted proteins | sample 5403311 | NCBI WGS metagenome assembly WPCG01 (sample SAMN12869467, study PRJNA574797) | sludge metagenome | isolation source: wastewater treatment of Control | place: China:Beijing | collected 2019-05-17 | reverse complement strand
AGGACATCGCCGCGCTGGCCGCCGACGTGCGCCGCAGCGGCGGCTGGCTGCACAGCGACGCGGTGCAGGCGCTGGGCAAGGTGGCGGTGGATTTCCGCGCCCTCGGCGTACATGCGTTGAGCCTGTCGGCGCACAAGATCGGCGGACCGCTGGGCGCTGGCGCCCTGGTGGTGGACAAGCGCGTCGAACTGGCGCCGCTGATTGCCGGTGGCGGGCAGGAGCGCGGCTTGCGCTCGGGCACCGAGAACGTCGCCGCGATCGTCGGCTTTGGCGTCGCCTGCGAGCTCGCCGTGGCCCGCCTTGCGGACGAGCAGAGCCGGCTCGCGGCGCTGCGCGACGAACTTCAGGTGGCGCTCGGCGCGCTTGGTGCCACGGTATTTTCCGCGGCTGCCGCACGCCTGCCGAACACCGTATTCTTCGCCCTCGACGGCATCGACGGCGAAACCCTGGTGGGCCGTCTGGACCGCGCCGGCTTTGCCTGCGCCAGCGGTTCTGCCTGCTCCAGCGCCAACCCGGAGCCCTCGCACACCCTGCTGGCGATGGGCGTCGCGCCCGAACGCGCACGCGGCGCCCTGCGGGTCAGCCTGGGGCGCGACAGCAGCGCCGCGGAACTGCGTCGTTTCGTCGAAACGCTGGCCGCACAGGCGCAGGAACTCAGGAATCTGGCCGCGCTGGCGGCCTGAAGCAACAACACGAACGATCTGCGGAGAAACGCAATGCTCAAGTTCCCCATCTACCTCGACTACTCGGCGACCACGCCGGTCGATCCGCGTGTGGCGGCGAAGATGATCCCCTGGCTGACCGAGCATTTCGGCAATCCGGCGAGCCGCTCGCATGCCTATGGCTGGGAGGCCGAAAAGGCCGTCGAGGAGGCGCGCGAGCAGGTTGCCGCGCTGGTCAATGCCGACCCCAAGGAGATCATCTGGACCTCCGGCGCCACCGAGTCGAACAACCTCGCCATCAAGGGCGCGGCGCAGTTCTACAAGGGCAAGGGCAAGCACATCATCACCCTCAAGACCGAACACAAGGCGGTACTCGACACCGTGCGCGAACTCGAGCGCCAGGGCTTCGAGGCCACCTATCTCGACGTCCAGGAAAACGGCCTGGTCGATCTGCAGGTGCTGAAGGCGGCGATCCGGCCCGACACCATCGTCATCTCGGTGATGTACGTGAACAACGAGGTCGGCGTCATCCAGCCGATCGCCGAGATCGGCGAGCTGTGCCGCGAGAAGGGCATCGTCTTCCACGTCGACGCGGCCCAGGCCACCGGCAAGGTGGAGATCGATCTGGCCACGCTGAAGGTGGACCTGATGTCCTTCTCGGCGCACAAGACCTACGGACCCAAGGGCATCGGTGCGCTCTACGTGCGCCGCAAACCGCGGGTGCGCCTGGAGGCGCAGATGCACGGCGGCGGCCATGAGCGCGGCCTGCGCTCGGGCACCCTGGCCACCCACCAGATCATCGGCATGGGCGAGGCCTTCCGTATCGCCCGCGAGGAGATGGCGGCGGAGAACGGCCGCATCCGTGCGCTGCGCGACAAGCTGCTGAAGGGCCTGCAGGACATCGAGGCGACCTATGTGAACGGCGACGTCGAGCAGCGCGTGCCGCACAACCTCAACATCTCCTTCGCCTACGTCGAAGGCGAATCGCTGATCATGGCGATCAAGGATGTCGCCGTCTCCAGCGGTTCGGCATGCACCTCGGCGAGCCTGGAACCGTCCTACGTGCTGCGCGCGCTGGGGCGCAACGATGAGCTCGCCCACAGTTCGATCCGTTTCACCATCGGGCGCTTTACCACCGAGGAAGAGATCGACTACACCATCGCCCTGCTGCACAGGAAGATCGGCAAGCTGCGCGAACTGTCGCCGCTGTGGGAAATGGTGCAGGAAGGCGTCGATCTGGATACCGTGCAGTGGGCCGCGCACTGAGCGCCCAGTAACAGGAGCAAGCAAAAATGGCATACAGCGAAAAGGTCCTCGACCACTACGAGAATCCCCGCAACGTCGGTTCCTTCGCCAAGGAAGAGGAAGGCGTCGCCACCGGCATGGTGGGCGCCCCTGCCTGTGGCGACGTGATGAAGCTGCAGATCAAGGTTGGCAAGGACGGCGTCATCGAGGACGCCAAGTTCAAGACCTACGGCTGCGGTTCGGCGATCGCTTCCAGCTCGCTGGTCACCGAATGGGTGAAGGGCAAGACCATCGACCAGGCGCTGGAGATCAAGAACACCCAGATCGCCGAAGAACTTGCGCTGCCGCCGGTGAAGATCCACTGCTCGATCCTCGCCGAAGACGCGATCAAGGCGGCGGTGGCCGATTACAAGAAGAAGCACGAAGGCTGACAACGGAGGTCTGCATCATGGCTGTGACGCTGAGCGAAAGCGCTGCCCGCCACGTCTCCAACTTCATTGCCAAGCGTGGCAAGGGCTACGGCATCCGTCTCGGGGTGCGTACCTCGGGTTGTTCGGGAATGGCCTACAAGCTCGAGTTCGTCGACGCCACCGAAGACCAGGACCTGGTCTTCGAGAGCCATGGCGTGAAGGTAGTGGTGGATCCCAAGAGTCTGCCCTACATCGACGGCACCGAGCTCGACTTCGTCCGCGAAGGGCTCAACGAGGGCTTCAAGTTCAACAACCCCAACGTCAAGGATGCCTGCGGCTGCGGCGAGAGCTTCAACGTCTGAGCCCGGCCTGCACAACACCTTATGAGCATTGACCTGCAGCAGGACTACTTCGCCCTGTTTGGCCTGCCGCGCCGCTTCGACATCGACGAGGGGGCGCTGGAGGCGGCTTTCCACGCCCTGCAGGGTGAGGTGCACCCGGATCGCCACGCCCACCTGCCCGACGCCGACCGCCGCCGCGCGATGCAGTGGGCGACGCGGGTCAACGAAGCCTTCCGTACCCTGCGCAAGCCGCTTGCGCGTGCCCTCTACCTGCTTGAAGTGCGCGGTGTGGACAGCGGCCTGGAGACCAATACCGCGATGTCGGCGGCCTTCCTGATGGAACAGATGGAATGGCGCGAGGCGGTGGAGGAGGCGCGTGCCGGTGGCGAAGTCGGCGAGCTCGAGCACCTTCACCAGCGCCTGCGCCAGCATGGTCGCAGCGTGCTCGCCGAACTGCAGGCGCAGTTCGCTGCCGACGACCTGCAGGCCGCCGCCGATACGGCGCGGCGGATGATGTTCATCGAAAAACTGCAGAACGACATTGACGAGGCCCTGGAGGCACTGGAAAGCTGATGGCACTGTTGCAGATCGCCGAACCCGGCATGTCCGCCGAACCGCACAAGCATCGTCTTGCCGCCGGTATCGACCTGGGTACGACGAATTCCCTGGTGGCCACCGTGCGCAACGGCATCGCCGTCTGCCTCGCCGACGAGGAAGGGCGCACCATGCTGCCCTCTGTGGTCCGTTACCATGCCGACGGCCGTATCGAGTGCGGGCGTGCCGCCATGCAGGCGCAGGCACGCGACCCCAAGAACACCATCGTCTCGGTGAAGCGTTTCATGGGCCGCGGGCTGAAGGACGTCGCCCACGTCGAATCCAGCCCCTATGACTTCATCGACGCTCCGGGCATGGTGCGCCTGCGCACGGTGCAGGGGGTGAAGAGTCCGGTGGAAGTCTCGGCGGAGATCCTCAGGACCTTGCGCCGGCGCGCCGAAGCCTCGCTGGGCGGCGAGCTCACCGGGGTGGTGATCACCGTGCCGGCCTATTTCGACGATGCCCAGCGGCAGGCCACCAAGGATGCGGCCACCCTTGCCGGGCTGAATGTCCTGCGGCTGCTCAACGAACCCACCGCGGCGGCGGTGGCCTATGGCCTCGACAATGCCTCCGAGGGTGTCTATGCGGTGTATGACCTCGGCGGCGGCACCTTCGATCTTTCCATCCTCAAGCTCTCGCGCGGCATCTTCGAGGTACTGGCCACCAACGGCGATGCCGCCCTCGGTGGGGACGACTTCGATCACCGCCTGTTCTGCTGGATCCTCGATCAGGCCTGCATCGAGCCGCCGTCCTCGGAGGACGCCCGCCTGCTGCAGATGAAGGCCCGCGAAACCAAGGAGCTGCTCACCTCCTGTGCCGAGGCGCCGATTCACGTGCGTCTGGGCAGCGGTGAGGAGATCAGCCTCAGCATCAGCCGTGAGCAGTTCGAGGACATCACCGCACATCTGGTACGCAAGACCCTGGCGCCGATGCGCAAGGCGCTGCGCGATGCCGGACTCGACGCCGAAGCGGTGAAGGGCGTGGTGATGGTCGGCGGCGCCACCCGCATGCCGCAGATCCAGCGCTCGGTGGCGGAGTTCTTCGGCCAGGAGCCGCTCACCAACCTCGACCCCGACAAGGTGGTGGCGCTCGGCGCGGCCATCCAGGCCAACGTGCTGGCCGGCAACCGCAAGGACGAGGACGACTGGCTGCTGCTCGACGTCATCCCGCTGTCGCTCGGTCTGGAAACCATGGGCGGGCTGACCGAGAAGCTGGTGCCGCGCAATTCCACCCTGCCGATCGCCCGTGCGCAGGAGTTCACCACCTTCAAGGATGGCCAGACGGCGATGGCCTTCCATGTCGTCCAGGGCGAGCGCGAGCTGGTGTCCGACTGCCGCTCGCTGGCGCGCTTCGAACTGCGCGGCATCCCGCCGATGGTGGCCGGCGCGGCGCGCATCCGGGTGACCTTCCAGGTCGATGCCGATGGCCTGCTGTCGGTGTCGGCGCGCGAGATGTCCTCGGGCGTGGAGGCCAGCGTACTGGTCAAGCCGTCCTACGGTCTCACCGACGACGAGATTGCCGGCATGCTGCGTGCTGGCGTGGATCATGCCAACGACGACATGCGCGCCCGTGCGCTGCGCGAACAGCAGGTCGAAGGTCAGCGCCTGATCGAGGCCACCGAACACGCGCTGGGCGAGGACGGCGACCTCCTCGACGGCGAGGAGCGCGCGGCGATTGCCGCCGCCATCAACGAACTGCGCGCGGCCTGCGGTGCCAGCGATCACCACCGCATCCGCCGCCTGATCGACGAGCTCGCGCGCGCTACTGCAGATTTCGCCGCGCGGCGCATGGACCGCAGCGTGCGGGCCGCACTGGCCGGCCACAAGGTAGACGAGATTCCGCTATGACCCAGGTTATCGTGCTTCCCCACGTCGAACTGTGCCCGGAAGGCACGGTGATCGACGCCCGTCCCGGCGACTCGCTGTGCGACGCGCTGCTCGCCAGCGGCATCGAGATCGAGCATGCGTGCGAGAAGTCGTGCGCGTGCACGACCTGCCACGTCATCGTCCGCGAGGGTTTCGACAGTCTTGGCGAGGCCAGCGAGGACGAGGAAGACCTTCTCGACAAGGCCTGGGGCCTGGAGCCGCAGTCACGTCTGTCCTGTCAGACGGTGGTCGGCAGCACGCCGCTGGTGGTCGAGATTCCGCGCTACACCATCAACATGGCCCGGGAGGGCAAGCACTGATGAAGTGGACAGAAGTCGAGGAGATCGCCATCCAGCTCAGCGACGCCCACCCGGACGTTGACCCGCTGAAGGTCAATTTCGTCGATCTGATGCGCTGGGTGATGGCCTTGCCGGAATTCGACGACGACCCTGCGCGCTGCGGCGAGCGCATCCTCGAAGCCATCCAGCAGGCCTGGATCGACGAGGTCGCCTGAGCCCGCGCTCAGTAGCCGTAGGCGCCGTGCTCCGCGGCTTCGTTGAGCGACAGCCAGTACACGCCGAGCTGGCCGACCGCTTCGATGAAGCGTTCGAAATCCACCGGTTTGCGGATGTAGCTGTTGGCGCCGAGGCGGTAGGCCTCGCGGATGTCCTGCACCTCGCGTGAAGTGGTCAGCACCACCACGGGAATCAGCTCGGTACGTTCGTCGGCGCGGATGCGACGCAAGACCTCAAGGCCATCGATGCGCGGCAGCTTGAGATCGAGCAGGATCACAGCCGGCATCTGCGAGGTGTCGCGGCCCTGGTGGCCACCGGTGCCGAACAGGTAGTCGATCGCTTCCACGCCGTCGTGCGCCACGACGACGCGATTCTGGATGTGATTCTTGCCGAAGGCCCGCAGGGTGAGGGCTTCATCGTCGGGATTGTCCTCGACGAGCAGGATCGGGCGACCGTCTGCCATGCGCTCAGCTCCTTCAGTTGAGATCTTCCCGGCGCACCACGAAGACCATGTCCTCACCGCCGCGGGTGGACAGCCAGGTCAGTGGCAGGTTGGGGAAGGCTTCTTCGACCAGGGCACGGTTGTGCCCCACCTCTACGGCCAGTATACCGCCAGGATTGAGATGTTCGCGCGCTTCGGCGAGCAGCCTGCGCACCACGTCGAGGCCGTCTTCACCGGCACCCAGGGCCATCTGCGGCTCGTGGAGGTATTCGGCGGGCAGGGCGGCCACCGCCGCCGCGGTGACATAGGGCGGGTTGCTGATGATGAGGTCGAAGCGTCGCCCCGCGAGACCTCCGAAGACGTCGCTGCGCACCAGCTCGATGCGCTCGTCGAGGCCGTAGTCGGCGATGTTGCGCGCAGCCACCTCAAGGGCATCGGTGGAGAGGTCGGCGGCGACGATTCCGGCCTGCGGGAAGGCATGGGCCATCAGCACTGCCAGGCAGCCCGATCCGGTACACAGGTCGAGCGCGCTGCCGACGGCTTCGGGATCATCCACCCAGGGGGCAAAGCCGTCTTCGAGCAGTTCGGCGAAGAAGGAGCGCGGTACGATGACGCGCTCGTCGACATAGAAGCGGAATTCGCCCAGCCAGGCCTCATTGACCAGGTAGGCGGTGGGGACGCGTTCATCGACGCGGCGGTTGATGCGGGCGAAGAGCTCGTCGCGCTCCTCGGAGGTGATGCAGGCGTCGAGGAAGGGTTCGAGACGCTCCAGGGGCAGCGCCAGGGTGGCCATCAGCAGCCAGGCGGCCTCGTCGTAGGCGTCCGTGCAACCATGGCCGAAGAACACGCCGCCGCGGTTGAAGCGCGTCACCGCGTAGCGCAGCCAGTCGCGCAGGGTGACTAGCTCGGCGAGCGGGCCGTGCTCGTGTTCATGCTCATCGTGGTGTTCGTTGACGTCGTTCATCGTGGGCTCAGGCAGGCGTGTCCAGCAGAAGGTTTTCCAGGGTGCGGCGGTAGATTTCGGCGAGCGCTTCGATGGCATCGACCGCGACGCACTCGTTGACCTTGTGGATGGAGGCGTTGACCGGCCCGCATTCGACCACTTCGGCGCAGATGTCGGCGATGAAGCGGCCATCGGAGGTGCCCCCGGTGGTCGACAGCTCGGTGTCCACGCCCGTGGTGCTGCGGATCGCCGCGCTCACCGCGGCGACCAGACGGCCGCGCCCGGTGATGAAGGGCTTGCCGGAGAGCTGCCAGTCGAGCTGGTAGTCGAGGCCGTGGCGGTCGAGCACGGCATGGGTACGCGCCTTCAGCTCGTCGGCAGTGCTCGCCGAGGAGAAGCGGAAGTTGAACAGCACCTCGCACTCGCCGGGGATGATGTTGGTGGCCCCGGTGCCGCCGCGGATGTTGGAGACCTGCCAGGTGGTGGGCGGGAAGAACTCGTTGCCCTCGTCCCAGCGCGTGGCGGCCAGTTCGGCGAGGGCCGGGGCGAGCTCATGAATGGGGTTGCGCGCCAGCTGCGGATAGGCGACATGGCCCTGTATGCCGCGCACCCGCAGGGTGCCGGAAAGCGAGCCGCGGCGGCCGTTCTTGATCATGTCGCCAAGGGTGTTGACCGAGGTCGGCTCGCCGACCACGCACCAGTCGAGGCGCTCGCCGCGTGCGGCGAGGGTTTCGACTACCTTCACGGTGCCATCGGTGGCCGGGCCTTCCTCGTCGGAGGTCAGCAGCACGGCGATGGAGCCGGGATGGTCGGGGTGGGCGGCGACGAAGGCCTCGATGGCGGTGACGAAGGCGGCCAGTGAGGTCTTCATGTCGGCGGCGCCGCGACCGTAGAGGAAGCCGTCGCGCAGCGCGGGAATGAAGGGCTGGCTGTTCCAGGCCTCCAGCGGTCCGGTGGGGACGACGTCGGTGTGGCCGGCGAAGCACAGCACCGGGGCGCTGCGCCCGCGGCGCGCCCACAGGTTGCTGACGCCCTTGCTGTCGATGCGTTCGAGCTCGAAGCCGAGCGGGGCGAGGCGTGCGCCGATCAGCTCAAGGCAGCCGGCATCTTCGGGGGTCACGGAGGGGCGGGCGATGAGCTCGCTCGCCAGCGCCAGGGTGGGGGTGGTGCTGGGGGTCGACATGAAAATCCGGTGAAAGGTGGTGCCCAGGGCACGCCGGCGGCTCAGTTGCCGCTGTCGTCGTCCATGTGCAGGGTGAATTCGCGGAACGAGGTGCCGTCGGGCTGGGTGCGTTCGAAGTCGATGACCGGATCGGGGCCTTTCTGGCGTGCCTGTTGCGCGGGCGTGCTTTCGAACTGGGCGTTGTTGATCATCCAGTGCAGGTTGGTCGGCGAGTCGGCGTTGGCCAGTGCCTCGTCGAGGGTGATGACCTTCTCGTGATAGAGGCGGAAGAGGTCATGCTCGAAGGTCTGCGAGCCGGGCGCGAGGCTCTGCTCCATGGCCTCCTTGACCGCGTTGAGTTCGCCGCGCTCGACCAGTTCGGCGACGTGGCGGGTGTTCATCAGCATTTCCACCGCCGGGATGCGCTTGCCGTCGGGCTTGCGCACCAGACGCTGGGAAATGACGCACCTGAGCGCCACCGCCAGATCGAGATAGAGCAGCGGGCGGTTTTCCAGCGGGAAGAAGTTAACGATGCGGTTCAGCGCATGGTAGGCGTTGTTGGCGTGCAGCGTGGCCAGGCACAGGTGGCCGGTCTGCGAATAGGCCAGCGCGGCCTGCATGGTCTCGCGGTCGCGGATCTCGCCGATCAGGATGCAGTCCGGCGCCTGGCGCATGGCGTTGCGCAGCGCTTCGTGCCAGCTGTGGGTGTCGATGCCCACTTCACGCTGGTTGACGACCGACTTGCGGTGCTTGAAGAGATACTCGATGGGGTCTTCGACGGTGAGGATGTGCCCGGACTTGTTGCGGTTGCGGTGGTCGATCATCGACGCCAGCGTGGTCGACTTGCCCGAACCGGTGGCGCCGACGACGAGGATCAGGCCACGTTTCTCCATCACCACGTCGGCCAGCGTATTGGGCAGGCCGAGCAGATCGAGGGTGGGGATGTCGCCCTGGATGTAGCGCACCACGATGCCGACGCTGTTGCGCTGCCAGAACACGTTGACGCGGAAGTTGCCCAGATCGCGGCGTCCGAAGGAGAGGTTGAGCTCCTTGTCGCGCTCGAAGCGTTCGATCTGCTCCGGGTTCATCATCTCGTACACCATGCGCTTGATCATGGGTGGCTCCATGACCTGCTGGTTGATCGGCATGGTGTGGCCCTGGATCTTGATGTGGATGGGCGCACCCGCCGAGATGAAGATGTCTGAGGCCTGCTTGTCGGCCATCAGCTGAAACAGCTTGTCGAACATCATCGGCGGGGGCTCCGGTTCAGGGCAGGGCAGGGGCGGGGCAGCGCTCAGGCGCCGCGCAGCAGGTCGTTGATGGCGGTCTTGGCGCGCGTCTGGGCGTCCACCTTCTTGACGATCACCGCGCAGTACAGGCTGTACTTGCCGTCGGCCGAGGGCAGGCTGCCCGGCACCACCACCGAGCCGGCGGGTACGCGGCCGTAATGCACCTCGCCGGTCTCGCGGTCGTAGAACTTGGTGCTCATGCCGATGTACACGCCCATCGACAGCACCGCGTTCTCCTCGATGATGACGCCTTCCACGACTTCCGAGCGCGCACCGACGAAGACGTTGTCCTCGATGATCACCGGACCGGCCTGCACCGGCTCCAGCACGCCACCGATGCCCACGCCACCGGAGAGGTGCACGTTCTTGCCGATCTGCGCGCAGGAGCCCACGGTGGCCCAGGTGTCGACCATGCTGCCTTCATCCACATAGGCGCCGATGTTCACGTAGGATGGCATCAGCACCACGTTCCTGGCGATGAAGCTGCCCTTGCGCGCCACCGCCGGCGGCACTACGCGGAAGCCTCCCTGCTGGAACTGCTCCGGGGTGTAGTCGCCGAACTTGGTCGGCACCTTGTCGAAGAAGTTCAGGCTGCCGGCGTTCATCACCTCGTTGTCGCGCAGGCGGAAGGAGATCAGCACCGCCTTCTTGATCCATTGATTGACCACCCACTGGCCGTCCTTCTTCTCGGCCACCCGCAGGGTGCCGGCATCCAGCCCGGCGATCACCTCGGCGACCGCGTCGCGCACCTCGGCAGGGGCGGCGGCGGGCGACAGGCTGGCACGGTTCTCGAAGGCGTCGTCGATGATCTTTTGCAGTGCTTGCATGGGGAAGTATCCGTTGTTCAGAGTTTTTGACAGAAGGCAACGATGCGCTCGGCCGCTTCCAGACATTCGCCGGGTTCGGCCACCAGCGCGATGCGCACGTAGCGCTCGCCGGGGTTGATGCCGGCGGCCTCGCGGGCGAGGAAGCTGCCGGGCAGGACGGTCACATTATATTCAGCCTGCAGCCGGCGGGCGAACTCGGTGTCGGCGATGGGCGTGCGTGCCCACAGGTAGAAGCCCGCGTCGGGGCGTTCGACTTCCAGCCAGGGGGCGAGCAGCGGGGTGATGCGGGCAAACTTCTCGCGGTACAGGCGGCGGTTTTCCAGCACGTGCGCTTCGTCGTTCCACGCCGCCACCGAAGCGGCCTGCACCGCCGGACTCATCGCGCAACCGTGGTAGGTGCGGTAGCGCAGGAAGTCCTTCAGCACCGCCGCATCGCCGGCGACGAAGCCGGAGCGCATGCCCGGCACGTTGGAACGCTTGGACAGGCTGGAGAACATCACGATGTTGCGGAAATCGCCGCGCCCCAACTGCTGCGCAGCCTGCAGGGCGCCGAGCGGCGGGGCGGTCTCGTCGAAGTAGATCTCCGAATAGCACTCGTCGGCGGCGATCACGAAGCCGTGGCGGTCGGACAGTTCGAAGAGCTGGCGCCACTCCTCCAGGGTCAGTACGCGGCCGGTGGGATTGCCCGGCGAACACACGAACACCAGTTGCACGTCGCGCCACACGGATTCCGGCAGGCTGTCGAAGTTCGGTCCGAAGCGGTCGCCGGCAGCGGTGTTGTTGAGGAACACCGGTTCGGCACCGCCAAGCAGGGCGGCCCCTTCATAGATCTGGTAGAAGGGGTTGGGCGACACCACCTTTGCGCCCGGCTTGCTGCCATCGAGCACGCACTGGGCGAAGGCGAACAGCGCCTCGCGCGAACCGTTGACCGGCAGCACCTGGCTGGCTGCATCGATCGCCGGCAGGGCGTAGCGGCGCATCAGCCAGCCGGCGATGGCCTCGCGCAGCGCCTCCGTGCCCTGCGTGGTGGGGTAGGTGGCCATGCCGCCGAGATTGTCGGCGAATGCCTGCAGGATGAAGGCCGGGGTGGTGTGCTGCGGCTCGCCGATCGACAGGCGGATCGGCTTCAGCCCGGCGGGCGCTTCGATGCCCTGGAAGAGGGTGCGCAGTTTTTCGAACGGGTAGGGATGCAGACGGGAGAGATTCGGATTCACGGCGATGTTCGCTTGCGATGCTGATCGGGCGCCAGGGGCAGGCAGGGCGTCGGCGGAGCCGGCATTCCGCGCAGGGCGGAAGGGCGAAGATGTTATCATGGCGCGCCCTTGGCCGATGCCCGGCACCACCTCCGCAACGCCTGCTGCAGCCGTAACCGACCCTGACCCGACGTGCGTCTTTCCAAGCTCAAACTCTCCGGTTTCAAGACCTTCGTCGATCCGACCACCGTGCTCACCCCGGGCAATCTGGTCGGCGTGGTCGGCCCCAACGGCTGCGGCAAGTCCAACATCATCGATGCGGTGCGCTGGGTGCTGGGCGAGACGCGTGCATCCGCCTTGCGCGGCGAGTCGATGCAGGACGTCATCTTCAACGGCTCCACCACCCGCAAGGCGGTATCGCGCGCCAGCGTCGAACTGGTCTTCGACAACGCCGAGGGCAAGGCCGCCGGCCAGTGGTCGCGCTACGCGGAGATCTCGGTCAAGCGCGTGCTTGACCGCAGCGGCGAGTCCACCTACTACCTCAACAACGTCCATGTGCGCCGCAAGGACGTCATCGACCTCTTCCTCGGCACCGGCCTGGGGCCACGCGCCTACGCGATCATCGAGCAGGGCATGATCTCGCGCATCATCGAAGCACGCCCCGAGGAGGTGCGCGGCTTTCTCGAAGAGGCCGCGGGGGTGACCAAGTACCGCGAGCGCCGCAAGGAAACCGAGGGACGTCTGGCCGACGCGCGCGACAACCTTACCCGTCTCGAAGACATCCGCATGGAGCTGGGCGAGCGCATCGAGCGCCTGCGCGTGCAGGCCGAGATCGCCGAGCGCTACCGCGCCCTGAATGCCGCCCATGTGCAGAAGCAGCAACTGCTGTGGCTGCTCAAGCGCAACGAGGCGCGTGCCGAGCACGCGCGCGTGGGCGAGGCGCTCAACGAAGCGAGTCGCCGCATCGAATCCGACAGCGCCCGCCTGCAGGAGCTGGAAAGCGCCGTGGAGGACGCCCGCACGGCGCAGTCGGCAGCTTCCGAAGCCGTTCATCAGGCGCAGACCGATCTTTTCACGGTGAGTGCGGAGGTCAGCCGCCTGGAAGCGGAACTGCAGCATCTGGGCGACACCCGAAAGCGTCTTGAGGCGCGTCTCGTCCAGCTCGACAGCGATCACGCCCACTGGCTGCAGCGCCGCGAAGCGCTTGCCGCGGAGCGCGAGCGCTGGTCGGAATTGCAGGACAATGCCGCGATGCGTGCGGAGCAGGCCGAGGCGCGCCACGAAGAGGTTGCCGGGCGCCTGCCGGAGGCCGAGTCCGCCCGTCAGGCGGCGGACGCCACGGTATCCGCGGTGCGCCGCGAGCTCGCCCAGGCCGAGCAGCAGTTGCGCGTCCAGGAAGCCAACCGCAGCAG
>WPCG01079745.1_pt1 | contig 12919 bp, 11 predicted proteins | sample 5403311 | NCBI WGS metagenome assembly WPCG01 (sample SAMN12869467, study PRJNA574797) | sludge metagenome | isolation source: wastewater treatment of Control | place: China:Beijing | collected 2019-05-17 | reverse complement strand
CTGCTCTCCGCGGCGGAATACAATTTTACCGGGATATTCACCAAGCCAAACCCGATGGCTCCATTCCAGATTGATTTCATAGCTTGTAAACCGGTTAGGCCGCGGCCATGGCCCGGCACTCCTCGGCACATTTCCTGCAAGCCACGGCGCATTCCCGGCAGTGGTCGTGATGGTCATGCTTCTCGCATTCAGCCGCGCACTTGTCGCAGACCTCCGCGCAAATCAAGCATATCTCCCTGGCTCTATCACTCCCAAGGCTCATCAGTTCGGCCGCGGCATAGCAGATAGTCGCGCACTCCATATCGGTCTGAATGCATCGGGCCATCATCTTAACGTCTTCCTCCATCGTGCAAGCGGAAGCACAATGGTTACACGCGGACGCGCAAAGAAGACACGCATCGATGCACGAGGTGTGGTCGTAGTAGATTGCTGTAGCCATATCGTTCTTGTTTTTTACATGATTGCAAAACGGGTAATTGCCGAAGTGGCAATTACCCGTGATTTTAATTTAGAGTCGGTCCATCTGGCGGTCGAACCAGTCCCTGATTTCGTCTTTGGTTCTTCCTGTTCTTGTTTGGATTCTTCCAAGCAACTCGTCTTCTTTTCCTTCTTCATACAGAAGGTCGTCGTCCGTCAGATCGGCCCATTCTTGTTTGGCACGCCCTTTCAGTTCGTTCCAATTTCCTTTAAATCGTAATTTGTCCATAATTGATAATTTTTGGAGAGTTCCTTTATTGGAAGCTCTATCATTAAAACAAAGCCTCTTTGGGGAATGTTTGGCGCACGCCTTGGGAATATAATTCTTTGTGTTTGTTTAACGTTCACTAAAGTTAGGCTATTCTGCGCTCGGCATAATCGAAGCAAGCTTGGTTCTGCTCCCATCATCCGGCTATTCAGGGAGAGGTTCGAGAAAACTCCTTGCCGAGGGCACGAGAACCGGCCGCCCATGAGCGGTCGGTTCTCGTTTTTCTCGTTTAATGCTTACCGGTTCCAGAACCTGCCCTGTTTAAAGGCCTCTATCACCTCCCCGGGAGTGCCATCCTTCACGATGCCCTCTTCGACCGTGAGGTCGTCACCAATGGCATTCATCACGAACCCGGCCGCGTTCCCGTGCACGGCAATGGGCTTGTAATGCTTGTAGGTATCTTTCACGAATTCCTTGTAGCGTGGGTCCGATTCCATCGAATCCATCATTTCACCCGATCCGTTCAGCACGACGATCCCGTCAAACAACACGCAAGAGGTGGTTAGAACACTATCATCTGCCGAAACTTCAGCATCTTGGCCTTCGCTGGTTTGTAGCAGCACACCTTGGTGCGACGCCACCACGCGTACCATGGCACCCGCCTCCAGCAACGCTTGTTTAATTTTTATCAACGCGGCCCCATCCACGCCATCGTCACACAGGAGCGCGTACTTTCGGGTAGCAATGGAATCTTTAGGATTATTACGCGAGATGCTCAAGGCAGGTGAATCACTTATTTCCGGTTGTTTGAACACGGTCTCGTACTCTTCGGATGAGGCATCGGGGCCATGCTGCATGTTCTCGGGTTTTCCTTCGGGGACTTCCAACCCCAGTTGATAAGCCACGTAATTGGCCAATTCCTCGTCTACTTGGTTAATCAGTTTCAGCATGTTTACCTTCACCGATTCCCGTTTGCACTTGCCTAACTCGAAACTAAACGCGTCTTTGATATGCTGCTTCTCCACCTCGTCTTGGCTGTTGTAAAAGAGAATAGCATGCGAGTAATGATCCAGGAAACTCTTGCTGCGCGCGCGGATCTTGTGCCCGTCGACGCGTTCTCGATGGCTCACGAAGCCGCCTTCCGATTCCGCCACCTGGTAGGGCTGGTTATCGGAGATCCGGTTAGGGCTGTGCGCCGTTTCACCCACGTCGATTTGCATACGGTGCATGCCGTCTCGTTGGTTATTGCTCACCGGACAGATGCTCCGGTTGATGGGTATCTCGTGGAAGTTGGGGCCACCCAGGCGCGACAGTTGCGTATCGGTGTACGAGAACAGCCGTCCCTGCAATAGCGGATCGTTGGTGAAATCGATCCCCGGGACCACGTGGCCGGGATGAAACGCTACCTGTTCGGTTTCCGCGAAGAAATTATCGGGGTTCCGGTTGAGCGTTATCTTTCCTACCGGCATCACGGGTACCAGCTCCTCGGGAATGATCTTGGTGGGATCGAGCAGGTCGAAATCGAACTTGAATTCATCCTCCTCGGGCACGATCTGCACGCCAAACTCCCACTCCGGGTAATTTCCGCTAGCAATGGCATCCCACAGGTCCCTCCGGTGGAAATCAGAATCCTTCCCGGAAATCTTCTGTGCTTCATCCCAAGCGAGCGAGTGAAGTCCCAATTTCGGCTTCAAGTGAAATTTCACGAAGGAAGACTTTCCCTCGTCGTTGATAAAACGGAACGTGTGCACCCCGAACCCCTCCATCATACGAAAACTGCGTGGGATGGCCCGGTCGCTCATCAGCCAGAAAATCATGTGCATGGTTTCGGGGGAAGTAGCGATAAAATCCCAAAACGTGTCATGCGCGCCGGTGGCTTGGGGTATTCCATCCCGCGGCTCCGGTTTCAGGGAGTGCACCAGGTCAGGGAACTTCATGGCGTCGTGAATAAAAAACGGCGCCATGTTATTCGCGACCAGGTCGTAATTCCCTTCTTCGGTGTAGAATTTTACCGCGAAACCGCGGGCATCACGGGACACGTCGGTAGAACCGCGTTCACCGGCAACGGTGGAAAACCGGACGAAGACGGAGGTCTTTTTTCCCTTCTCCGATAAAAATTTGGCTTTGGTATACTCGGGAATGGGACGGGTTACCTCGAAAACCCCGTGGGCTCCCGACCCCCTCGCGTGAACGATGCGTTCGGGGATGCGCTCGTGGTCGAAATGCGTGATTTTCTCGCGCATGATAAAATCCTCCAACAGCGAGGGGCCCCTTTCCCCTGCCTTCAGGGTATGGTGATCGTCGTTGATTTTCACGCCCTGGTTGGTAGTGAGCGGGTTCCCGATTCCACTGCTCTTGTTAACGGCCAGGTCTTGCTGTTTGGCACTGTCCGAAGTCGTGGAGCGCTGCTCTTGGGATACCGCGTTGTCTGCTTCGCCCATTCTTTCTTTCGATTTGTCCTTGATCTTGATTTCAGATACGCCGGCGGGCTCTGTTCCTTTCCCCGGGATGGTGGAATAGGATGGGTCTAACGGTTGTTGTTCGCTGGAATTTTTCATGTTTTCTCATTTTTATTTTTACACGTGTAGCGATATTAGGTACATCAACCCGGTACTCGACCAATCGGGGGGTCAGCGTGTGTCTTGAGAAGCCAATACGCCATCACCACTAAATAATTCGGAGCGTCCCGGCTAACATACCGAAATTTTCAAAATAACCTTGGTAAATCAGAACGAGTAAGACCTCGTTCACTTACAATCTTCACAAAAGTTAGACTATTCCTGCGCTCGGCATAACCAAAGCAAGCTTTGGTTATGCTCTTACTTATCGAAATAGTTCAAAAATTACGCGCTTCTCTTTAATCAAAACAGGCTTCTGCCTGCATTGTTCCAGTGGCAACCAATAAAAAAACCTAAGGTAATAATATGACTGCTAATTTATTACCTTTTCTTGCAATACGACTGTCCGAAAACAATTCTTTTTCATGGCGACAGGTTCTTCCGGTGAAATCACGAACTTACTTTTCCGACTTTTTGGATTTTGAAGTCGATTTTCCGGAAGAAGATTTTTTCGAGGAGGACTTTTTCGAGGAAGATTTGCTCCCGGAAGCGGATGAATCGTTTTGCTTTGGCACCTTGTAACCTGCATCCCTTGCTTCCGATATCCCGATCGCTACTGCTTGGTCCCTGTTGGTCACCTTTTCCCCGGATGATGATTTCAACTTTCCTTTCTTGAATTCACCCATCACTTCGCCAATTTTATCCTGTGCCTTTTTTGAATATTTTGCCATAACCTTACGAATTAAAGAGTAACGTTCCTGTATTAAAACTTCATGGGAAAGAAAAATGTTCCGCCAATTTTCCTTATTTCTTCATTTTTAAGATAAAAGGTTGCTTTAGCGGGAACCTGTTGACAACCAATTTAAAGCCTATCATGTTATATGAATGGGATGTCTCGAGTAAATAATACCTTGACCATTCCTTCGCGTTTTGATATAGCGGAAGGTACACTAAATATAAAAGGAAAAAAACATGAACTGGAATGAAATACTATTTGGCGACGAGAACTACACCTTTTTAATTGAAGTAGCCACACGTGCGGCAATCATGTTTGTGCTCGTCATCGCGGTATTACGATTAATCGGGAAACGTGCAGTGCGCCAACTCTCCGTCCTGGAGTTATTAATCATCGTTTCGTTGGGATCTGCTGCCGGTGACCCTATGCTATACAAAGAAGTGGGTGTGCTGAACGCGCTCTCGGTTTTTATTGTCGTGCTTTTCTTTTACGGGTTGATCATGAAATTAATGACCCATTCCAAGAAAATGGAAACCATCTTGGAAGGGAAACCGTTTTACATCATTCGTGATGGGAAAGCTTCTCAAGAATCGTTACATCACAAGGAGTTGGGTATGGACGAATTCTTTTCCGTATTAAGAACCCAGCGTATTCTCCATTTGGGGCAGGTAAAAGCAGGTATCTTGGAAACCAGCGGCGAAGTTAGCTTGTTACTGTACGAGGGGGATGCCAAGCCAGGATTACCGGTATGGCCTGACGATTTGGAGAAGAAAACCAAACAAGTCTCTCGTACCGGGATATACGCGTGTATCTATTGTGGAAACACCCGTCAAATGGTTGCCGACGAACAAGCTGTTTGTGATTTTTGTCATAAAAACGACGAGTGGGTAGAAGCAATCGGCAAGGGGCATGAAAGCGGTTAATACGTCTAACCCCTCGCGTTCCATTGGGTTCCCCTATTTGTAAATCGTTTATTTAAGCAATCATATATTTTTTTTATTCTTGGAATTGGTGTATTTTTGCAACCTGTAATAAAAACAGGGTCCGGTAGCTCAGCTGGATAGAGCAACAGCCTTCTAAGCTGTGGGTCGTGGGTTCGAATCCCGCTCGGATCACTCTAAAAATAAAGCACTTATCGACAAGTTTCGGTGAGTGCTTTTTGTTTTAATGACATATTTATGACATGATTTTATAAACCATAGGGGTGCCTGCCGGGGTCACATTAGTCACATCGGGACATTAGCCACATTGCCACATTAGTCTGTCATTCATACGTAGAACAATTTGCTAACCCTGTTTGTCTATAATGTACCTGCATTTTCCCGTCAAGGTGAAAAATTACGCGGGTACATTTTTGCTAGGCTATATGATTACATTTCTTCCCGAAGGCATCTATTGCGAAGCGGGTAATTTTTACATTGACCCGTGGAGGCCGGTAGATAAAGCCCTAATTACCCACGGCCACGCGGATCACGCGCGATGGGGAATGAAGCATTACTTGTGCCATCATTATACCAAACCGATATTAGAAAGCAGGATAAGTGCTGATATTGACGTACAAAGCGTCGGGTACAATGAAGCGATCCATATCAATGGCGTAAAAATCTCTTTTCATCCCGCGGGACACATTCCCGGATCGGCACAGGTACGTTTGGAATATAAAGGGAAGATAGTGGTGGTTTCGGGGGATTACAAAGTACAGGATGATGGATTATCCACCCCGTTTGAACCGGTCAGGTGCCACGAATTCGTGACGGAGAGCACTTTCGGGCTACCCATTTATAACTGGCTTCCTGTCTTGGATCTGAACAGGCAGTTACAGGATTGGGTGCTGCAAAATAAAAGAAACGGCAAGACCTCGGTCTTGATTGGTTATTCTTTGGGCAAGGCACAGCGTATCATGAAAGCCTTGGAAGGAATGGGTACATTGCATGTGCATTATGCTATCGGGAAACTGAACGAAGCGTACGAAAGTGTGGGTATCGACCTGCCGGAGTACCATACCATCGACTTTAGGGAAGATGTCAGGTACCTGGATAAAGGGATCGTGATCGTGCCCCCCGCGTTGGCGGATTCCAATGCTATCCGAAAGATCCCGAATCAGGCAACGGCTATCTGCTCCGGCTGGATGCAGGTGCGGGGAGCCCGCCGTTGGCGAAGCGCGGACGCCGGTTTCGCTATCAGCGACCATGCCGACTGGAACGGCCTGCTTGACGTTATAAAAGCAACCGGGGCCGAAAAAGTGTATGTCACACACGGTCAAACCTCCGTTTTTACTCGTTACCTGAATGAAATCGGCATACCCGCGGAGGAGGTAAAAACAGATTTTGGTGATGAAGAGGAAGAAGAAAAGGCGCTTTTAAGCAATGACAAATCCCCGGCGCGTGACCAGCCCGGAATAGATTAAAAATTCCGTTTATATGAAAGAATTTGCACGTTTAGTCAGCGCGTTAGACAGTACCAATAAGACCACCCGGAAGTTGGAGGCTATCGGTCGTTTTCTTCACGAAGCGGATGACAACGACAAGTTGTGGCTATTGGCCTTGTTCACGGGCAAGCGCCCTCGACGAAATATCAACACCGCCTTGATGCGCCAATGGGCAATAGAACGGGCAGGCATTCCGGAATGGTTATTTTTAGAAAGCTATTCATCGGTGGGCGACTTGAGCGAAACCATCGCGCTCATCTTACCGCGACCCCGTGAAAATATAGAAAGAAGCCTGTCGGCATGGATGAATTTGATTACGGGGTTGAAAGACAAAACCGACGAAGAGAAGAAAGTTTTTGTATTGCAATCATGGGATGGGCTACCGTCTACCGAACGTTTTATCTTCAACAAGTTGCTGGGAGGCAGCTTTCGCCTCGGTATTTCCTCCAAGTCCCTTATCAACGCGCTGGCCAAACATTATGACCTCGACCCGAATGCCGTCACCCACAGCATCATGGGAAACTGGAAAATGGGCGAAGTAACATTCGAAGGATTGGTAAATGGCCATTATGCCGACGCGCAGCTTTCCAAGCCTTACCCTTTTTGTCTGGCATACCCGCTGGATAAGGCCCCGGAAGAGTTAGGCAGCATAGGCGAATGGCAGGCAGAATATAAGTGGGACGGTATCCGGGGGCAGTTTATCAAACGAAGCGGGGAGGTTTTCATTTGGTCGCGGGGAGAGGAACTGGTGACCGCGCAATTTCCCGAAATCAGGGACGAACTGCTGCAATGGCAGGGTGATTTTGTTATCGACGGTGAAATACTGGTTATGAAAGAGAATAAGGTCCTCAATTTTTCGGAATTGCAAAAACGCCTCAACCGAAAAACACTCACCAGAAAGATGATGGAAGAACTCCCTGTCCGTGTCTTCGCGTACGATTTGTTGGAGTGGGAAGGAGAGGATTGGCGCGGAAAAACGATGCACGAACGCAGGGCAAAGTTGGAAAGCCTGTTCCAACGCAATCCATCCGACTATTTGCGACTTTCCACCATTATACCCGGTTCAAACTGGGAGGAACTAAGGGCTATCCGGGAAAAAGCCAGGGACAACAACAGTGAAGGACTGATGCTCAAGCACCGGCAATCGCCCTATCACACCGGGCGTAAAAAAGGCGATTGGTGGAAATGGAAAGTCAATCCATTAACCATTGACGCGGTGTTGGTCTATGCCCAAAAAGGAAGCGGCCGCCGCAGTGCCTATTATACCGATTACACCTTCGCGGTGAAAAGCGGGGACAAGCTCGTGACCATCGCCAAGGCTTACTCGGGATTGACAGACAAGGAGATTCAGGAAGTCAGCCGCTTCGTGAACAAAAATGCTTTGGAAAAATTCGGCCCGGTACGCACGGTGAAGCCTGAACTGGTCTTCGAGATTGCCTTCGAGGGCATCGGGTTCAGCACGAGGCACAAATCGGGCGTGGCATTGCGTTTTCCACGGATTTTACGGTGGCGAAAGGATAAAAAGGTCGATGAAATCGATGATATTGAAGAAATTAAGAAGCTTATTAAATGATCTTTGGCTGGTGCTATACAAGTAAACTTAATTATTAAACAACGTGCTTTGAACGAGAGATTTCGACAAACCGAAGGATATGCTATTATTGCCCGGTGGATGCAGTCCAAAGGCAATAAACCATTCAGCTTCCAGGAGAAAACCTGGGAGCGCTATGCCAATGGGTATAGTGGCATGGTCATCGCGCCGACGGGATTTGGAAAAACTTTTTCAGTCTTTCTGGCCATGTTGATCCATTTTATAAACCATCCCGACCAGTATAAAAGCGGGCTAAAACTCGTCTGGATTACCCCGCTCCGTTCACTTGCCAAGGATCTGGGAAGAGCCATGCAGGAAGCCATAGATGAAATAGGGCTCGACTGGACGGTAGGCATACGCAACAGCGATACAGACGCGAAAGTAAAACAACGCCAAAGCAAGTCGATGCCCGACGTGTTACTGGTGACGCCCGAGAACCTGCACTTGCTGTTGGCACAAAAGGGGAGGCAAGGGTTTTTCAAAAACATACAATGTGTCGCCGTGGACGAGTGGCACGAGCTTTTAAGCACGAAACGCGGTGTGATGGTGGAGTTGGCATTGGCTTATTTGAAAAGCCAACGTAAAAAATTGCGTGTCTGGGGCATCACGGCTACTATCGGCAACCTGGACGAAGCCATGGAGGTACTGCTGCCCACCGAAAAAAAGAGGACGAAAGTCATTGCCAAAGAGAAAAAGCAGATCGAGATCTTGCCGGTATATCCAGACGAGGTGGAAGTGTTACCTTGGGCCGGCCACCTGGGTGCTAAACTGGCGGACAAGGTTGTCCCGATCATCCTGGAAAGCAAATCAACCATCATTTTCACCAACACCCGTAACCACAGCGAGATGTGGTATCAACTCCTGCTGGATGCCTATCCTGATTTTGCCGGGAACCTGGCGTTGCACCACAGCTCGATTGACACGCGCATCCGGCAGTGGATAGAAGACGCGTTGAGCGAAGGCAGGTTAAAGGCGGTGGTATCGACTTCGTCACTGGACCTGGGCGTGGATTTCAAGCCGGTGGATACCGTTATCCAGATCGGGTCGAGCAAAAGCGTGGCAAGATTCATGCAACGTGCCGGCAGAAGTGGACATTCGCCGTATGAAGTATCAAAAATCTATTTTGTTCCTACCCATTCTCTGGAACTCATCGAGGTATCGGCATTGAAAGAAGCGGTCAAGACGCTAACCATTGAACGGCGTGAGCCCATGGTGCTGACCTTCGACGTGCTGGTGCAGTTCCTAGTAACCATCGCGCTGGGTGGAGGCTTTAAGTCCGAGGAACTGTTTGCCGTTATCAAGAGTACGTTCGCATTTTCCGAGATCACGGAAGAAGAGTGGCGGTGGTGTTTGATGTTTATCACGCAAGGCGGCAGCATGGGGAAAAACTACGAGGAATTTCACAAAGTGGTCAAACAGAAAAACGGGTTACACGTGGTGCAGAAACGGCGTATAGCGATGTTGCACCGCATGAATATCGGTGTCATCGTGAGCGAAACCATGTTGCGCGTGAAATTTATTTCAGGCGGGTACCTGGGGATGGTGGAAGAGTATTTTATTTCCAGGCTGAAAAAAGGGGACAAGTTTATCCTGGCCGGGAGAACATTGGAATTGGTGCGCATCAAAGAAATGACCGTGTATGTCAGGAGTGCCTCGGGCAAAGCCATAGCACCCAGCTGGCTCGGCGGCCGGTTGTCATTGACTTCCAATCTCTCCCATTTTCTCCGGCAGAAATTGGCTTTGTCGGCACATCCCCGGGCAAAAGAAGAAGAACTTAAATTCCTGCATCCTTTACTGGCAAGGCAAAGCGAGCATTCTCGTATTCCTGCTGCCGATGAATTTTTAGTGGAGTTCATCAAGACACGGGAAGGATATCACCTGTTCATGTATCCTTTCGAGGGCCGGTTGATGCACGAGGGGATGTCGGCACTTATCGCCCACCGCATCAGCCGGTTGTACCCGATCAGCTTTTCGATAGCGATGAACGACTACGGGTTTGAACTGTTTTCCGATTCAGAAATCAAGCTTTCCGAACAGGAGCTCCGGCAAGTCCTCAGCAGGGAAAACCTCATGGAGGATGTCGTCGACAGCATTAATGCCACGGAAATGGCCAAGCGGAAATTCAGGGACATTGCTGTAATTTCGGGGATGGTCATCCGGAACATGTATGGAAAGCAGCGCAACAATAAATCATTGCAGTCCTCATCGGGACTCATATTCCAAGTATTGGAGGAATACGAACCCGGCAGCCTCTTGCTGCGGCAAGCGTATGCCGAAGTATTTAACCAGCAACTGGAAGAAGAACGGTTAATCGCCTCGTTCGACCGCATCCACCAAAGTAAGATTATTCATCGGTTTTCAACCGGATTTACCCCGTTGAGCTTCCCGATAAAGGTGGACAGCCTGCGCCAATCCTTGTCGAGCGAAGATTTGGCAGCACGCATCGCGAAACTGCAGGAAAGAACATTAAAGCAACCAAAAAAGCATGTATAAACGAGCATTCAAATCATGAAACTTTCGGAACACCCCCTGTTATTTGGTGGCCAAGAACTACTCCTGACCAATCAGCGGGCCATCTATTGGCCGCGGGAAAATGTGCTGATACTATCCGATCTACACTTGGGAAAAGCGGCCCATTTTCGTAAACACGGTATAGCATTGCCCACGACCGTGAGCGAGCATGACCTGTTCCGCTTGCAACAACTGGTAGCCCATTATCAACCCACCCAAGTGATTATCGTGGGAGACTTGATTCACGCAGGGGCGAACAAAGAAGTGGAATCTTTCAAAAACTTGGCTTTGCAGTTCCCACGGACCGATTTCTCGCTTATCAAGGGCAATCACGACAAGTATGCTACCAAGAAGTGGAATCAATGGGGTATCACCCGTTATTATGACACGCTGCAATTGCAAAATATTCACTTCTCCCATTATCCTGTCCCCGGTGAAATCCCCACTATTAGCGGGCATATCCACCCTGGGGTACGTGTCCGGATGCCCGATGGGAAATACCTGAGATTTCCCTGTTTTGCCGTAACAGGCAATCTGCTTATCTTGCCTGCATTCAGTCTATTTACCGGTTTCGACACGCGCTCGCTGCCGGAAAACACGGTTTGTCACGCGATTCACGAAGAAGGAATCTTTCTCGCCTGAGCCTGAAGGCGCCCTGTGCACCGGAGCTGGCACCATGCTTCATTTAAAATAAAGCGATAAAGAACGAACATTGTATAAAAATGAATGTTACAACGTTAATTAACTCTACGCGTTGTCATTTCATTTTCTGGAGAAGACGGGAGTTTGCTCGCGATTTTCCCTGAACACGTCATATATTCTATAAACGCTTAAATTCTTCGCGATGAACAGAAGGGCCTTTATTAAACAATCATCACTGGCAACCGCCGCTATTGCCTCCGGGATGAGAACCCCGCTATTTGCACGAGACTCGACGTTAAAAATCGGCCTTATCGGTAGCGGGTGGTATGGCCTCGTGATCGCGAAGGCTGCCCTCCAAGCCGGGGGAGTGGAGATCGTGGCAGTGAGTGACGTGGATTCGGAGCACCTGAAGAACGGCGTGAAAGAACTGGAAGCATTACAAGGCACCCCTCCTCGAGCCTTCAAGGATTACCGGGACCTAAACGAAAAAACCATTACCGGGAACAGCAGTGCCAAGCAGTTGTTAGCGCGGCCCTATCGTGCCGGATACACGAGACCCCCGTTTTAATAATCGATCCATGCACACGAACAATCACGTAAACTGCGTAGGGAAATGTCGACACTCTATTTAATCTTTACCATTGTGTCGGCAGTGGTCATCCTGCTATTCATGGTGTTGAGGCTAAAGATGAGCGCGTTCATCGCATTGTTGATTACCGCCATTTACGTGGGAATCATTACCGGGATGCCGCTCAGCGATATCACGGCATCCATTCAAGAGGGAATGGCCGGAACACTCGGGTTTGTAGCGACCGTCGTGGGATTAGGAGCCATTTTTGGGCAGATGCTGGAGAGTTCGGGTGGGGCCGAATCCCTCGCCGATTACCTCGTGAAGAAGTTTGGAAAGGAGCGTGCACCCTGGGCCATGGTCCTGACTGGGTTTATCGTGGCTATCCCTGTTTTTTTTGACGTGGGATTTATCATCCTCGTGCCTCTTGTCTACGCGCTATCCCGTGATACCAACCGCTCGCTACTCTATTATGCCATCCCGCTGCTTGCCGGTCTCGCGGTGGCCCATAGTTTCGTTCCGCCCACTCCCGGCCCGGTAGCGGTGGCCGATATTATTGACGCGCAACTGGGATGGGTTATTATCATGGGATTTATCCTCGGTATCCCCACCGCCGTCATAGCCGGACCGATCTTCGGGAAGTACATCTCCCAACGGATACATTTGGCTCCCCCACGTGTTGAGGAGCTCGAGGTGCCTATACCCGGTAAAGATGAGAACAAGCACCCCCCGTTTCGACTAATTATCGTTATCATCTCCATCCCCCTAATCCTGATCCTCCTCAACACCTTCACCACCGTGGCGGTATCAAAAGGAATCGCGCGGGCATCTATCGTTACAGATATCTTGGAATTTATCGGGCATCCCTTTTCCGCGTTGATCATTGCCACGCTTGCTGCCACCTATTTTTTATGCATTAAAAGAGGAATGGGGAAACAGAAGATTCTCGACCTGAGCACGAAAGCGCTGGCTCCCGCGGGAATTATCATTCTTATTACCGGTGCCGGTGGTGTGCTCAAGCAGGTGTTGATTGATAGCGGTATCGGTCATATCCTGGCAGAGTCGATGGCACGTTCTCCCTTGCCACCCATTCTCTTGGCATGGCTTATTTCTGCCATCGTGAGGGTCACCCAAGGCTCTGCCACGGTGGCGATGATCACCGCCGCGAGCATCATTGCCCCAATCATCAGCGAGTTCGGG
>WPCG01026513.1_pt1 | contig 12921 bp, 14 predicted proteins | sample 5403311 | NCBI WGS metagenome assembly WPCG01 (sample SAMN12869467, study PRJNA574797) | sludge metagenome | isolation source: wastewater treatment of Control | place: China:Beijing | collected 2019-05-17 | reverse complement strand
CTGAGCTCAGCCACAGCGGCAGCTGCAAGCGGCGCCCCGCCCCATACAAGTGAGTGGTGTCGTGCCCCATGGGCAGGTAGTGGGCAAAGCCCTGCAGAGCCAGGGCTGTCTGGCCGCCCGGCCAGAACGGCGGTGCAGCGGGGTCGCTGAGCGCCTGCAGCGCAAAGACCCCGCTCTCCCAGGTCAGCGGGTCGCCTGCCCGGCAGTAAGCGCCGCGCCCAAGGCGTCTCAACCAGCCGGCCTCTGTGAGCTTGGCAGCATGGTTGGCGCTGATGCCGTGGGTCTCCAGCCACGCCGTGGTGACCACGGCGCCAGGGGGGACCTGCTGCCACAGCCGGGTGACTTTCGTCGCCATAGATGGCCCAATCAGCCAACTGAGATGCTCATCATAAACCAAAGCAGTTTAATTTGAGCATCAGAATTGGAATATTAGGCCAACCTCAGCGAATTTTCTAAACCCGTGCCTACGTCGCGGACCCCATACCCCGGGCCTCGTCCAACCGCTGGGTGATGTGCAGCACCGCCTCAAGCTCCGAGCAGCACTGCTCGCGCATCACCCGCATGCGCTCGGCCTTCTCCTCGCCTTCCGTGCCGGCCAGGGCCAGGTAGAGGCTGGGGGGCACCACCCGGAACAGCGCTTCCAGACGACCTGACAGCACCACCCCCTCGGTGTATTTCTTGGAGACCTTGGTGGCGGAGGCCATCAGCTTGCGCTGGGTGGCGGTGAGCTCCTTGAAGCGGCTGACTTGCTCGATCTCGTCCGGCGGCATGTAGAGGCACAGCCAGAACTCGATCATGTTGAGCAGCTTGCGGGCGGCGTCCGGGAAGGCCTCAAGGTTCTGGGTGGCCATCCAGATCCAGTGGGAGAGCTTGCGGCCCATCTTGCCCACCTTGACCAGATAGGGGCTGAGCAGCGGGTTGACGGTGAGCAGGTGGCACTCGTCGATGACCTGGACGATGGGCCGCCCACTGTACTGGTCACGCTCGGCCAGGTTGGTGATCATGTTGGTGACGCTGATCACCGCCAGGGCGAGCTGGGCCTCGTAGCCCTCTCGAGCGAAGTGGGCCAGGTCGATGATGGTCACGTCGCACTCGGGCCAGGCGGTGCCGGGGCGGTTGAACACCTCGCCGTCGAAGCCGTCGCAGAACAGCCCCATGGCCTCGCCCATGTCGTAGGCGCGGCGCTGCCGCTCCTCGGGGATATCCGGGTCGCGTGAGATCGCATAGAGCGCCTCGCGCACGTCCTGGGTCATGCAGTCGCGGGCCTCTTCCCAGCAGCGCTCCGCCGCCCGGTAGATGGCGTCGCGCACCATGCGCCGGTCGGCGCGGCGAAACTCCCGCTCCTCCTTGGGGTCCCCGCCGGTGATCATCAGCCGGGCGGTGATCTCCATCTCGCCCAGCAGGTCGCGCTCCTCGTCGGGCTGCTCCTCGTCATCCTCCAGAGGCGCCTCCTCGAAGGGGTTGGCGTCCTCGGCGTCTCGGGCCAGGCGCCTCTCTTCCACCTCGTTCTCCAGCAGCCGCGTGGCCGCCGCGAACGGCGGCAGCCGGGCCCCGCAGCCCGGCGACAGCTTGACCTGGTTGACGCTCATCCCCTTGCGCTCGAAATACTGGCCCAGCAGCCCGAAGCTGTTGCCCACCTCGATGATGAAGAGCCGCGGGCGATGCATGGCCATGACCTGGCTCAGCACGCCGTTCAGGGTGGCCGACTTGCCGGCGCCGGTGGGGCCGAACACCAGCATGTGGGCGTTGGCCGAGCGGTCCTCGAGGTTCAGCGGATCGAAGCTGAAGATCTCGCCGCCGCGGTTGAAGAAGGTCATGCCGGGGTGACCGGTCCCGCGGCCGCGCCCGAACACCGGCGCCAGGTTGGCCAGGTGGTGGACGTAGTTGAACTGGGTATACCAGCGGTTCTTGCGATCCTGCTCCGGGTCGAAGTTCATCGGCAGCCAGCGCAGGTAGGTGTTCAGGCCGGCGACTTCATCTTCAGGATCCACCGGCGAGAGGTTGACCTGCAGCAGCTGAGTGGCCAGCGCCATGCTGCGCTGCTGAAGGTCCTGCTCGTCCTCACCCATCAGGAAGAAAGCCAGGGTGCTCTGGTAGAGCTTGTGGTTCTGGCCCAGGTAGCGGCGGGCGGTCTCACAGTCCTCGCGGACCTGTCGGGCTAGCACGCTGTCGCCCACCGCCTTGCTGTGCAGGCGGTTGATATGGTCCTCCAGGGGCTCCTGAGGCGTCGCCACGATGGTCAGCACCGCCTCGGTGCCCTCGGGCAGCTTGTCCATCAGGGCGTTGCTGGCCTGGCCATCGGAGCGGCGCACCTCGCCGGTGAGATGACCCACCACCGGCGCCCGGCGCATCTCCTCTACCACCACGCAGCACTGGGGCAGCCCATCGAACCACCAGAGCCCCGTTTCCACATCGCCTCGGGGCGAGTTGAAGAGCATTCCCTCGGCCAGATCGTAGTTCCAGGCCACGTCACCGGCGTCCTCGGGGTAGTCGCACAGGGCGTAGAAGCGCGCCGGGTCGTCGGGGGCCAGCCGCGGCCGCGGGTTGAAGCGCGGCAGCAGCCAGCGGTGAAAGGCGCGCCCGTCATAGCGCTCCAGGCGCAGTCCCGCACCGTGCAGCGCGGCGGCCAGCCGGTCGTAGACCTGATTGGCGGCCTGTTCGGGGGACAGCCCCCGCTGACGCTCTCCCGCCTGGCGCTTCTTGCCGAGCCAGCGGTAGAGCACCAGGCGCGTGCGGCGGGTCTGGCCCCGCCAGCGGGTCTGGGTCACCCCGTCATCCTGAAACAGCCCGCCCGGCTTGGAGATCGCCTTGAGGTGGGCGCCCATGCTCGCCAGCCAGTCCTGGGTGAACTCGGTCTCCCGGGCTCGCGGTCGCACATAGTCGCGCATGCGCTCCAGGTCGGGGCGGGCGTCGACCTCATCCTTGACGAAGAGCTGCACCACCCAGGGGTGCTGCTCATACTCCGGCAGGCTGTCCTGAAAGGCGGCCTCGATCTGGTCGCGAATTGCCTCCAGGGACTCCGGGGCGCGGCCCTCGGTGGCGATGGGGAAGACCTCGGCCACCACCCCCACTGAGACCCCGTCTTCCAGCAGAAAGCAGCCCGACTCGGGCAGGTACTCCACCCAGGGCAGGTAGTTGCTGAACGAGGGCGCCCGGCGGAAGTGCGAGCGCAGCTCGGCCACGGAGGGAGCCTTGCCGCGGGGCAGGGCCAGCGGCCGGCCGTTAACGTCGCTGTTGAGTGCGGCCAGCGCCTCCGGCTCGGCCACCTGGGACTCGTCCTGCTCGGCCTCATCCCGATCTGAAAGCACGGCTTCCTGCGTCTGGCCCGGATCGCTGTCGCCGGCCGGGGCGCTGTCAAACAGCCGGTTCATCAGGTCGTCGAACTTGGACATCAGCGCGCCCTCCCCTCGTTACCCCGACCCTCCAGCAGCGCGTTCGGGCGAGCGCTCTCGCCGGGCATGGCGTACTGGGTGCGCTGGTAGAGGGGAAACACCGTGGAGTAGCCAGGTACCGGTACCTGCTCGGACCCGGCCAGATGGGGGAAGACGTACATCACCAGGTCCGGGTTGGGCAGGCGGCGAAACTGGCTGTAGATCTCGTTGCTGGCGTCGCGGCTGTAGCGCAGCTGCTCGCTGACCAACTCCGGGCTCTCCAGGGGCCGGCGCAGCTCGCTGCGCACGTCCAGCAGGCGGCGTTCGCCGGTGCTGTGGCCGGCCTGGTTCTGCCAGATCTCCATCATGGTGGTATCGCCCACCGGCATCAGCTCCTCCTGAGAGGTGGCGCAGCCCGCCACCAGCAGGGTGGCCATCAGCGCCACCAACGGCCTGGCGGCGCATTTTACAGCACTTCTCACAGCGCTATTCCAGGTACTATTGGCTGCATTACGGCAGATCGAGGACATCCGAGCCCGTGCGGTCATATCGCACCCTCCTTCCTTGTGTCTCGTAGTCGATGGGCAGCTCCCGCTCGATATGGATGGCCACCGGCTGGCCGGGCGGCACGTACACGGCATCGAAGGTCTGGCCGAATCGCTCCTGCACCCACTGGCGCACGTCGGAGACGCCGCCGGCCAGGGCCTGGCTGGCCGCATAGCGGCCGGAGCTGCCGGTGAGGCCGCTGACCACGCCGCCGCTGTCCACGCTGGTGGTGACCTCGCCCATGGCGACGGCATTGGCGCTCTGCTCGGCGGCGCCGAGGATGAAGCTGGTCAGCAGGAACTGCTGGGCATTGGTCTTGCGCTCCCCGGGGATGCAGGGCAGGCCCCGCGGGTCGGAGAGCCAGCCGATGGTGGTGCGTCCGGAGCCGTCGCCGGAATTGACGTCCTCCGGGGCTGGCAGGGTACGCACGGTGCCGTCCTCGAAGACGAAGGTCATCGAGTTGACCTGGCCGCGCACGCAGGAGAGCGTCCAATCCCCTGTCGCCGTACCGCTGACGATGGCGCTCTCCACCTCGGGCAGGGTGATGCCGTTGGCGGTGAGGTTCTCGCGGCCGATTATCACCTTGAACGGATAGGGGTCGTTGACGGTGCCATCGATGGGCACCCGGCCCAGCAGCGCCGTCATGGCCACCGAGCCCATCAGGGTGGAGTTCTCCGGCAGCGTATAGACGGGCTCTACGCTGGCTTCATCGAGGCGTCCGGTCACCCGGCTCTCCACTGCACTGGAAGCGCGCTGGGCCGCCTCGCCCAGCTCACCGGCGGCCTCACCGAAGCGGGTCGGGAAGGTGGTCTCGCCCCGCCCACGCTCGTCCTCCTGAGCGTCCAGGGGCTCGACCCAGGTCAGCGTCTGCGCCGAGCCGGGGCCCGAGTAGGCCGTCCCATTCGGTCCACCGCCACCTTCCAGGCCCAGGCCGATGGGCAGGTCGTCGTCGCGCTGCCCGTCCACCTGGCGGCGTAGCTGATCCAGCTGACGCTGCAGGGTGCCCAGCATGGAGCTGTCCGGCTGGGACTGGTCGATCTCCTGACGCAGCCGTTCGCGCTCACGGCGCAGCGCCTCGTCGATGGCGCCGTCCACGTCCTGGTTGCGGGTCATCAGGCGTTCGTTCTGGTCGCGCAGCGCCTGGGTTTCCGCCTGAGCCTGCTCCAGGTCACGACGCATGGCCTGCACGTGGCCGACCAGAGTGGCCACGGTGTCCCGCGGGGTATCCCCCTCGATGCCGAGCGCCTGCAGCTCGTCGTCGCTCAGGGTCAGCGTCGGGTCTGCCTCCCCGGTCTCGGCGTCCGTGCCGGCATCGCCGCCGCCACTCAGGCCGCGCACCACGATCAGCAGCACGATTACCAGCAGCGCCGGGACCAGCACCTTCAGCAGGGTGTTGCTGCGCAGGGTCATGAGGTGCCCTCCTCGGCCTTATCCGTCTCCTCCAGCGGTATCAGGGCCGTGTCCAGGCCGCCGCGCCGGGTGACCAGGAAGACAGTGGTGGTGTCCTCCACGGAGCCCCGCGGGGCCAGGTAGGGGTGCATGAAGGTCGCGGAGTAGAACTCCCCCTGCAGCCAGCGCGGATCAAGCTCGAAGGCACGCCGCCGATCGTTGTTCTCGAGCTTCACCGCGGTGACCGTCCAGCCATCGAGCCGCCAGGCGCCCAGGGGCGTGGCGCTCACCGGCAGCGACGGCAGCAGGGTGCCAAGCGACTCGGGCAGCCGCATGGGCACGCGAGAGACGCCGCGCAGGGGCTCGATGGTCCGCTGCGGCGCATAGAGGGACTGGGCGGCATGCCGGGTCAGCAGCACGGGCACCGGCGTGGCAGCGGCCCGGCCTGACGCCTGAGCCGAAGGCCGTGACGCCTCTGACGTCTGCGCCCCGCTGCTGCCCGAGGTCGAACCCGACGGGGAGCGCGACGCGCTTGCCCTGGCCGGCGACGCCTCGCGGCTGTCCACCACCAGGATCTCCTCGCTGCTGGCTCCCTCCCGGGCCGAGAGGTCCAGCAGCAGCACATCCCCGCTCTCCACGTCCTGTACCCGCACGCGCTGGGTCTCGAAGGCCTCGAAGGCCTTCAGGTAGAGCACGCCCCCGGCACTCTGGACGCGCAGCACCTCGGGGTTGGCCAGTGCCGGCGGCAGCCCCACCCGCACGTTGCGGTCCAGGGTGACAATGCGCTCCTCATCCACCGGCAGCGGGATCGCCAGGGGGCGGCGCTCCCAGTGCATGATCTCCACCGCCAGGGCGTCGCCGGCCAGCACCGCGCTCGCCAGGCAGGCCAGTATCACGCGCTTCATAGCAGCTCTCCTTCCTCCTCACGGCCGGGCACCGCCAGGCGCTGCGGGGTGCCCTCGAAGCAGTCCACCTGCAGGCCCCAGGGGTTGCGCTGAGGATCCACGTCGGCGCGCACGATGCGCAGCGGATAGCGAATGAACAGGTCGCGCACCGGCGTGCCGGCATACTGCTCGTCGATGGCCATATCCAGGGTCACGATCCAGGCATCGCGGCTCAGCACCTCGACGGCACTGGCGCGATAGCCGCGCCCGGGAATCTCATAGATGCCGCGCACGCGCCCGGAGAGCTCCTGACGGCGGTTGCGGGTCTCGTAGTCGTTGTCCAGGTAGCGCTGGCAGGAGGGGGTGAGAAAGGGCGAGTAGGCCTGCAGGTTGCGTTGATAGTCGCTCTGGCCGTCGGAGGGCCAGCGGTTGATCTGCTGCCAGACGTAGAACCCGAAGGCGTAGACGCTCGAGGGGTCGACCTCCCACCAAGCGCGGGTGCTGCCGGAGCGCAGGTCGGGCGGATTGTGGATGGTCAGGTTCTCCGGGGCCGACTTCCAGCCCCACCACAGGCCGGCACTCAGCAGGGCCAGCACCGCGATGACCAGGCGCAGGGTGGTGATATGGGCATCCCGGGCGCTCAGGGCGTGACGAAAGCGACTCATGGCCGTCCTCCCGGCTGGTAGCGCATCCGCCGCCGCGAGTAGGGGCCGGAGCGCGTGATCAGGGTCTCGCCGCCCCACAGGCGTATGCCCTGCCGGGCCAGGCGGAACTGCAGGCTGCGATAGAGCCAGGAGGCGGGACGGCCGCGACGCAACCGCCGCATGACGGCCCCACCGAAGTAGAGCGCCATGCCGGCACAGGCGAAAGCCACGGTGGGCACCATGGCGATGGCCCCCAGCAGCCAGGCGCCGATCGCGCCCGGCAGCAGGCCCGCGGCCAGGCCGCCCAGGGCCATCATCCCAACCTCATGCCCGGTCATGCCCCGGAACACCACCGGCGCGGCGTTGAGGCGGGTCGGCAGAAAGTCGAGACGGTTGGCCATCAGAGGATCTCCGACGCCTTGGTGGCCAGCCAGATGATGGCGATGATCAGCACCACCCCGACCACGACCACCACGCCGAACTTCGACCACTCGCCGCGCACCCGAGCCTCGTTGAAGGTGGCGATGGCGGCGATGGCGACGATCAGGAAGGCCACCGTAGCCAGGATCAGGCCGCCCAGGGCGCCGAAGTCGAACAGGTAGTTCTGCAGGGTGGTAAGCAGGCCCTCCCCCTCCCCTCGCGACGGCGCCTCCATGGTGGGCAGCCCCTGCGCCATGGCCTGAGCCGGCACGAGCCCCGCCGCGGCAAGCGCGGCAAAGCCTCGGGTACAGGCATGAGCACGGGCACGAGAGAAGAGTGAACGCACGGCAGTCATAACGAGCTCCTTCTTGAATGACGAATTGCTGAATGACGAAGATGCGAGGCCTGCGGCCTCAGAGGAAAATCCAGAACATCACCACGACCAGGAAGACGGCACGCAGGGCGGCGAAGCCGAAGTCGTCACCGCTGACGCGCCCCTTGGCGTAGCCTCGGTAGGAGGAGATGGCGCTCCAGCACGCCCAGAGCAGCACCACGGTGCAGCCCACCCCGGCAATCAGGACGCCCAGAGGCGGCGCCTCGAAGCCGGCACCGGCAGCGAAGGCCTCCATCAGTACCGCTCCCGCAGGTAGTCACCTGCGAGCGGTGCCGGCTGCCGGGGCGGCAAGCGAGGCGGTTCGAGCACGTCGTCGATGCCCTCGGCCACCGCCTCGAGGTCACGCCGCAGGCGCGGCACGTCCAGATAGACGCGAGTGGTGTAGGGGTCGAACTCCCCGACGCGATTCTCGAGCCGATCCACGATGCGCTGGATCTGGGCCAGCTGGTCCTGGATCAGGGCCAGATCCTGGCGGGCGATCTCATCGCGCAGGCCGTCGCGCTCGGCGGCATGTGCGGTACCGAGCTGGGCGGTCAGCAGCGTCAGGAGCAGGGGCGTCAGGGCCCGTGGCAAGCGGCGAAGCGTCATGGCAAGACAGTCCATCCGTTGGCTGGCATTGCCGTCATCCTGTCGCCCGCCGGGGTGCAGCGCAGCAGGAAACCATAAGCGCCGCACACGACGTTTATCTGTGTCCGCTCAATACCCTGGACACGCAAGCGCCGGAGCCCGCACAGGCTCCGGACGATAACCGAGAGGCCACGGAAGGCCCGCGACGTGAGGTCTCAGAGGTACTTCTTGAAGCTCCCAGTGGCGATGCTGACCAGCAGGCCAAAGAGCGCCGCGCAGGGCAGCAGGAAGGCGTTGGGGTGAATGGCGAAGGGCACGCTCAGGTAGAGCAGCCAGCCCACCACGAAGACCGGCGTGATGGCCCGCTTGGCGTGGTGGTAGATGAAGGCGGACTCGCGCCCCGCACCGAAGCGGCGCAGGTCACGACGCACCAGGCCGTCGACGAAGCCGACCAGGGCCGCCAGGGCGAAGAGCGGCGAGGTCAGCAGCAGGATAACCACCCGGGTCAGGGTCATCAGCGTGACGTAGAGCGCCGCCTGCACATAGACGTGCAGGGTGCCGAGCCAGCCGCCGTGATGGGCACTGGTCTCGAGCCAGGCCGAGATCCCGCTCCTCACGAACAACCAATCGTAGGCGCTGCTGACCGCCCCCGTCGCCAGGGCGACCGGGTCCGAGACCAGCAGCGACCGGGTGAAGGTGGTATCCAGCCGGGCCACCTCCGCTTCCAGGGTCTCTAGGGCGTGCTGGGCCCCGGGCTGGCTCCACCACTGCCAGTAGATCCCCGCCCACTCGATCAGCACCGACATCAGCAGCGAGACCACCAGCACCGCCATGACCTGAAACGGCAGGCCGAACAGCGTGGAGAGCCAGCCGCGTCGGGTTTCCTGGGCGCGCTCTGCGGTGGCCATCTCAGTGCACCCTCACCGGGGTCAGCGAGCAGAGCAGCGACCAGCGGCGGTCGTGGTAGTGCAGGATCAGTCGCCCCTCATGGGGGTGCTCGCCCTGCTCCCACACCGGCGAGAGCCCCTTGCGGTAGGCGCGCTGGGTCAGCTCGACGCGGTCGATGCCGATGACCACGTAGTCGAGCAGCCCGAACAGGGCCGGCGGCAGCTCACTCAAAGAGCCGCTCTCCAGGGCGACGCTGGAGACGATGGCGGTTGCCGCGGTATCAGGCGTCATGGGCGTTGTCTCGATGTTCATCACGGTTCTCCCTCTCTTGAGCCAGCGGCCACTCGTCGAGCAGCTGATCCTGAGCCTCTTCCCCCTGCCGGCGCGCCTTGGCCTTGGCCTCGTCCTTGTCATGTTCCTCCCTTCGGGCTTCTGCCTGCGCAGGCGGCGGCTCCTGGGCATCGCTGGCCCGCACCGTAAGTTCAGCCCCCAAGTCGCCCAGTTCCAGGTTCACCGGCGGCGGCATCACCGCGGTCCACCACTGCTCGCCGGTGGTGTAGTCGCGCTTCATGCGTTCGGCGAGCTCGGCGATGCTGCCGGGGATGTCCTCGTGCCTGTCGGGCAGCGGCAGCGGCATGCGCACCTTCCAGAGCTGGCCGCCCTCGAGCAGGGCAAAAGCCTGCCCCTTGGGCAGCGAGACCACGTCGGCAGGCTCGATCATCGGCACCTGTACGGTGCTGATGCGGTCGCCGCCGGAGCTGGTGAAGTCGATATCGTTGGCGATGTCGCTGGAATCCGAGGCCATGCTGACCAGCATGCGGGTGGCCACGTTGACCTGGCGCAGCTGCCGGGTCAGCAGCTCGGCGGTCTTCTCCTCGCGCACCCGCAGCATCACCAGGTTGTTGAAGTTGCCGACCACCTGGCCGGCCTTGGCGGCGTTGCCGATGCGCGCCTCGATGTCGGAGAGGGTCTGGGTGTAGGCGGTGACCTGGATGCCGGCACCGCCCCCCTTGTTGATGAGCGGGATGAACTCGTCGCCCATCAGCTCGTTGAACTCGTCGCAGTGCAGGTTGATCGGCACCTTGCCCATGCGCTTGCCGTTCACCGCCGGCAGGCCGTCATCGATGCCGTGCTTGTAGATATGGCCGGCCACCGAGACCAGGTCGGCGAACATGGAGTTGCCCACCGCCTGGGCCACCTCGAAATCAGACATGGCATCCAGGCCCACGTAGACGATGCCGCGTTTGCGGATGATCTGCTGCCAGTCGATGATTGGCCGAGGGTCTTCGATGTCGTCGTAGTCCGGCGAGAGCAGCTCGGCGATGCGCCCGGTGGTCAGCTTCTCCAGCAGCGGCAGCAGGCTCGCCACGATCTTGTCGAAGTATGTCTTGTCGTAGCGCACGGCGCTGCGCAGCCCCTCGAGCACGGCGTCCACCACCTTGACCTGCTGCAGGTACTGCTCGATGGCCACGACCCGCTTGTCGCGGCCCTGAAACTGGCGGGGAATGTTCTTGTCGTTGAGCTTGCCCTCGATGGTGGTGATACGCTCCCAGGCGTGCTGGTCGTGGCGGGTCAGGGTCTGCTGGGCGTACTCGATCATCAGGCCGTCGATGTTCACCACGTCCGAGAGGATCTGCTCGTAGGTGGGGCGCTGCCCCAGGGCATGACGGGCCCGGGCCACGATGTTGACGAAACGCCAGGCGAACTCGCGGAAGGCGGCGCTGTTGCCCTCCCCGGAGAGCTGGCCGGCGAGCCGGGTGGCCACCTCGGAGATGCGCCCGAAGCGACCCACGGCGTTGTAGCGCGCCGAGATATCCGGCCAGCCCAGGTGGAAGACGTAGAACGTGTCACCCCGCCCCGCCCGCTGCGCCTCGGCATACATGCGAATCATCAGGTCGGCGTCGCCTTTGGGGTCGAAGGCGATCACCACGTCGCCGCGATGGATGTCCTGAGTGATCAGGATCTCGGCGAGCCGGGTCTTGCCAACCCGGGTGGTGCCCTCCACCAGGGTATGACCGACCCGCTCCCCCAAGGGCAGATAGACATCCCGTTCCTTCCACTCCACGGCGTGCAGCGCCGCCATGCCACCCACCGGCGGCAGCGGGCGCACAGGATTCCAGGGCACATCCGCGGCGAGCAGTTTCACCAGCGGCCGACCGGCGCCATAGCGCTCCAGCCGGTTCTCCAGCTCACGGGCCAGGCGGTAGGCCGGCCCCGGGCGCAGATAGCGCTGCACATGAGGCTGCTGGCTCTCATGCAGCCGCTGGGTGTGGCGCGCCTCCCACTTGAAGCCCTTGCCCATCCACAGCAGCCGCTGACTGACCGGAATCTGCCGGCTGCGCAGCGCGAAGCGCGGCAGGCGCTTCATGTTGCGACGGTACCGCAGCACCACCCAGGCCTGCCGGGCACGCCACAGCCCGAAGGCAGCAAAGCCTGCCGCCATGCCGTAGCCCACGCTGGGCGACAGGGCCAGCGACCAGGGCGCCATGACGCACAGCACCGCACAGGCCAGGCAGACCAGGGCGGTGTTGAGCTCTACCGCCGGGCGCAGCAGCGCCTCCAGAGGGTGTGTCTGGTTCATCGTGCGCTCCTACTGCTCCAGCCCCTGAGCCGTCACCAGCACCGGGTAGTGGGCCAGGCCCAGCCGACCGGCCAGGTCGTCCCCCGGCGTGGGGCGCAGCTCGAGCCCCGGCGCCGCCTCGCGCAGGCGCTGTAACCCTTCGGGCGTGGCCACCTCGACGACCAGCCCCACGGCGTTGAGCTCACGCAGGATCTCCCCTCGAGTCTCCAGCCAGCGCAGCGACAGCGCATCGTCGCCGACCAGGAAGAAAGGCGTCATGCGGCTCGGCAGCTCCAGCGGGCGAAAGCGCACCTCGCCGGGCGACAGCCGCTCGCTGGTCACCGGCAGCATATCCGCCTCGCTGAACGCCACCGGCGCACGCGTATCCGGGGCATAGCCCTCCTCCTCCGGCACGTCGGCCATGCCGATGGCAACGAAGTAGGGGCGGGCCGGCTCCCCGCCATGGTCGGCAAGCACCTCCAGGGCAGGCCGCTCGGCTAGGGACATTTCGGGCATCGTCTCCGCCTGGGCAATGGCGGCAAGCAGCCCAAGGAGCCCACCCACCAGAGCGGGCAACGTCCAGCGGCAGCGATCACGTTTCACCATCGGTCGCATCTCCCTCAGTTGGCTGCCAGCTGCCGCTGGCGAGATGTGTTCAGCCGCTCGAGCTCGGCGGCGACGATGCGGCGGTAGCGGGCCGCCGGCTCTTCGCCAGCGGGACGGTGGTAGCGCCCGGCCGCCTGCACCCAGTCGCCGGTGACCTCGAAGTGGCCGCGCAGCAGGCGGGCCGCCTCCTCCAGGTTGGCGTAGGGGTCCAGGGCATCGCAGGGGTGGGGAAAGCGTTTGCCAGCGCCGAACAGCTGCGGCTGCCAGCGCACGTTGAGCTGGGCGATGCCCACGTCCACGACGCGGGTTTCCTGAAGGGCCAGCACCAGGGCATCGCAGGCCGCCTGGCGAGTCGCAAAGTGGAAGCCCTCCCCCGCCACGTTCAGGGTCCAGGGCCAGGGCCGGCGCCCCACCTTCAAGCTGACTACCGATTCTGCCGTGGCCACTGCATAGAGCACTTCTGGCGGGACCTGGTGCAGGCTTGCGGCGTCGAAGTACGCAGGCGGTACTGCGGTGGCATTCGCCAGCGATGACACCACCGCCAGACCACAGCCAAGCGCGCAGCCCATCACCAGGCGTCGGCATGCTGTCAGCCTCATACCCCCTCCTCACCTCGGGTAGACCTGCGGCAGCGACCCCATGGTGATGCCGT
>WPCG01119692.1_pt1 | contig 12953 bp, 8 predicted proteins | sample 5403311 | NCBI WGS metagenome assembly WPCG01 (sample SAMN12869467, study PRJNA574797) | sludge metagenome | isolation source: wastewater treatment of Control | place: China:Beijing | collected 2019-05-17 | reverse complement strand
TGCAGGCCGACGCTGCGCTGGCTGATGCGCGCGCCGCCTTGGCGCGCAGCCGCCAACTCCATGAGCGTCGATTTGTCAGCCAGGCGGCGCTCGATCAGGCCGTGGCCGCCCATGACAGCGCCGCCGCAGCGACTGCAGTGGCTCGGGCCAATCTCGTCCGTGCCCGGGAAGCGCACCGCCACGCGCACCTGCATGCGCCCTTCGACGGACGGGTGGCCGAGCGCCGCATCGAGGTCGGCGAGATGGTGCAGCCCGGCATGGCGCTGATGACCGTCTACGACCCGGCGCAGATGCGTGCGCTGGTGGACCTGCCGCAGCAGCGCCTGGCTGCCCTGGAGCGTGCGGGCCCCCTGCGGGCGCGGGTGGAGTTGCCGGACAGCGGACGCTGGATCGACGCCGCGGCGGTTACCGTGCTGCCGGCGGCAGACCAGCGCACCCATACGTTGCGCGTACGCGTCGAGCTGCCGGTGCACAGCGACGGGGTGCTGCCGGGGATGTTTGCCCGCGTGCACTTCCTCGCTGCCGAAGCGGCTCGCCTGCGTGTACCGGAGCAAGCGGTGCTGCGTCGTGGCGAGCTCAGTGCGGTGTATGTGGCAGCGGCGGATGGCGTGTTCACCCTGCGTCAGGTGCGCCTCGGCCAGCGCCGCGGTGATGGCAGTGTCGAAGTGCTCGCCGGTCTGCATGACGGTGAGCGTGTCGCCCTCGACCCGGTGGCGGCCGGCATCCTTGCCGCGACGCAGCGCCGATGAGTGCGCCGCAACCGCAGGGCGATGCGCCGCTGGGCGTGTCCGGGCGCATCGCCGCCGCCTTCCAGCGCAATGCGCTGACGCCGCTGATCGCGCTGGTACTGCTGCTGCTCGGCATCTTTGCCACCCTGATCACGCCAAAGGAGGAAGAGCCGCAGATCGACGTCACCATGGCCAATGTGCTGGTGCCATTCCCGGGGGCCTCGGCACGCGACGTCGAGGCGCTCGTCGCGCGCCCGGCCGAGCAGGTGCTGGCGCGCATTGCCGGTGTCGAGCACGTGTACTCGGTGTCGCGCCCCGGCATGGCGGTGATCACGGTGCAGTTCGAGGTCGGCGTGCCCAACCAGGATGCGCTGGTCAAGCTCTACGACACCATCCATTCGCACCGCGACTGGATAAGCCCGCAGCTCGGGGTCGGCGAGCCGGTCATCAAGCCGAAGGGCATTGACGACGTACCCATCCTCAGCCTGACGCTGTGGACCGCCGACACGCAGCGCAGCGCCTACGAGCTGCAGCAGGTCGCCCGCGCCCTGGAGCTGGAGCTCAAGCGCATTCCCGGCACGCGTGACGTGGTCACCATCGGCGGCCCCGACCATGTCCTGCGCGTGGATATGGACAGCGCACGGATGAACGCCCATGGTGTCACTGCGCAGGACATCCGGGCGGCCCTGCAGCTCGCCAATGCCTCCCAGCCGGCCGGTACGCTGGTGCGCGACAATCGCGAGGTGCTGGTGCGCACCGGCACCTACCTGGAGTCTGCCGAGGACGTGCGTGCACTGGTGGTCGGCGTCAGTGCCGGACGCGCGGTGTTTCTGCGCGATGTCGCCGAGGTCGTCGATGGCCCCGACCAGCCTGTGCGCCACGTCTGGTACGGCAGCGGTGCGGCCTCCGCAGGCCCGCAGGGGATCTTCCCGGCGGTGACCCTGGCGGTGTCCAAGAAGCCCGGCGCCAACGCCGCCGACGTCGCCGCGGACCTCGTTGCCCGCGCGCAGTCGCTGCGCGGCGCGCTGATCCCCGAGGGGGTCGAGTTCACCGTCACGCGCAACTACGGCAAGACGGCCAGCGACAAGGCCAGTCAGCTGATCGGCAAGCTGGTGTTCGCTACCGCCGCGGTGGTGCTGCTGGTGCTGCTGACCCTCGGGCGGCGCGAGGCGCTGATCGTCGGCGTGGCGGTCACCCTCACCCTCGCAGCCACCCTGTTTGCCTCCTGGGCGTGGGGTTTCACGCTCAACCGGGTGAGCCTTTTCGCCCTCATCTTCTCCATCGGCATCCTCGTCGATGACGCCATCGTGGTGGTCGAGAACATCCACCGCTGGAAGACGCTGGAGCCCGCCACGCCGTTGTGGCGGCTGATCCCGAAGGCGGTGGACGAGGTCGGTGGGCCGACCATCCTGGCGACCTTCACGGTGATCGCGGCATTGCTGCCGATGGCCTTCGTCACCGGACTGATGGGGCCTTACATGAGCCCGATTCCGATCAACGCCTCGATGGGCATGTTCATCTCGCTCGCGGTGGCCTTCGTGGTCACCCCCTGGCTTGCCCTGCGCCTCCTCAAGGGCAGTGCCGGCGATCATGCGCACGCCACCGAGGACCGCATCACCCGTCGCCTCGACGCCTTCTTCCGCCGCCTCATGGGGCCGCTGCTCGACGCCGGACGGGGGGCGCGCGCGCGCGCGCTGCTGTGGCTGGGCGTGCTGGCGCTGATCCTCGCTTCGGTGGCCCTGCCGGCCGTGCAGTGGGTGGTGCTGAAGATGCTGCCCTTCGACAACAAGTCGGAGTTCCAGGTGGTTCTCGACATGCCCGTCGGCACGCCGCTGGAGGAGACCGTACGGGTCCTCCACGAGATCGGCGCCGAGCTCGCCGGGGTCACGGAGGTGACCGACTGGCAGGCCTATGCGGGCACCGCAGCGCCGATCAACTTCAACGGCCTGGTGCGCCAGTACTACCTGCGCGCGGGAGCGGAGATGGGTGACATCCAGGTCAACCTCAGTGACAAGGCGGCGCGCAGCCGGCAGAGCCACGAGATTGCCGTATCGGTGCGCGAGCGGGTGATGGAGATCGCCCGGCGCAACGGCGGCAACGCCAAGGTGGTGGAGGTGCCGCCGGGGCCGCCGGTGATGTCGCCCATCGTCGCCGAGATCTACGGACCGGATTACGCCGGCCAGCTGGAGGTGGCGCGCCGGGTGCGTGCCGCCTTCGAGGCCACGCCGGACATCGTCGGGGTGGACGACAGCGTGGATGAGAGTGCTCCAAAACTGGTATTGCGCGTTGATCAGGCCAAGGCCGCGCGCATGGGGGTGGCGCAGGCCGACATCGTCGAGGTGGTGCGCCTGGCCCTGGCGGGCGAGAACGTCACCCCCATCCACGGCGGTGACAACAAGTACGAGATCCCGGTGCGCATCCAGCTCCCCCCCAGCCACAAGTCCGACGTCGGCGAGTTGCTGCGCCTCAAGGTGCGCGCGCGCGACGGTGCGCTGGTGTCCGTTTCCGAAGTCGTCGAGGTGCACGCCGGCGAACGCGAGCAGGTCATCTACCGCAAGGACCTGCTGCCGGTGGTGTACGTCACCGGTGACATGGGAGGGCGGCTGGATTCTCCGCTGTATGGCATGTTCGACATCCGCAGCCGCCTGCGGGATCTGCAGCTCGATGGTCCGGGGCTCGCCGGGACGCTGCAGGAGTGGTTCATCCGCGCCCCTGTCGATCCCTATGCCGCCTACAGCATCAAGTGGGACGGCGAATGGCAGGTCACCTATGAAACCTTCCGCGACATGGGGGCGGCCTATGCCGTCGGGCTGGTGCTGATCTACCTGCTGGTGGTGGCGCAGTTCCGTTCCTATCTGGTACCGCTGATCATCATGGCGCCCATTCCGCTCACCATCATCGGGGTGATGCCCGGGCACGCCCTGTTCGGGGCGCAGTTCACCGCCACCTCGATGATCGGCATGATTGCGCTGGCCGGGATCATCGTGCGCAACTCCATCCTGCTGGTGGATTTCATCAACCAGCAGCTTGGCGAAGGGGTGGCATTCACCGAGGCCGTCATCCGGGCTGCGGCGGTGCGTGCCAAGCCCATCGGCCTGACCGCTCTGGCGGCGATGATCGGTGCCTTCTTCATCCTCGACGATCCCATCTTCAACGGCCTGGCGATCAGTCTGATCTTCGGCATTCTGGTGTCCACCGTGCTTACCCTGGTGGTCATCCCGGTGCTCTATTACGCCGCCATGCACAAGCGTGCCGGCTTCCTGCAGGAAGGAGAATCCGCATGACGCTCACCACCAACCAGTACGTACGCATCTTCGCCGGCGCCTTCGTGATGATCTCGCTGGCGCTTGGCGCCGAGGCCTCGCCGCTGTTCGTCAGCAAGCATTTCCTCTGGTTCACCGCCTTCGTCGGCCTCAACCTGTTCCAGAGTGGTTTCACCGGCCTCTGCCCGCTGGAGAACATCCTGCGCAAGCTGGGGGTCAGGGACAGCGCTGGCGGCTGCTGAAACCATTTGCGGGCGTTGCGGCGGGCCGCGGCGCAGGCCACAATCGGCGCATGACGCCGATACCCGTGTTGCCAACCGCGCTGCCCCTTGCGCAGCCGCCTTTGCTCAGCCTGAGTGTTCGCACCCTTGCCGATGCGGCCGCCGCGGCCCATCGCGCCGCGGCCTTGTGTGCGGAGCCGGCGCGGGCGCAGGCCGGATTGCATGAGTTGCTGGTGAATGGCATCGAGCACGGCAACCTCGGCATCGATCATGCACTGAAGGCCGAACTGCTGGGCAAGGGCGAGTGGGAGGCCGAGGTGGCGCGCCGTCTCGCCCTGCCGGCATTGGCGGGACGGCGGGTACGGGTGTCGGTGTGGCGCCTGCCCGAGGGCTGGTGCTTCGAGGTCGGCGACGATGGCGAGGGCTTCGACTGGCAGCCCTGGCTGGGGGTTGCCCCGCAGCGTGCCGCAGCACCCAATGGGCGCGGTATAGCGCTGGCGGGCGGGCTGTACTTCGATGAGCTGAGTTTTGTTGCTCCCGGCAACCGGGTGCGCGCTTTGTTGCGGGAAGCGGCAATGGGCGCGCCTGCAACCGGCGGGTAGAATCGCGCGCCATGAATCCGACCTCTCCCATCCTTCACGGTGCCGAGCGCTCGCCGCTGGGTCAGCCGGTGGCCTACCGTGACACCTACGCGCCGGAGTTGCTGTTTCCCATCGATCGCCAGCTCAAGCGCGACGAGCTTGGCATCGACGGCAGCCGTCTGCCCTTTGTGGGCGCCGATCTGTGGAATGCCTATGAGCTGTCGTGGCTCAACCCGCGCGGCAAACCGGTGGTTGCGCTGGCGCGCTTCGAGGTGCCGGCCACGTCGCCCCGACTGATCGAATCGAAGTCGCTGAAGCTCTACCTGAACGCCTTCAACCAGAGCCGCTTTGCCAGCGCCGGGGAGATTGCCACCCTTATCCGCACCGACCTTTCCGCCGCAGCCGGTGCGCCGGTGGAGCTTGTCCTGACTCCGCTGTCGGCGCTGCCCCAGCGTGCTGCCGCCTACCCTGCCGGGGTCTGCATCGACGAGCTCGACATCGACATCGACACCTATCAGCCTGCCCCCGAACTGCTGGCGACCGTGGCTGGGGGCGGCGAGGTCGAGGAAACCCTCTATTCCCACCTGCTGAAGTCCAACTGCCTGGTTACCGGGCAACCTGACTGGGGCATGGTGGGGGTGCGCTATCGTGGCGCGCCGATCGATCGCGCCGGACTGCTGCGCTACATCGTCTCCTTCCGCCAGCACAACGAGTTCCACGAACAGTGCGTGGAGCGCATCTACTGCGACCTGCTCTCGCGCTGCCGTCCCGCAGCGCTGCTGGTGTGGGCACGCTACACGCGCCGCGGCGGACTGGACATCAACCCCTGGCGTGCGAGCACGGCGCAGATGCACCCGGGGGACGCCATGGAAATACGCCAATAGTGCAAGGTCGTGTCAACCTTGCGCGCACCCCTTGCGTTGAGTGAGCAGATGTACGCTTTCACAACAAGTTCTTGAGCGGGTAGGCAAAACAGGCTGCAGTAGTTTAGTATCCGCCGATGTTTCAAAACCACCATCACGAGGAAGAAACCATGAAAGTTTTCGTCGCTGCCGCGGTTGCCGCCGGCCTGCTGTCCGCCGCCCCGGCCTTCGCTTCCGCCGATCTGGCCAAGGCCAAGAACTGCATGGCCTGTCACGCGGTAGACAAGAAGCTGGTGGGCCCGTCCTACCAGGACGTGGCTGCCAAGTACGCTGGCCAGGCCGACGCCGTCGCCATGCTGGCTGGCAAGATCCAGAAGGGTGGTGCCGGTGTGTGGGGCCCCGTGCCCATGCCCCCCAACCCGCAGGTGAATGACGCCGACGCCAAGGCGCTCGCCGAGTGGGTGATGAGCCTGAAGAAGTAAGTCGGCGGTTGCCGAAAATGAAAAACCGGCCTGTTGGCCGGTTTTTTTTGCACTCTCATCCGGGGGCCGCAGGTAGTGGCTGGGTGTTCAGCCAGCGCTCTATTTCCGCGGCAGGGGCGGGGCGGGCGAAGAGGTAGCCCTGCATGATGTCGCAGCCCAGCGAGCGCAGCACGCTGACCTGACCTTCCTGTTCGACGCCCTCGGCGACCAGGTGCAGGCCGAAGCCGCGGGCGATGCCGGTGATCGCCGAGATGATGGGGTTGACCGCTGAGGCGGAGAGCTCGCGCACGAAACTGCGGTCGATCTTCAGGCAGCTTACCGGGAACTTCTGCAGGTAGGACAGCGAGGAATAGCCGGTGCCGAAGTCGTCGATCGCCACCCCGAGGCCGGCGCTGCGCAGCTCGCGGACCTTGGTGGCGGTGGCGTCGGCGTCCTGCATCATCATGCTCTCGGTGATCTCGACTTCAAGCAGCGCGGGGGGGATGTGGTGACGGGTGACTGCGGCCATGACCTTGTCGACCAGGTCATGGTGGTCGAAGTCGTGCGGCGAGAGGTTGAGCGACATGCGCAGGGTGTCGTGTCCGGCGCTGCGCCATTCCCCCAGTTGTGCGCAGGCACGCTCCAGCACCCACTGGCTGATGTCGCCAATGATGCCCATCTCCTCGGCGACCGGGACGAAGGTGGCCGGCGGGACCATGCCGCGCGTGGGGTGATTCCAGCGCAGCAGGGCTTCCATGCCGACCACGCGGCGGTGGTTGAGGCTGATCTGGGGCTGGTAGTGGAGCTCGAACTCCTGGCGTTCGAGCGCCTTGTGAAGGTCGTTCTCGAGGGAGACGCGCTGGCGGTGGTGGGCGTTGAGACCGGCGTCGAAGAAGCGGAAACCGTTCTTGCCTGAGCGCTTGACCTTGTACATGGCGACGTCGGCGTGGCGGCTGAGGTCTTCGGCGCTGTGGCCGTCGCGCGGATGGATGGCGATGCCGATGCTCACCGTGGCGCGGAATTCGCCGTTGCCAAGGGCAAAGGGCGCCGCCAGCACGTCGAGGATCTTGCGGGCGATGGTCTCGGCATCCTGCGGCTGGGAGATGTCGGGCAGCAGGATGGTGAACTCGTCGCCACCGAGGCGAGCCAGGGTGTCGCCGCGGCGCAGTACCCCGGAGACCCGCTCGGCAAGGGTGCGCAGCAGGGTGTCACCGGCGGCATGCCCCCAGGTGTCGTTGACCAGCTTGAAACGGTCGATATCGACGAACATCACCGCCAGGGGGCTGTTCTGGCGTTGTGCATGGGTGACCGCAAGCTCGAGGCGGTCACGGAACAGCAGGCGGTTGGGCAAGCCGGTGAGCTGGTCGTGATAGGCCTGGTGGGTGATGATCTCCTCGGCGCGCTTGCGGTCGGAGATGTCGCGGGCCACGCCGTAGAGACCCGGCGAACGGGCGCCTTCGTCGCCGCGACCGGGCATCGGCAGGCCGTCGAGAGCGACGGTGACGGTTTCCGGCAGGCCCTGGTCGAGTGAGAGGCGGTTGCGGCGCAGGCGCAGCTCGACCTCGAAACGCTCGCTGTGGCCATTGCGCACATCCTGCAGCAGGCTGTGCATGCGGTCCTGGTCCTCGGGCATCACCAGCAGCAGGAAGGGGCGTTTGAGCAGCTGGTTGCCACGGAAGCCGAGCAGGCTCTCGATGCGCGGGTTGATGTAGGTGAAGCAGCCTTCGCCGTCGAGGGTGAAGATGAGGTCTGGCGAACTTTCCACCAGGTAGCGATGCAGGCGCTCGGAGGCGCGCAGGCGTTCGCTCATGGTGCGGTTGGCGCGCTCCAGGGCGGTCTTGTGCAGGGCGCCGTGGACGGTGCGCTGCAGTTGCGCGAGATGATAGGGCTTGCGGACGAAGTCGTCGGCGCCGGCGCGCAGTGCGCCGATGGCGGCATCGATGGCGTCCTCGCCGCTGATCATCACCACGGCCTCCTGGCGCTGGCTGGCGGCGAGCCAGGAGAGGACGTCGAGACCGGTGCCGTCGGGCAGGCGGTAGTCGAGCAGGATCAGGTCGTAACTGTTGTGCTCGAGCTGGCGCAGTGTTTCGGCGATGCTGGCGCAGCAGTCGAAGTGGCGCCCGGGCTGGGCGAGCGCGATCGGCAGGGAACGGCGCAGGGCGGTATCGTCATCGACCACCAGAATCCGGCACTGCAGATCGGGGGCTGTGCCGGATTCCGCGGCCTGATGAGCGAACGGCTGTTCCGACGAGATGACCATATTACCCGGGGCCGCTCACAAGGAGGCGAAGAAAACGCTGACGCGGCACCGTCCGGGGCGGGCGGGGCGGAAGCGTTGCGGGCACTCTCTGGGTGATACTAAATGCATATTTCCAGAGTATTAGCAATGACATTTAACGCAATGTAGCACTCTTGGGTGTATTTTCCAACGGAATGAGAATCTGATAGCTTGTACCCAAGGTGGGTTGGCTGCGGCACACCAGGGTAGCGTGCCATTGCGCGAGCAGTTCCCCGACGATGGACAGGCCGATGCCGGCGTGGGCCCGCCCCTTGTCGCTGGGGTGTTTGCCGAAGAGGTCGTCGATACGGGCGGGCGGCAGGCCCGGGCCATTGTCGACCAGGCGCAGTTCGAGACACTGGCGGCCGTCGACGAGCAGCGGGCCGGCAACGGCGACGGCGAAGCGCCCACCGGGAGGCAGGGCTTCGGCGGCATTGCGGTAGAGGTTGAGGAGGATCTGCCGGAGCACGCCGCCGGGCATCGCCAGGCGGGGCAGGGTGGCGGGCTTGCGGACATCGAAACGGATGTCGCGGCAGCCGAACAGGGCGCTGGCGCAGAGGCGGTCGAGCTCGTCGAGGATGGCGCCGGGGTCGCAGGTTTCGCCGTGTTCGCCGCCGGTGCCCGGCGGCGAGGCAAAGCGTTGCACCAACTCGGCAACGCGGTCGAGTTCGTCGCCGATGATCGCCAGTTCGGCGAGCAGCGCCGTGTCTGCGGCGTTGCGTTGTTCGACCAGGCCAAGATAGCTGCGGATCACCGTCAGCGGGTTGCTGGCCTCGTGGATGAGTGCGCGCGCGCGCGCGCGCTGGCTGCTTTCCAGTTCGTTGCGTACCGCCTCCAGTGCTGCCCGCCGCGAGGTTTCCTGCTCAAGGACCGAGAGTGCCTGGGCGGCAAAGGCGGCAAAGGCGGCCTGCACGCCAGACGTCGGCAGGGCTGCGTCGCCGTACTGGGGCAGCACGGCAACGCAGGGGCCGCTGCCCAGGGGGGGGAGCGGCAGGCAGGCAATTCCCGGGGCCTGCAGCCAGCGTGCGAGTTGCCAGTCCTGCGGGCAGCGCGGCGCTTCGTCGCCGATGCGCATCCGCGTTGCCGTGCCACTGCGCGCAGCGAGGGCAATGATGCTGCGCTCGTCGTCGCCACGCAGGCCGAGTTCGGTGATCCAGCGTGAAGCCGGATGGTCGTCGAGCGCCGGTGGCAGCAGGTGGCCGTCGGTACCGGTGGTGAGCAGCAGGGGCGCCGGCAGGCCGAACACCAGGGCACTGCCATAGCGCAGGCGGCGCAGGGCGGCGGCGCCGTCGCAGTCGCCAAGAGCGCCGCGCAGCAGTCCGCGCAGGGCGGCGTACTGCAGTGCAGCAGGCATCTGGACACTGGCTGGCGGGGCTTCCGCAGGTGCCGTCGGCAGGTTGCCGGCGAGGAAGGCGACGTCCGTGCGCAGGGCCAGCAGTGTTCCGGCTGGCAAGGCAGTCAGTGCGCCGAGGCGTGGATCTTCTGCTGCCTTGGCACTGGCACCGAGGCGTACCGCGCTCCACAGCAGGGCAGTGAGCGGGTGGGCGTTGCTGATGTGCTCGTCGAGGGCGGCTTCGAGCTCCAGGGCGTCGATCAGCGGTTGAGCTGCACCGCAGGCGCGCGCCAGTCCCGCCGCATTCATCGCGCCGTCGCGCAGGGTGGAGCTACCGGAGTGGCCGAGTTCGCGCAGCAGGCCGCACAGGAAGGCGTCGTCAGGGCGCGGATAGGCGGATTCGATGGCGAGGTGGCGGGCGCATTCGGCGGTCATCAGGGCCTGGCGCTGGCAAGCCTGGGACAGCGTGGGGCTGTCCACGGAGAGCAGCTGCCAGGCCCGCAGGACGTCGGCACCGGCGTCCTGCAGGCGACGGGCGAGCGCTGCACGCAGATCGGCTTCGTCGCCCTGCAGTGGTGCTGCGCGAAGCAGGGCGAGGCACAGCTGCGGGTGGCGCATGGCCTCCTCGGCCGCCGCCTGCGACTGCGGCGGCGCGCTGTCGAGGTGGTGCAGCAGGAGGCTCAGGTCTCCGGGGAGAAGGGCGGCTGCGGCGGGAGGTGGTGTGCTCGACACCGGGGCGTCCTTCCGTAGTGGGTCAGGGCGGTCACATGCTGTTGCAATTGTAACGCTGCCCGCCGGAGGGGGCGAGCACGGTGATGACGGTTCACCGTGACCGGTTTCACTTTCCGGTGCGAATGGCTCGGAGCAGGACCAGCCCGTGTCGATGGTGCGCTGCACTCAGCCCTGCAGGCTGTCGGCGAAGCTCAGCGCCAGGACATGGGCGCGGTTGAGCTGTTCCGGGCTCAGGTGCAACTCCTCGGCGGCTTTAAGCAGTGCGGCGCCGTCGAAACTCTCGCACAGCCGCGAGAGCTTCAGGAAGGGGGCGAACTCGCCCTGTTCGTAGAGCAGGGCTTCGGTGACCGTGGCAGGCAGGTTCATCTCGTCGAGCACCGCCTGCATGGAGGTGCCGAGCAGCACGTTGAGCAGCGAGAAGGCGCCGGTGATGAAGAGGTTGTCGCGTTCGGACTTGTCGAAGAAACCGCCGCCGACTTCCTCCATGAAGCGTCCGCGCGCGATCGCGGTCTGCATCATCGCCGGGGCGCCGGGATCGCGGCTGGCGGTGACCAGCAGCAGCGACAGCCACTTGTTGAGGTTGTCGTAGCCGAGGATGCTGACCGCGTGGCGGAAGGACTGGATTTCGCACATCAGCCCGAATCCGGCGGAGTTGATGTAGCGCAGCAGCTTGTAGGACAGCGCCACGTCCTGTTTGAGGACGGCCTCGATGTCCTTGATGTCGGCGTTGTTGCGCACCAGGTTGAGCAGGCGGACGATCTGGGCGTGCGCCGGCGAGAGCTCCTTGGGCGGGGGATTGCCATGCAGGAAAAACCAGCCCGAGGCGCCGTCGTAGCCGGCACTGACCGCGGCGCGGAAAGCCGGTACGTCGGCCAGGCCCCAGGCCAGGCTGAGCCCCGGGGCATCGCCCGGTGCCGCAGCCTTGCGCGCGTCCATCAGCACGAAGCGCCAGTCAGCGCTGGCCGGCAGTGCCGCGCCAGGGGTGTACCAGGTCAGGCAGGTGCTGATGCCGGCCTCCTGCAGTTGCGGCAGCAGGGCCTGGGTCTGCGGATGGGCAAGGGCCTGGACGGGGATTTCCACCATCGCGTTGGGCGGGGCCTGCCAGTTCATCAGCTCCGGCGTAGGTACCAGGCGGCCGAGGCACAGGAACACAGGATGATGGCTGGGCCAGACGTCGGCGAGACTGTTGAGCGTGTCGACCACCGCGGCGACGTTGGGGCCATGGGCGATGAGCCGGTTGGCGGTGATTGCGCGGCTCTTGTTGACCACGGGCTCGCGGGTGAGGATGGTGGTCTGGCTCATGGGTTCAGGTGGTCGAGAAGGTAAAGGAGTCTGCGAAGAAAGCTTCTGCTGGCAGGGCGCAGCGGCCGCTGAGGTCGGCGCGCGCGGCCTCGATCATCGCCGGCGCACCGCAGGCATAGACCTGGTGCGCGGAGAGGTCGGGGAAGTCGGCCATCAATGCCTCATGAACGAGACCGCGGCGCCCCTGCCATCCGTCATTATCACTCAGGCCGGAGAGTACCGGAATATAGCGAAAGCCGGGGATGTTCGCCGCCCATTCGCGGGCCAGAGCGTCGAGGTACAGGCCGTCGGCCTGGCGCGCGCCCCAGTACAGCGCCATCGGCCGCCGGATGCCGAGGTGGCGGGCGTGTTCGACGATGCTCTTGATGGGGGCGAAACCGGTCCCGCCGCAGAGCAGCACGATGGGGGTGTCAGCGTGCTCGTCGAGGGTGAAGCTGCCCAGCGGCCCCTCGAAGCGCAGGATGTCGCGCTCTTTCATGCCATCGAAGACGTGCGGCGTGAACTGGCCACCGGGAACCAGACGGATGTGCAGTTCCAGGAGTTCGGCGTCATGGGGGGCGTTGGCGATGGAGAAGCTGCGGCGGCGGCCATCGGCGAGCAGCAGGTCGATGTACTGCCCGGCACGGAAGGCAAAGCGCTCGCTCGCCGGCAGGCGCAGTTCGAGGATCATGACGTCGTCGGCGACACGCTTCAGGCTGTGCACGCGACAGGGCAGCTTCTTCACCGGGATGTCGTCGGCGCGGCGCACGTTGCGCGCCTCCAACACCAGGTCCGAGCGCGCCTGGGCGCGGCAGAAGAGCGCCATGCCGGCGTCGCGGTCGGCGTCGCTGAGGGCGCCGGCACAGATTGCACCATGCTCGAAGCTGCCGCTCAGCACCTTGCCCTTGCAGGCGCCACAGGCGCCGTCGCGGCAGCCATAGGGCAGCAGCAGGCCGGCGGCAAGGGCGGCATCGAGCAGGCTCTGGTCGGCGGTGGCGGGGAACTGCTGGCCGTCGGGCTGGAGGGAAATCTGGAAGGACATCTGGCGTGTGATAATCGGCTGATGAAAAGGATACTGATCGTCGGTTGTGGCGATGTTGCCCGGCGCGCCCTGCCCTGGCTGCTGCGGCGCTTTCGCGTCTTTGCACTGGCGCGCAGCGCGGAGTCGGCGCGCGCGCTGCGTGCGCTGGGCGTGGTGCCGGTGCGTGGCGA
>WPCG01023525.1_pt1 | contig 12985 bp, 10 predicted proteins | sample 5403311 | NCBI WGS metagenome assembly WPCG01 (sample SAMN12869467, study PRJNA574797) | sludge metagenome | isolation source: wastewater treatment of Control | place: China:Beijing | collected 2019-05-17 | reverse complement strand
TCCTGCAACGTCCCCCGGTGCCTCTCGTGCATTTTCCCGCTGTCCGAGAGGAACACCTCGAAACCCTTTGCCTGGGCAAGGATGGCTGCGCCCACGCCGCTCTCTCCTCCTCCTAAAACCACGATCCGCTTGTTGTTCATTTCTATCTCCTTTCTCCCGTCTCCCCCGGGGTTATCTCATCTTGAGGGTAGCCAGCGCCAAGACCACCAAGATCATGCCTACCAGCCAGAACCGGCTCACGATCTTGGGCTCGGGCAGCGGCACGATCGGCTTCTGTATGCGCGCGTCGATGCTCCCGTCGCCGGGCTTCTGGAAGTGGTGGTGCAGGGGCGTCATCTTGAAGATACGCCTCCCGACTCCATATTTCTTTTTCGTGTATTTAAAATAGGTGACCTGAAGGATGACCGACAGTGCCTCCACGAAGAAGACACCGCACAGGATGGGCAACAGCAGTTCCTTGCGGATAAGCACCGCGAACACGCCAATGATTCCTCCCAGCGTGAGGCTACCGGTATCGCCCATGAACACCTGGGCGGGATAGGCATTGTACCAGAGGAAGCCCACGCATGCCCCCACGAATGCCGAGGCGAACACCATCAGCTCGTCGCCTCCCGGGATGTGCATGATGTTGAGGTAGGAAGCAAAGTCGACGCGACCCGACACGTAAGCCAAGATACCAAGGGCTACCCCGATAATGGCCGAGGAGCCGGACGTCAACCCGTCCAGCCCGTCGGTAAGGTTCGCGCTGTTGGATACCGCCGTGACAATCAGGATCACCACTAGGATGAACACGATCCATACCGCCTGGTCGGCGTAATCGCCCATCCAGTCGACCAGCCACCGGTAGTCGAAGTTATTGTTTTTAACGAACGGGATGGTGGTGGTGGTGCTATTCACGTCCTCGCTCTGGTAGGTGACGTCCTCTATGATGTTATTTACCCGTATTTCGGTGTTTTCCCGCACCACGATCTCGGGGCTCAAGAAGATGGTCAGCCCCACGATAAGGCCCAGCCCTACTTGCGCGACGATCTTGAATTTCCCCTTCAGTCCCTCTTTGTCTTTCTTGAATACCTTGATGTAGTCATCGGCAAACCCGAGGGCACCCAGCCAGACGGTGCTTACCAGCATGAGGATGATATAGATGTTCTCCAGCTTCCCGAAGAGCAGCGTCGATATCAATATGGAGAGGATGATGATGATCCCTCCCATGGTGGGGGTTCCTCTTTTGCTGTATTGCCCTTCCAGGTCGAGGTTCCGGATGGTTTCGCCCACCTGTTTCCGTTGTAGCTTGTCGATGATTTTCTTGCCGACGAAGATACCGATGAGCAGCGAGAACACCGCGGCCATCGCGGAGCGGAACATCACGAACTGGAACATCCCCGCCCCGGGGAAATCAAGTTGGTCCAAGTAATCAAAGAGATAATAAAACATTAGTTGATGTGATGATAAATTGATGTGATAATTTGTTGATTTAATGATGTGATGATTGATCTGCTAATCATTAAATCATCGAATCAAATATCTTTTGAACTTCTTCCTTGTCGTCGAAGTGATGTTTCACCCCTTTTACCTCCTGGTAGTCCTCGTGCCCTTTCCCGGCGATGAGGATCACGTCTCCCGGCTTGGCCAGCAGGCAAGCGGTCTTGATCGCTTCGCGTCGGTCGGTGATGGCCAGCGTCTCTCTTTTCTGTTCCTCGCTCAGCCCGTCCAGCATATCTTGGAGGATGGCCTCCGGTTCTTCAAACCGGGGGTTGTCGGAGGTAAGGATAGCCCTGTCGCTCAGCTTCACCGCCTCGAGTGCCATGAGCGGGCGTTTGGTGCGGTCGCGGTTTCCTCCGCACCCCACCACGGTAAGGACGTTTCCCCGGCTCTCCAGCACCTCGTGAATCGCTTCCAGTACGTTGGTGAGCGCGTCGGGGGTGTGCGCGTAATCCACGATGGCCGTAATATCATTCGACGACCGGATGGTCTCGAACCGCCCTGCTACCGGCTTTAGCAGCGTGAGCACGCGCAACACCTCTTCTTCATCGAGCCCCAGCAGGATGGCCGCGCCATACACCGCGAGCAGGTTGTAGACGTTGAACAGGCCCACGAACCGCACGGCAAGCTCCTTTCCGTTGATCTCGATATCGGTGCCGTCGAAATGTTTCTCGAACACCCTCGCCTTGAAGTCGGCCATGCCCTTCACCGAGTATGTCTTTTTGCTTGCTTTTGTATTTTGTAGCATGATGGCACCGTTGCGATCGTCGCTATTCACCAACGCGAATACCCCGGGGGGCAAGTGGTCGAAGAATGATTTCTTGACGTCGCGGTACTCCAGCATGTTTTTGTGGTAGTCGAGGTGATCTTGGGTGAGGTTGGTATAGACACCCCCCACGAAATGGAGGCCGTGCGTCCTTTTCTGGTGGATGGCATGGGAGCTCACCTCCATGAAGGCGTGCTCGCAGCCTGCCTCTACCATTTCGCCCAAGAGGGCGTTCAACGAGATGGGATCGAGCGTGGTATGGGTGGTGGGGTACTTCTCGTCGTTGACGTAGTTGGCCACAGTGGAGAGCAACCCCGCGGGGTATCCCATGTGCCTGAACAGGTTGTAAAGCAGTGTGGCGATAGTGGTTTTGCCGTTGGTCCCGGTCACGCCTACCAGTTTCAGCTTCCGGGAGGGGTTGTCGTACCATTCCGAGGCGATGCTCGCCAGCGCCTCCGCGCTGTCTTCTACCTGCACGTAGGTGACTTTCGAAAAATACTCCTCGATCATCGGCTTATCGTATACTACGGCGACCGCTCCTTGTTCAATCGCTTTGCCGATATACGCGTGCCCGTCGGTACAGATACCTTCCACCGCGATAAAGAGCGAACCTTGCATCACCGTCCGGGAATCGGAGGTAATGGAATCAATCCCGGCCTCACGATCACCCTTTATCGCGACCACCTTGCAGTTTTCTATCAATTTACCCAGGTTCATATCCTTAATAAAGAATGAAGAATTAGTAATGAAAAATTAATAATTAATCAGCTAATCATCAAATTATTCACATTGGCACATTAGCACATTATTCACATTAACCTCATCTCATCGTGATGCTAATGGTTGTTCCCCTGACCAGCCGTTGGCCGGGCGAGAACGACTGCGACACCACTTTCCCGGAACCGGTGAGGTTCACCCGCAGCCCCGATTTCTCCAAGAGGTACACGGCGTCGCGTGCCCCCATGCCCCTGACGTCGGGGATCAACCCCTCGTTCAGTTCGATTGCCTTCGGGAGATACTCGGTGCTATCGCTCGATATCACCACCCAGTCGCCCGTGTCCGATAGGTGGTTCACCGGCAAGTTCAGTGCCGCCAATACCGTTTGGTTGCGGTCCCAGTTGCCGTTCTTCAGCGGCGGCCTCTTTTGCAGGGTGGAGTCCACCTCGCAGTCGTCCACCGTGAGCCGCACCTTTCGCAAGTATGTCTGTTCCGCGATGTTCTTGAATACCATCCCGGCCATCCCGCCGCCCGAGGGCACTCCCTTGGGCTTTCGCAACCCCACGTAAATGGTATACATGGGCTCTTCCGCAGGGAAGTAACCGCAGAACGAGACAAAGTAATTGCTCGCATAACTACCCCCCGACGCGATCTGCGCCGTGCCTGTCTTGCCGGCAATATCAAAATAATCCGACGCGACCACCCGCGCCGTTCCATTCTCTACCACCCCCCGCAACATCTCTTGAATTTGTTCCAGCGTGGTCTCCTTGCATATCTTGGGGTTCACCACCTCGGCTTGAACCTCTTGAACTACTTTCCCGTCGTTCACGAATCGTTTCGCGATAAATGGTTTTATCATCTTTCCCCCGTTGGCGATGCCGTTGTAGAACATCAGCATGTAGATGGGAGGCACTTGCGACTCGTAGCCAAAGGACATCCACGGGAGGGTGGTTTTTGACCAGTAGTTGATTTTATCGTCGGGGAAGCGGATGGACGAGGTACCTTCTATCCCGTTCAAGGGAACGTCCCACGTGAGTTGCTTCCGCAAGCCGATCCGGTCGATCCCCTCCACGAACTTCGTGGGGTTGTTCTCGTACCCTTTCAACACCATCTTGCTCATCACGATGTTCGACGACACCTCCATCCCTTCGGCCACGGTAAGATAGCCACGGTCCTGGCCCCGTCGCCAGTAATGATCCCTCACCCACCTCCGGTTGTATTGGTAGAGCCCACTGCCCACGTGAAACGAGTCGGTGGGTGTCACCACCCCGTCGTCGAGCGCCACCATGGTTGTCACCGTTTTAAAGGTCGACCCCGGCTCGTTCATGTAGGAGAACGCGTTAGGGTTTCCCTCGGCATAGTGCCCACTGCTCATGCGGTCGAGGTTCACGATCCCTTTGATCTCCCCGCTCTTCACTTCCATGATGATGGCGGTTCCCGACTCTGCCTCGGTCTCCACTAACTTGTCGCGCAGGGCGCGTTCGGTTATATCTTGTATCTCGGCATCGATGGTGGTGACGATATCCCATCCCTCTTTGGCGGGTGTTTCCACCACGTCCATCCACTTGCCTTGTATCTTCTGTCGGAACTTCACGCCGGGCACTCCCTGCAAGAGGGAGTCGTATTTCAACTCCAGCCCGCTGGCTCCTCCCTTATCCAAGTCCTTGTACACGCTTCCCACGGTGCGGGTAGCCAAGTTGCCGAACGGCTTCTTGCGCGCGTTGCGCTCTTCGGCGATTAACCCGCTGCGGTTGGAGCGCTGGTTCCAGAAAGGATAGGTGCGTATCTCTTTCAAGTCGACATACGAAATATCGTTTCGCAATATTTTCACGTACCTCGAACGCAGGGATACCCGCTTGTCGATGCCTTTCGCGAGGTTGTCCTGGATCTGCCGTTCCTCTTTTTCCCGCAGGCTCCAGCCGTTCATGATCACGTTCTTGTATTGCGCGGCACTCCGGTCAGGAAACCTGTGGGCCAACGCCTTCGAGAGGTCGTCCACGTGCTTTACCAACGTATCCTTCCTCATTCCATCGGCCCAGAAATCCATGTATATACTGTATAGCGGTTCGGTTGTAGCGAGAAGCTTGCCATCGTACGTGTAAATATTTCCCCGCTTGGGAAGTATTACCCGGTCCCGGATCACCGTCTCTTTCTCGCCTACTTCGCGCCATTTTTTTCCTTCAGAGGTAAACACGATCTTGCTGGCTGAAAAGATAATCAACGCGGCAAAAACCAGCAGTCCCGTCACGATAAACCCGTACCTGGCCAAAACCACCTTCTTGCTCTTTTGCTTACTCATTACTCTTCTTGGAATCTACCTTCTTTCGTACAACAATTTACTTGCCAATATGGTAGACGGGTTCATTGGCAATCTTTAGCTCGAGGCCCGCTTCCTCTACCCTGCGTTCGATCTCTCCTTGCCGGCTCGCCTCGGTGAGGCTCGACGAGATGGTGAGCGATTCGTATTTCGCGTCTCTCAGCACCTGCTGCAATCGCTCGATCTCCGACATTCTTTCCAGCACGGTATAACGATGGCTGATGAAAAGGATCATCACCAGCACGGCAACAAGGATAAATCGCATGTTTTTGAGGAAGAAGTTCTCGGTGAGAACACTTCCTCCAAAAACATGGACAAACGATTTGCGTATGTTATCGAACTTAAATTTCACTATATCAATATGCTAATATGCCAATGTGCTAATATGAAAATCATTAGTCCCATTATTCACATTATTCTCATTGGCACATTAGTCTCATTATTCACATTATTTTTTCCGCGACCCGCAGCTTCGCGCTCCTCGAACGGGGGTTTTCCCGCTGCTCTTCTTCGGTCGGGACAATCACCTTCCGGTTAATCACCTTAAAAGGGGTCTCCACGTTCCCGTAAAAATCCTTCACCTGCTTCCCCTCGAAATTACCTGTCCGGAGATAGTTCTTCACCAGCCGGTCTTCAAGGGAGTGATACGATATAATGCTTAATCGCCCCCCGGGTTTCAGCAATTGCAGTGCCTGCTCCAGCATCTCCGCGAGGGCATCCATCTCGCCATTCACTTCAATGCGGAGTGCTTGAAACGCCTGCGCGAGCATCTTTTTCTCCCGGTCTCGCCGGGTAAAGGGCTCCAAGATAGCGAGGAGGTCGCCCGTGGTTTTGATTTTCCGCTCCTGCCTGAACGAGGCGACCGCCGCGGCAATCCCGCGGGCGTTCCTGAGCTCCCCGTACCTGAAAAAAAGGTCCGACAGCTTCTCTGCCGGGTAGTCGTTAAGGATATCGGCCGCGGTGATGCCCGCGGCACGGTTCATCCGCATATCCAAGTCCCCTTCAAACCGGAACGAAAAGCCTCGCCCGGAATCATCAAAGTGGTGCGACGAAACACCCAGGTCCGCCAGCAGCCCATCCACGGCATCCACCTGGTGGTAACGAAGAAAGTTGCGAAGAAACCGGAAGTTGCCGCGCACGAACACGAAGCGGGGATCATCCGGGGCGTTCGCCGCGGCGTCCTTGTCTTGGTCAAAAGCGATCAATCGCCCCTCCTTCCCCAGGCGCCTCAATATCTCCCGCGTGTGCCCTCCACCACCAAAAGTGGTATCCACGTACACGCCGCGGGGACGGATGTTCAGCCCCTCCACGCTTTCATTAAGGAGCGCGGGAATATGATATGCCACCTGTCCATCTTCTTGCTTCATCTTCGCGGGTCTTTACTCCATCAGTTCTTGCAGTTTTGCCGCAAACTCATCGGCCGCCACCAACGGCTTCTCCAACTTCTCCTTCGCCCAGATCTCGATCGTGTCGTCCACACCGAGAAAACGCACCTCCGTCTCGATGGATACCATCTGCAAGTAACGCTTCGGGATAAGCACCCGGCCGTTCGCGTCCATCTCGAGCCGTTCGGCATCCAGCACGAACTGGCGGAAAAGCTGTTGCTGCTCCCTGTTCCATTTGTTCAACTTCGTCCGGAGCGCTTCGATCTCCCGCTCCCACACGGTTCCGGGATAAAGCACCAGGCACTCTTGAAAAATATCCTTCCGAAGCACGAGGAACTCTTCGCCCTCGCCTTGCAGCCGCTTACGAAAAAGGGCAGGCACGAAAACACGCCCCTTTCCATCCGCCTTAGCCTCCATATTTCCCAAGAATTGCAACATCTTTTTATCGTAGAGAGTCTTCAACGCGGTAAAAGTACAAAATAATCCACTTTCCCCCACATTTCCACACGATATTTTATAAAAAAGTTATCAACAGCCAGAATAGAACCTCCAACAACCTCAATACAAGCAATATAAAATCAAAAACAACGTGGGGCTTTTTCCCTTGTTTAGGCGGATGGATAGAAATTTCTTGTTTCTTTCCGATTCATCCGTTAATTTTCGTACATTCGCGTCCTATTTTTGAAGTAGAGGAAGATGCAATGGACTCGAACAGAGCATTCAGGATAGACATTGATCAGGTATTACGCGACAAGGCACCCAAGTACTACCGGAAGATTCCCCGTTTCTTGGTAAACTGGCTCAAACGAACGCTTCATCAAGACGATATTAACGGCATCTTGGAGCGGAACCAGGGCTTGGAGGGGGTCGACTTCATGCGTGCCTTGGTAGACAAAGAGTTCCGCGTCACCCTTCGTCCGAGGGGAGAGGAGAAAATTCCAGCAGGGGGCCGTTTCGTTTTCGCTTCAAACCACCCCTTGGGCGGGCTTGATGGCATCTGCCTCTCGGCATATTTAGGAGAAAAATACAACGGGAAAATCAAGTACTTGGTAAACGACGTGCTCTATTACATCGAGCCGTTGAAACCCATCTTCGTACCCATCAACAAGTACGGCACGCAGGCCAAGGCATCGGCAAAAGCAATCAACGAGGCCTATGCTTCCGACAACCAAATCATCACGTTCCCGGCAGGCCTCTGTTCACGGAAACAGAACGGCGAGATCACTGACTTGGAATGGATGAAAAACTTCATCATCAAGGCGGTGGAGTTCCAACGAGACGTGATCCCGGTCCATTTTGAAGGAAGGAACTCCAACTTTTTTTACAACCTTGCCAACCTGCGAAAGGCATCGGGCATAAAATTCAACGCGGAGTTGATCTATTTGCCGCGTGAAATGTTTAAAAACAAGGGAGAAACATTCACGATCACCTTCGGTGCCCCGATCCCTTGGAAGACATTCGACAAGTCGAAAACGCCGTCCGAGTGGGCGTCGTTTGTAAAAAAAGAGGTATATTCCTTGGGATGATTCTTCTTTCACCGGGAAGGTGCAGACAACGAGCTATCCGCCGCGCGACCCGGTACGATTTAATATAACTATTCTGTTAAGCCAAATGAGCAGAACCGAGCTTGCTTGAGTTATGCCATGGCGAAGAATAGTCTAAATTTATTGAACAATTGTATGCAACCAATTATCGATCCGATAGACAAAAGCCTGATAAAAAGCGAACTGACCGTACAGAAGCGGGTACGTGTCACCAACAAAGCGAACAACGAGATTTACGTGTTCACCGCGCACGACTCTCCCAACCTGATGAAGGAAGTGGGACGCTTGCGCGAGATTGCCTTTCGCCACTATGGAGGCGGAACAGGCTTGGAAGCCGATATCGACAAGTACGACACGATGGAAGAACCCTACCGGCAACTGATCGTGTGGGACCCGGAAAACGAAGAGATCTTGGGAGGCTACCGCTTTATTTACGGGTCCGACGTGGGGTTCGACAAAAAAGGGAAACCCATGCTGGCTACTGCCCACCTTTACCACTTCTCGGACCAGTTTATCGAAGAGTTCCTTCCCCACACCGTGGAGCTGGGAAGATCGTTTGTCTCGCTCGAGTACCAATCGACCCTCATGGGCCGGAAAGGCATCTTCGCGCTCGATAACCTGTGGGACGGGCTGGGCGCGCTGACGGTGATTGACCCCGACATCAAGTACTTTTTCGGCAAGGTAACCATGTACGGCACGTATAACAAGAACGCGCGCAACATGATCCTCTACTTCCTCAACAAACATTTCCCCGACAACGAGGAACTCGTATCACCCATCGATCCCCTGATTACCGGCACTAACCTTGCCACCATGCAAAAGCTATTCCACGGGAAAAATTTCAAGGAAGACTACCGGATCCTGAACAAAGAGGTACGGGCACTGGGCTACAACATCCCCCCGCTCATTAACGCGTACATGAGCTTGTCGCCTACCATGCGTTTCTTTGGAACCGCCATTAACGACGAGTTTGGCGACGTGGAGGAATCGGGCATCCTGATCGAGATCGAGCAGATCATGGAGGAGAAGCGTGCCCGGCATATCGAGTCTTACCTCAAGAGCAACCCCAGTCGGCGCTTTCTTTTAAAACTGAGAAGGAGAATCACCACCCGGAGGAAAAAGCGGGTCGTGACCGTCCCCAAGTCGAAGCTGGACGGTAAAAACGATCCCACGGAATAAGAAGTCGATACCATAACGGTACCGGCCATAAAAAACGCCGGAACGTGAAAAGACGCCATAACGTACCCGCCTCGCCGCGTGTATTTCAACGCGTTCTCTTCGCATTTTTTAATCAAAGTGACAGGAAGGCCGCCCCTCTCCTGTCTTTTTTTTTGTATTTTGCCCCGATACATTGACCTTTATCACCCCCTCGCGCCTCAAATATAACTAATTGATACATTATCCATTACCCGTTAAAATGCAAACGTTTGCACGAGCAAAGGAGGTTAATTACACCCTTTGAAAACCGCTATGATTTAAGATACTCTAACTTTGTAACGAAAGCGAAACAGTGAAAATAAGTAAAAAACTCCTGCTTTTCAAGAACGAGAGTGAGTATTAAATTTGATCTTATAACATTAACAACATGCATGTAAAATTCAAAAAAATCACCAACGCGATCCTGACGACGCTGTTATTAGGAGCGCTACTTCCGTTATCTGCCGGCGCGCAAACCGGCACGATAAACGTGAGAGGAACGATCACGGATGTTGCCGGCGAACCCATTATCGGCGCCAGTATTCTATTACAAGGAACCACATCCGGTGTAGTCACCGACTTTGACGGGAATTTCTCCCTTCAAGCACCTGGCAATGGGACGTTGATAATTTCTTACGTGGGCTTTATTAACCAGACGGTTTCAATCAACAACCGGAACAGCATCAATATCGTCCTGCAAGAGGACACTGAATTGTTGGATGAGATTGTCGTGATTGGCTACGCCACCGGTAGCAGGCGAACTATATCAGGTGCCGTGGAAAAAGTAGGCAGAGAAGAGATGAATGCCGGTAGGGTAGTAAATCCCCTTGAAGCACTTAAAGGCAAGGTAGCCGGTGTAAATATCCAAAAAACAGGGGGTGACCCAACGGCAGGCACGGCAATCAGGATTAGAGGTACAACATCTTTAACCGGTGGCAATGACCCGTTAGTAGTAATCGATGGTGTATTTGGCGATCTTTCATTGCTGAATGCACTCTCCCCATCGGATATTGAAAGCTTTACCATCTTAAAGGATGCTTCCGAGACAGCCCAATATGGATCGAGGGGAGCCAGCGGGGTAATCGTGGTTACCACTCAAAAAGGAAGAGCCGGTACAAAATCCATCAATTATGATGGAACATTTGGCATTGAACAAGTGTACAAAAGCATTGATATGCTCAATGCCCAAGGATACAGGGACGTTGTTGAGTCGCAAGGATACGTGAATGCCTTGGATGGCGGTGCCAGTAGTAATTTCATGCGGGAAATGCTACAAACCGGATATACCCAAAATCACCGTGTATCATTCGGAGGCGGAACTGCTGAAAGCAATTTCAGGGTATCATTAGGTATAATCGACCAAAAGGGGATTATAAAAAATAATGGTATGCAGAACTATACCGCCAAAGTGGACGGTAGCCAGTTGTTCTTCGACAACAAACTGAAATTGGACTTTGGCATGTTCGGTTCAAAAAGAGAAAACAGGTATGTGAATGATTACCAGAAAACATTCTACTCTGCCGCCTCTTTCAACCCAACGTTGTCTGCATTGCCTAATGAAGACGGCACTTGGGCGGAAGATCCCAACGCCAATGAAGTAGATAATCCAATGGGTCGCTTGACGATTGATGACAGGGAAAATAACGCGTACCTATCCACCAACGGGCGTCTAACGTGGACCATCAACAATGATTTAAACATCAGTGCGTTCGGCTCGTACACGTACAACTCGAAGGAGAATATGAATTACATTCCCACTACCATCAAACAGGGGATCAGGGAAGGAAGAGGCAAGGCCTACCGGGCACTCAAAAAGAGCGACGTGCTGATGGGGAACGTGAGCTTGAATTACAAGAAGATGTTTCAAAACAGCCGTTTGGATGCACTGGCACTTATCGAGGGACAAAGCTATAACTACACTGGATTTGAATCAAATGCCCGTGGTTTTGGCACGGACTTCTTCGGTTACAACAACCTGGAAGCGGGTGCAGTTCTACGGTACGGGGATGTAAAATCGTATAATAACGGTTATGACTTGAGCTCTTTCTTGGGCCGTGTAAACTACGTGCATGCCAACCGGTACATTGCTACCGTGAATATGCGTTTCGACGGTTCTTCAAAATTGGGTGAAAATAACAAATGGGGCTTTTTCCCCTCTGCATCACTCGCTTGGGTTATGAGTGAAGAGTCTTTCCTGAAAGAAATTGACGATATCAGCGAAATTAAATGGAGGGTGGGATATGGACGTACCGGTAATCAGGATGCCATTGCAGCTTATAACTCACTATCGCTAATGGCACCTTCCGGGCTGACCACCGTGAATGGTGTACCCACCGTAACTTATGGATACAATCGTAATGCCAACCCGGACCTGAGATGGGAAGTAAAGGATATGTTTGACGTGGGAGTGGATGCTTCGTTCTTCGACAACAGACTGACAGCCACGATTGATTACTATTATTCCAGAACAAGGGATCTCCTGTATAATTACGTGGTACCGGTTCCCCCGTTTGTATATCCAAGCTTGCTTGCCAACTTGGGAGAAATGGAAAATAGTGGGTTAGAGGTTTCCCTTGGTATTACTCCTATCAAGACCAATGATATGGAACTGAATATATCAGGTAATATGGCATTCCAGAAAAACAAGTTATTATCGTTGAGTGGCAATTACATGGGACAGGACCTTAGTGCATCGGAATATATGCGGCTGTCTCGAATCAACGGGGCCGGTTTCCAGGGCGGTAATACATATGTAACGTATCAAGTGGTGGGCCAACCATTGGGTGTATTTTACCTTCCCAAATCAAACGGCCTGATTAACGATGGACTGGGGAGTTACACCTATAATATCCTAAACTTGGACGATGATCCCAACATCAACCTGAACGACGGGGGCGACCGGTATTTTGCCGGACAAGCCATGCCAAAAGTGATCTTGGGAACAAATATCGGCTTCCGGTACAAAGCATTTGACATCCAGACGCAATTGAACGGGGCCTTCGGACATAAGATCTACAACGGGACAGCCCTTTCGTATATGAATATGAATACATTCCCAACCTATAATGTGTTGCCAAACGCGCCGGAAATGAAAATTTTCGATAGTACCGTAACAGACTATTGGCTTGAAAAAGGAGATTACCTGCATATTGAGTACGTTACCTTGGGATATAACTTTAACGTGTCTCATCTCAACTGGGTGAACAGTATCCGCCTGACAGCCTCGGTGAATAACCTGCACACGTTTACCAACTACTCCGGTTTATCCCCTATGATTAACAGTACAACAATAAGCTATGACAATCCGGATATCGGGCTCGACGATAAACGATTTTATCCACTGTCCCGTACCTACTCCATCGGCTTGAATATTAATTTTTAAACGAGGAAAAAATCATGAAAAGTAAAATAAAATATAGCTTTATACTTTCATTTGCATTGGTCCTTTTCGGCTGTTCTCTTAACGAGAACCCCGTTGACCAGATGCCCGAGAATGAAGCATTCAAAAGCCCTGCCCTGATATATTTAAATAACGTGGCCAATCTCTACACCGAAATTGGAGGAACCGGGGGAGGCCAAG
>WPCG01084299.1_pt1 | contig 13021 bp, 11 predicted proteins | sample 5403311 | NCBI WGS metagenome assembly WPCG01 (sample SAMN12869467, study PRJNA574797) | sludge metagenome | isolation source: wastewater treatment of Control | place: China:Beijing | collected 2019-05-17 | reverse complement strand
TGACACAATCGGGTGCAGGTTTAACTTGGCATTATTTTAATCCTGATGTAGAAGCTCCTTTACATATTCAATATGTACAAGACCGAGATCTCTGGACCTGGATTTTAAAAGATACTAAGGAATATACCGCATACCTGTTCGCTAATGGGTTCAGATTGAAAGATTACTCCAAGGCAATTATGGAGAAATATGATACTGCCATTCAGATCGGTAGTTACTTAGTTAAGGATCATGAGAACCGTGTAGCTCGTGCTCTAACTCATGTACGTTTTGAAGTAGTAGCATTTGGGGACATGAAATACAAAGTGCCAGTAGTTAATTGTCCTGCTGACTTGTCTTCTGAAGTAGGCAATCAACTCTGTAAGGTTCATAATGCTCCTTTCTCCTTAACTTACAGTGACGGTAAAGACGAACGTTACTGGAGCGTAAGAGGTAATGGTACCTTTGACTGTTCCAAATTTGCAGAGTCTAAAGGCGGTGGCGGTCACCGTAATGCTGCTGGATTCAAAACTGATCTACCCCATTAAGTAACGACATAGCCCCCCTCCTCCCTCCAGTCCTTTACGGGCCGGAAGGGGGAGGAGAGTTATATGTTTTTTCTTTTATCTAAGTTCAGCTTTTAATTTGCTTAGAATCGTCGTAAATTGTAACGACTGCATGTTGCAACTCGTTAATGTACTTAACTGAGTTTAACAGAATGCGTTGCATTTTAACGGACTGTTCTAGATCCTTCTCTTTAAGTTGCTGATTAAGTTCTAGAGTTATAGTTATTTTCTCAGATTGCTCCGCTATAACTTCGGCGCATTCATAGAAAAATTTATATCTATTTTTGGCTATCGTCTCGGCCACTTCTTTGTGACTAATTAAAGAGAACAAACCTTTAATTGATTTAAAGATGCCATAACCCAATAGCGCGGTCGCCGTCATAACCCCAAATGCTGGTAATGTAACCGCCCCCAACATTGCAAGAACACCGGCTGGTATAGCGGTGAGATAAGCCCCGCCTATGAATAAACCACCTTTAATCATTTCAGAAATTGATTTATCTTTAGTGGCCTTGGTAATAACCGTCTCAACGTCAAATTCGGATTGCTCAAGCATTACCTCATCATGATTAATAATTAATTTATAATTCATTAATAAATCAACTTCATACTTACCCCCAGAAGATAATTTATTTTTTCTGATATAATTTCTAATTATCTTATAAGTAGAATCTAGACTATCCTCTGCTGCAGTCTTTACTGAACTCGACTGTGTTAACAGTTGATTGTCCCGAATAAAAACCGATAAAGCTTTCTTATTTGAGATGAGTACAGGATATTCTGAATGGTGCCTAATTTTCTCTTTTAAATTTTTATGAATTTTACCATTTTCATTGATTGCTGTTTTTAACTGCTTATCAATTGCTTCAGAATAGGCTTCCAGGGAAATCTGAATATTGGAATCTAGGTGGTTCTCTAGAGATCTAATTTCACGAATGAAACTTCTACGGTCTCTAGCCGTATCGCCAAAGTTCTCTAAACCTAGTTTTCTAGGCATTGGGACCGATTTAGTGCCTAGGATCTGTTTAACGCTCCAGTGATAATGTTCTAAAGCTACTTCAGGATGTTCTTCAGCTTGTTCTGCAATTGCCCCTAAGTTATCCCTAAGAACAATTGCATCATCGATATGGGAGCTATCAGGAGTAGGTTCCTGAATCAAACCGGTTTCAAATTCAGAAGGCTCTAAAACGTCTTCGATTTCCTCGATTCCATACTTAGCTTCTAGATGACTTATGCGCATTACTCGGCCTCATTGTAAAGTTCAATGCATTTTCTAATTAAAAGAATATAAACATGGACTGTTACAGCAAGCCAGTCAACATATTTAATATCCGGTTTACCCATTTGTTTAACAATACCTGTTAAGGAAGACATTAGGAATATACGAGTTTCATTATCAAGAGTATCTTTTTCAGAAATCTCTTTAATACCTTCTTGTACTACCTTACCTAGATTGTCAAAGTCTTTAACTGTCCGCTTAGCATCTTCTGCAATACTTAGGATTTCTCCTAGTTTATCATTTACAGTTTTCAATACGTCTAAACGAGGAACGTCAAAGTCTTTATCTCGATCATCAGGAACATTAAGAGAAGCAGAAATGAAATCAACCTTTACAATATCTGCAAGATTAATTTCTTTAGTTTCAGTTAAACGCTTCTTAACATCAGAACTATCTGGGAATACAAAACATCTATTACCTGGAAGATAAGGACCTCTATTAAAAGTACGGCCTTCCATGTTATACTTCTCTACATTACCAATAGATCCAAAAGTAGAATCAAAGTTAGCAAAGAAAGCTTCTAGGTATTCCTTCCGATCAGTAGTGTCTTTATCAGCTAAATTCAATACGGCTCTATTAGTCTTCCTGACATATTCTACAGTTGCCTTAGGGTAATCCTTAATAAAGAACTTAGTAGCATTTAATAGATCAGCTAACGTAGATAAATCAAAACCTTTAAACTTAGAGTCAACTGATAACCTTTCGATATTAGTTAATTTAACTTTAAGATTAATAGCAGACTTAGAACCTAAATTAGATAGTCGTTCAGTATTGATAACTTGAGCTTTACGAACTCTGGCAATGGAACCTGAGAATTTAACATAAAAAGATCTAAGGACATCTAGTAACTTAAGGAATAATTTCCAAATCTTCTTCCCTAGATCTACAATCTTCTTACCAGCTGCCTTGAAAGTAATCCCTGAACCTTCTTTAATGTCAAAGTAACTAGCACCTGGATCTACCGATTCAATAGAGACTGCTAGTACTTCACGTAAAAAAGGGCCAGGGTGTTTAACCCCGGCCAGAATGGATTGATAACTTTCTAGAGCTAGTATTTGTCTTTGATGTTGATCCATTTCTGAAGCAACATTTAAATAACTAGCTACGGACATTTAATTAAGCCTCTTTAGCTTTAGGTTGTTCAGTAACAGCGTGTAGAGTAGTAATGATAGCTTTTGCAGTGCGGAACAGATGACCAGTTAACAGAACGTTAGCACGGATAGCATCTTTCATCATACTAGCACGACAAACTTCAAATTGACGACGTGGATCTTCGGCATCTTTCTCAGAGACTGATTTAGCATAGGCTTTCTCAGTCTTTTTGATCATCTCTTGGTTCTCTTTGGTGTCCTTGATCAGATTAATGATACCGGATGCAATCTGAGCCAGTTCTTTCTGCTCTGAGGCGGATAGTTTCAGATCACCAGCGCTAGAGCTTTCACCACCACCAACTAGTTTAACGTCGATGATACCGGAACCCATACCGTAGGAGCTCAGGAACTGTTCGATCTTACCCTGACTACCTAAGGTAACAACTACCTTAGTATTACCACTCAGAACGCTGGATTCAAATACACCGCTGGATGGGTTATGAGCCAGTAGACGTTTGAACTCACCATTCATGGTTTGCATGAAGTCATTAGTGGCATTCTGACTGATGGTACCGGTCTCACCCTCACCAGGTTCATAATCTTTGAAATGATCTACAGCGTTGTTAGCGAACTTTTCAATAGCAGCAGGTAGTTGACCCATGACTTGGCGGGAAGTGGTCAGAGTGGACTTAAGAACGTCCATATCGACACCATTACCCTTACCCATCAACTTACTGACTTTAACGCCTTCCAGATTAACATCTTCTGCTTTAGCAATCTTACCTTGAAGACCTTTCAGTGTAGATTCTAGTTTAGTAGTGTTAGTGGTAACGGAGTTCCACAGGTTCTTAGCCATGTCGATTGCCTTAATGGCAATACGTTTGGCAATTTCAAACAGACGCTTCAGGCGAGCAACTAGTCTGTTGCTGGAAGTCTTAGCGGAGCTCTCGTCGCCGGCTTCTTCAATGGAAACTACGTCACTGGCATAATTTACGTTATAAGCTTCAAGGCCGATCTGGATAGCGCGAGCAGTTTCTTTAGAAACCTCAAAGCCTTTACGCTCCATACCTTTCAGTAGGTCTAGATAGGCTTCAACAGAAGCGATAGCACCTTCGGTTTGATCCAGGTCTTTAAATGTTTCTTCAGTTTCATCTACTTGTTCGATCAGATCTTGACCACCTAGTTCAGCTTCGAATTCTTCCATAGAAGTAGCTAGTTGATTATCGTTATCATTTTTAGCAGTTACACCATCTTCAATCTCATCTTGTTCTTCAGCCTGCTCAACATCTTCGTTTAGATAAGCCTTGATGTTAACATCGTTATTATCAACTTCTTGAACAGTAGTCTCGTGAGATAGGTCAGAAGCTTCTTCTTTAGAAACAACAGAGTTAAGCATATCAAATACGGTTACTTTAGCCATGTTAAAAAATCTCTTTAATTAAAAGTTAAAACATTCGAATGTTTAGTACTATCCCGATATAGAGGATAGTACTATAGGATTTATAGCTTTGGACTACTTAGGAGCCGGTAAAGCAAGAGTACCACTAACAGCAGTAGTCTCACCTTCTTTAACGCCTTCAACTTCTACCATCTGATTAATCATAGCAACTGCAGCTTTGGAAGTTGCAATTAAGTAACCAATGAAACCCCAGTTGGATTGAGTCATCTGGCGTAGAGTCTTATTATATTCTTGAATGATTACAAATAAAGCGTTAGACTTGGTTTCATCTAATGAAATGCGAGATGAACTCATATAGAGACGTACTAATTTATCAACAGTAGTACTACCTTGACGTACGATATCATTAACATCCTTGTTAACCTTGGTGAACTCTGTACGGTGTTCTTTAATACTACCCAGTAAACCTTTAATATTAGTTAGAATACCAATGGCGTCACGGGCATTGATTGTGGAGATATCTTCCTTAACTGCACCTAAAGAACTTTCTTTCTTAGGTTCAGTAAATACACCCATGTTTAGAGTTACTAAGGAGGCTTGCATTAACTTTTCATTTGGTAATGATAGATAGAAAGCTTTGTTACCGAGAAGAGTCTCAGACTTCATAGGTACCATTAGGGCACCTTCTATGTCATCCTTGTCAGCTCCTGGCATTGTAGGTAGTCTTTTAATGGAATTAGGTACGTTCCTGGAATCTTTCTCAGATTTTAAAGCGGAGGAGACTTTATGTAGGAATTCTACACGTCTATTCAGGAGTTCCATGAAGGCACTGATCAGTTTACCTTCCCCTTTATCGTGACCAATCCATACCCGACCGATCACATCTCTCAACCCGTCTTCAGTGGAGATAGTTTTGAGGAAGTCTTGATAAATACCAGTCATACCTTTAAAAGCACCAATGCCCACGTCATGTAGAATCATGCCAGACTGACGAGCTAACTTCTCATATTCTTTAGGATCATCACCTACAAACTTACCATCGATAGATAGACGACCTAGGCCACGCATCTTAAACTTATGACCGCCTTCTAAGCCAGTAGAACGTTTAGCAACCTCGTCAACGTGAGTTAGCAGTTTATCAACATTGGTCATGGCATTATGATAAAGGTTCATAGCGGCATGGAAGACACGTTTAAGAGCTTCAAAGGCCGCTGCCATGAGTTTCTTAAACTTATCCATTAAACCAGACTTGGTACGTTTAGAGGCTGGATCAGTGGAATTGGTCTCTTTAGCACCATAACCAGATTCTACATCATCATCGTCTACTAACTCACCTTCCAAAACTTCTTCAATAGAAACTACTGTGTTAGAGAAGAACAAAGGATCAATAGCTTCTAGGCCTACTCGGATAATTTTAGCGACGTCTTCAGTTAAGGCTAAGCCCTGACTTTCACGTTGTGTTAAAATATGTAGGTAACTTTCAACAGCAATGGCTGCTTTATCTACATCTTCTGCATCACGTAGACTGGTCTCAAATTCCTCAGTTGGAACTAGAGGTTCTTCAATATCGGCTTCACTAAGTTCAACTTCAGGACCCTCAAAGGTTTCTTCATAGTCCTCGTTACCATATTTGGCTTCAAGTTCAGCAAGTGACATATTTATTTTCCTATTATTTAGATTTAGCAATTTGGAGAATCTGTTCTCCAATTTTAATATCATTCTTTAAGATAGTAATGAAATACTTGAGTAACTCAGGAACATATTTCATACGATCTCTAATTCTAACTAGGTTAGAAAGTTTATATGCTGTATCTGCTCCGATCGCTTGAAGATTATTAGAATCACTAAAGATTTCATTTAGAGTTTCTATTTCCTTCATGGAATCAGAACATAGTTTCTCAAAACCTTCTAAAGCTTCAGGAATATTTTCAGCCAACATTTCTATATAGTAACGATTACTAAAGAACTTACTAACAAAGTTAATACTCAGTTCACAGGTATCATTAGGTATATTAGAATTAATAGTTAGTGAGAATTCCTCAGCCGTCAGTACTGGGTTTACTCTTGACAATGGACTGATGTGTTGGATAATCTGTAAAGTCCTATTCCCTGGAACAGTTACCGACTTATCGCTGGCTTCAGTCAAGCTTAAAATTTCAACTATGAATCTACCCGCACTATTAAGAGATTCACTCAACATCTTAGGTGATTGCTCGGGTGATGTGAAAGCAGTTATTTCAGTTGATTTAATAGAGAGTACTGGTTCGGTATCGGCGGCTATTCTAAAAGGCAATGCTTTGAAAGCTTGATGTAGTTTCTCAGTTTCATTATGAATAGCTTTCAATTCACGAGCGTAGCTAAAGAACAGGCGCTTAATGAAAGCTGCAGCTCTTCCAATAGCTTCTACGGCTTTGCGATATAATTCTTTAATGAAGTTAATGACACGTTGACTTAAAGGTTGATCCGAAGCTTCTAACCCTAAAGTAGTTCTTACTGTATCATAAACTTCCTGTGAAACTTGAGTATCTAACTGGTTAAATTTAGTTAGTACTTGTAGATATTGTTCAGCAGCTACCAACTCTGAGGTAAAGTTCGAAGTGGGTGCTAGAGTCTCCTGAATCTGGCCTTCTAACTCAGTAGTTTCATCTAGAACTTCAGGTTCCGATTCAAATACCAAAGGCGCTACCGTTTCAGGAGCAGGGACCATAGCCTCAGTAGAAACTGTAGGGTAAAGATCCAGAACGCTTTTACGGGACATTATTAAAAATCCTTTAATTCAATAAACCATTATCTCTAATGATTTGTTCTAATAGGACTATCTTTTGTTGTAATGATTGATTACGGTTTTGTACATCTACTAAACGGCTATAATCAGTTTCATTAGTACCTATAGCTCCTAACCTTGCAGCTTCACGAGTTTCATGCTCCTCAGGAGACACTGCAGTGCTTAAAGGAACTATCCCAATATGTACAGTAACATCAACACCAATGTAGTCACTAATGGCGTTCTGCATAGCCTGGATGGTAGGTTCTAATATAACGTCATCTGGTAAAGGACCTAATGACGCCGTTAGGATAACTTGATTATAACCTTTACTATCTAAAGAAGGGAAAGATCTAATGAAGCTAGAAGGTACATAAGCGGGTGGATACTTAGGACTAATTAAAGTAATCAGCACCTGACCATCTAAGCGATCTTCTCTAAATTTAGATTCTGGAACATTGTAAGGTTCGTAATATAATTTATAAACATTACGTCCATTATTCTCAAGATCAGTAAAGTATCTAATAGCTGCACATTCATAAACTTCAGACTCCCTAATTAAGTCATTAAAGGGAGGATCTAGTTTATAAAGACCTTTAGTCCCTATAGGAGGAACTAACTTACGGATGTTAGCCATGGTTGATTCCTAAATCTATTGAGGAGTCTCTGCTAATAAAATAGAGGTTTTCCCAGTGAACCACAGACTATCAAAAGTAGCCTCTAAGATAAATCTATCCTTAGAATGATTAGCCCATTCTAAAAACCTAGCATCAACCCAAAAGTCTTCAGGCATGTAAGCGATGTTATGTCGTTCTCTTAAACGCTCAACTATGGTCTCAGATTGATTAGAATTAACTATAGTTGTAATATCAGAAGCCTGTAGTTTAGGTTTAGTTTCTACTAGTACTGCAATATTGAATCTATCATAAATAAAATCATAATTGATTTCAGTATCCATAGTGGTTACTGTTACAATAGCTCGATCTGGATGATCTTCAGAATAGAAACCGCAAACCTTAGAAATATAACTATTACTTTGAGTTAACTCCAAACTGTTAAACTGGGTAGTTAAGGCTGAGTAGAACTCCTTAACAGAATCCTTAGTTTTGGTTAGTTTATTAAGTTCTAATTTTAGTAAACGCATGTTAAGTAGTTTTCTCTTCAACTGATGATTTACTGACCATTAGATAATTCACATGTTTATAATAAAACGATGCGTAAACTATTCCATCTCTAATGGTTCTGGAATAACCTAAAGGAATTGAGCTAAATTGCGTTAAGGTTTCAGCGACTTTGATTAATCCTGGGAAACGGTTCATCCATTCTACTGTATCAGGATGGGCCCGGTTAACGTCGGGGGAATCATTGGAGGCTAAAAAGTAATCAGGTAACACTTGAGTTAACTCAACCTTACCATCACGATTACCTAGGGAACCAATAATCCCAAAACCTAGAGACTTATATAAGTTATTAGAAACTTGATATCTAGACCTAATATGTAAGGTAGTATAACCTGGTCCTTTAACGGTAGCTTCCATTACAGGAACTAGTTTATTAGGACTGATTACAGGACTGTAGATACCAGCTCTATGGTCTGAATTAGGAATAGCATAGTTTAAGAAGTTAGGAACAAATATGAACTCAGTCTTCTTAAATAGATCTGGTAAAATCTCTTCCCATTCTTCACGACTATGATCAGAGTTATTTAGAATCTCATCGGTGATGTGTTCTTTAATGATGTCAGTATTATTACCAGCTTCACCGTAAATAATTACTAGCCAATAAGCCTTATAATGTAATTGCGGATAACCTGGGGGAGTATACTCGAAATCAAACACCTTAAAGTGAGTATAAGGATACTGTTTTCTAAGTTCCTGAATCTGTTCAGTCTTACCTACTAGATCATAATCCTTAAGTGTGTCTCTAACCCATAAAGGATTCTTAAAGAAATCATCGTAAGGAACGATAGGATGAACTACTTCAATTACATATTCATCATACTGACCAGCAAAGGAATCGTCAGATAACCAAATTCTAATTAAGTTATCTTCCCCAGCTGCTACTGATTTAAACTGAATCCATTCGGGCATCCAAATAGAATCGTTATAAATCATTTTACCGCAAGTGAAGTTAGAAATGGTATTTCCAAATTCACGACTAATTAAACCACGGAACTCACTAACGTTAGAACCTATAGTACCATCTTTAGCCCTATCGTAAATGTACTGTCCTAAGTTAAGACATACGTCTCTATAGATAGTACCCACGGACGCCACGGCGTCATCCCTAATGCTATGGAATGAGATGAAGCTAAGGTCTGAATATTCTGCCATTACATGAACTGTTTTATCTCTAGCAAAAGTTCTACTATTTGCTGACAGTTCTCCTAAAGGAGCAACTTCATGTTCGAGGTTGTTATATAATGCAGGGTAATCAAAAAAACCTTTTAAAATATACACAAAAGTTACCCCTCTCGGTTTTTAAATACTCTAGAGAATTGTGCTTTCTCTCATAAGCAGTTAACGGCTTGTAATAACCGTTAACAGTGATAATAAAGTTCCCTATGAAAGATTAGAATATTACATTTGGAGTTACTATGTTCTTATTTGTAGTAAGAGCATTATTTCTTTCATGGCCATTCTTGAAAAGAGCGATCTTTGGAGATCAGTCATTTAAGGACTTTTTGCTCAAGAATAAACAATTAACTGTGATCTTTATAACTACCATATTTTTAAGCCTATTGTTACTGTATGTGATGATTTCATATTCACAATTGAAACAGCAACACGATAGAATAAATTGTAATTACAATGAATTACTTCAGCGGAATAAAGATACCTGATGAATGAATCTTATAGATTTTTAAACTAGAGGATTTGTTTAACATGGAATTCAATAATTTATTACTTTATACAGATGGATCCTTTAGAGACCGTAAAGCAGGATGGGGGTTTCATGGGTATTTCTATCAATTAGAACCTATGAAGTCTAAAGCTAACTTAAAAGCTCAGCCCACTGCTGAAGGTTATAAAGACGTCCCAGTTACAGAGACCTGTACTGTAGTAAAGTATATAGATGGTTTTGGTAGAGTTACCGGTAAACCTACTAATAACACCGCTGAATTAATGGCAGTTATTAAAGCGTTTGAATTTGCTGAAACTAAATCTGCTAATAATTTAAAGTTATTCCTAGATTCTGACTATGTTAGATTAGGTTTAACTGAACACATGGATAAGTGGATACGTAACGACTGGAAGAGTTCAAAAGGAACTCCAGTTAAGAACGTGGAACTATGGCAACAACTTAATGTCTTCAAAGATAGATGGTCAAAAGATGGATTCACTCTAGAACTCTTCAATGTCAAAGGTCACTCAGGTGACTTAGGTAATGACAAAGCAGATATGAATGCTATGCGGGGAGCTCAAGTCGATGAAGATAGAATAGTTGAAACTGACAGTATAGAGATCAATAGAGTTAAGAAGATTGAAATCAGTCCTTTGATTCTAGAGACTAGATTGTTATTTGCAACTAAGGCCACTGAAGACTCTAGTAGTTACTATAGTTATAACTTAGGTGAAGCTCATAGATTTGGAATCAAGCCAAAAGACGCTGCTAAGGACAAATTATCCAGAGCAGATCTGTTAATTGGAAGACGTATCTCAGAAGCTACTCTATCTGTTTATAAAGGTAATGAACCTGAAGACTACCTGGAATTTCTAAAGGATCTCCATCGCAAAGGATTACCTTCTAATGAACCTGAACTTGCAATCATTAACTTAGCTAATGCTTGCGGAGCCAGACATCGGCAACAGATAGAATCGATGGGTTTAGATGGGTTAATAATCCATCCAGATATTCAAGCTATTTCTACTCCAGAAATGGTTTTAATTTCTAAAACTCTAAATCCACCAAGACTAGCTTTTGATGCCGTTCTATTGTTTAACAACTTAGAACAGTTATTAGAATCATACCTAGCAGACAATCTAGGTAAGCACGTAGTTAAGACAGACATTACTGATGTCTTCTATAAACTCGTTAAAAAGAAAGATGTAGAGTGTTTAACCTTAAGGAAACATATTAATTCTCAATTCAGATCTACCGATGTTGAATTCGAATTGAAGGGTGTAAAGCAAAAGATTAAATTAGCTTTAGGTCTAGATATCCCAACTCGTAATCAACTTAATAAAATCGGTAATGTAGTTGAAAAGGTAGAATTGTTAGTTTCCATGACAGGTCCTGAATCTTTCAGTTATTCGACAATCTTTAAAACCACCGAAGGGAGTGCTATTTATAGTTCTCCTTATGTTCAACTAATTATGAAGACTTAAGAGCTTATTATGATCAGCCTTAAAAGACTCTTCTCAAAGCCCCTAAAGTGTTTTTGGGAATACCTGTGGAGTAAAGTGGATATCGGTTTTAAGAAGATGTGTCTAATTGCATCTTTACATGCCGCTATTAAAGGATGTCAGGAGTCTGACATTAAAAGTCTTAGTTCATTGAATCAATCATTACATTTAGTGAAAGATGTTAATGCCTTGAGACTACCAGTTCTTGTAGGTCCTTTACTCTGGGATGAAACATTACATTTTGAGAAACTAGACTTCGATAAGACTAGTGCCATCAAGCGTATTCTAAGAAAACTACCCTGTTGGATTAAATACTCCGATGATGTAACTATGGGAGAAGACATTTCTAAACTCTTTAGTTACTATCGGGAACAACAATTAGCATAATTAAAAATCTTGCATAACCCTACCCTTCCCCCTAGTCCTCAAAAAAGGATTAGAGGGAGGGGTAGTAAGGTTTTGTTTTATTGTGGGTATTGCGGGGATAGTTACTTTATTGAACTGATTAACGAGTAACCAGTTCAAGGCGCGGCCGCCAACCGTAGCTCGCAGGCGCATACGACGAAGCAGCAGGATAGATGTGGGTAAGGGAGCTGTTACCACGACCGACGGCTTGGGTAGAGTTAGCAGGGTTTATTTCCTTAGTCCAACTGAAACGCCCATTACCTGCTGAGGTATTTAATCCGTTAGTGGAACTATCCTGAGGATACTCTACCCAGTTATCTCCAATCTGCCCTTGCTTCTGACGATCAGTAGTGATTCCAGTATCAGAAGCTACGTTATACATTAAACGGGTCCACTCAGATCTAGCCGCGTACGGTGCATTATACTCAACACCCACTGCACCTGTATAACCATCATCAATTCCACTTAACAGGCCTACTCGATATTGTAGACCATTGATGATTATAATCTTAGATCCGTCTACCAAACCTAGATCCCTTAGATGATCGTAACTGATAGTATGTCTAATGGTTTTCTTAGCCACGTAGAGAATTCTACCATCTAGATAGAACTTAAGCCAAGGTGTATCCAGATTTTGAGCAGTACCCTGAGTTAATCCCAATTGAGTCGCTAGGTTGACAGGGGTAATTAATTCAGTATTAGGAACTTCTCCGAAGAACCCGGCTCGATCATCATTAAAGCCTACAAAGGTCTGAGGACCAGGTCCCATTATCGGTAAGTTTAAATCTACGATATGCATTTCAGAATAGGTAAATTTAGATCCATTAGTATTGCCGATAATGTAATAATAGATAGTATTAGATGTAACATCTTCATCTAGGTATTCCTGAACGTTAGGTTCTAGAATAGCTATTGGTTCTGGAAGGTTCTCTACATCTAAAGGCTCAGTGGATCTATAAACAAACTGAGCAGTTTCAGTTGAAGTACGGTCACGCCACTTTAATTTAACAGCAGGGGTATTCATGGTAATAAATCCTCAATAGGGTCACTTGGTAAAATGGTGCCATGTTCCAAATCGGCTGGAGGTGCGTTGAATAATTCATCATCAGTAAAGAAGTCATTAGGACTGTAACGATGAGCTAAGTATAACTCAGGAGCATGTAATTCTAAATCTAATTCTAGAACTGGTCGC
>WPCG01047429.1_pt1 | contig 13041 bp, 12 predicted proteins | sample 5403311 | NCBI WGS metagenome assembly WPCG01 (sample SAMN12869467, study PRJNA574797) | sludge metagenome | isolation source: wastewater treatment of Control | place: China:Beijing | collected 2019-05-17 | reverse complement strand
ACGCTTTTGGGTAAAATGGCATTTAATTTGTAAATTATGAAATCTGGATCTTTGATAATTATATTATTATTTGAGTCAAAATGGGCATAATATTTTTGAGCATGTACTCCTGTATCAGTTCTTCCAGCTCCAGTGATCTCTATTTTTTCTCTTAAGAGAGTATATAGAGCTTCTTCTATAACTTGTTGAACTGAAATTTTGTTTGGTTGCTTTTGCCATCCAAAATAGGGAGAACCGTCATATGATAATAGAATAAAGAACCTCATTATAAAATTAAAAAACTTAAATTTGTGTATCGAATATAATTTTGAAATATAACTACAAAAATACTAAATCAAACGATATGGAAAGAGTAGATATCAAAGAGCTTAATCAAAAGATTCAGAATGAGAGTGCATTTGTGGACCTAATGTCACTAGAAATGAATAAGGTAATTGTAGGACAAAAACATCTTATAGAAAATCTTATGATAGGATTGTTAGCTAATGGTCACATCTTATTAGAGGGTGTGCCAGGGTTGGCAAAAACTCTAGCAATTAATACTTTGGCCTCTATCGTTGATGCTAAATTTAATAGAATTCAGTTTACTCCAGATCTTTTACCTGCAGATCTTATTGGAACAATGATATATAGCCAAAAAAATGAAGAATTTGTTATTAAAAAGGGACCAATTTTTTCAAACTTTATTTTGGCAGATGAGATAAATAGATCTCCTGCAAAGGTTCAATCTGCATTATTAGAGGCCATGCAAGAGAGACAGGTAACAATAGGAGACTCAACCTTCCCTTTACCATCTCCATTTTTAGTTATGGCAACTCAAAACCCTATTGAGCAAGAGGGTACCTATCCATTGCCAGAAGCTCAAGTAGATAGATTTATGCTAAAGGTTGTGGTAACTTATCCCAAAAAAGAGGAAGAGAAACTAATTATTAGAATGAATAATAGTTTACAGTTTCCTAAAGCTTCTAAAGTTGTCTCTCCAGAAGATATAGTAAGGGCACGAGATGTTGTAAAAGAGGTGTATATGGACGAGAAAATAGAGAGATATATTGTTGATCTAGTATATGCATCCAGGACCCCAGAAGATTATTCATTATCTAAGCTAAAAGATTTGATCTCATATGGTGCTTCACCAAGAGCAAGTATAAGTTTAGCTATGGCTTCTAAAGCTTATGCATTTATTAAAAGAAGAGGATATGTTATACCAGAAGATGTTCGAGCTGTCTGTTATCAAGTTCTAAGACATAGAATAGGACTAACATACGAAGCAGAGGCAGAAAATATCACCTCTGAGAATATTATTGAAGAGATAATTAATGCCGTAGAGGTTCCTTAGTAGTGTAATTAATTATTATTTTCATTTAATATCATATAAGATGTCAAAAGAGATACTCAAAAAAGTCCGTAAAATTGAGATAAAAACAAAAGGCTTGTCTCGTCAGATTTTTGCTGGTGAGTATCACTCTGCTTTTAAAGGAAGAGGAATGGCCTTTAGTGAAGTTAGGGAATACCAGTATGGAGATGATGTTAGGAACATGGATTGGAATGTAACTGCAAGATTAAACGCTCCATATATTAAAGTTTTTGAGGAAGAGAGAGAGTTGACAGTTGTTTTGATGATTGATGTAAGTGGGTCAAGATGGTTTGGGACAGAGTCCAAAACCAAAAAAGAGCTGATTACAGAAATTTCGGCAATTTTATCTTTCTCTGCATCTGCAAATAATGACAAGGTTGGTGCCCTGTTTTTTAGTTCTAAAATTGAGAAATTTATACCACCCAAAAAGGGGAGGAGTCATCTTTTAAGGATAATAAAAGAGTTGATTGATTTTAGTCCAACGGAGAGAGGAACTGATATTTCTGAGGCTCTAAGATTTTTAACTAACGCGATTAAAAAAAGGTGTACAGCTTTTCTCTTGTCGGATATGATTGATGTTAATGCTAATCTTCAGCCAAGATATGAAAACTCTTTGAAGATTGCAGCAGGGAGACATGATATTTGTGTCATATCTGTCTATGATCCAAGAGAGAATTCTTTGCCAAATGTAGGATTATTAAGAGTAAGAGACCAAGAGAGTGATCAAGAGTTATGGATAGATAGTTCTAGTAAAAAGGTGAGAGAGCATTATAGTTTTTGGAGCAAAAGTGTTAAAGAAAATAGAGATATGGTATTAAGAAGATATAAGATTGATTCTGTTGCTATTTCTACTAATCAAGATTATATTAAAGGTTTAGTGTCATTATTTAAAAATAGATAGTAATTATATGGCTCAAGTTATTTCAGATACATTATTGATTGGAGATCAAAAAACTCTCTATTTTAGATCTTTTATTCCTAAAGAAGATAACTATCAGTTTGTTAATCCAGGAAGGAGAATTATTGATGGCGTTGAGCAAATAGGATCTCCTAAATTAGATACTTTATCCTTTAAAGATGGACTATATGAATTAAGAAGTTCTATTATTGTAACATCATTTGATAGTGGGTCATATGTTCTACCTCCATTTAAAGCAATTCACTTTAAAGCAGATGGATCTAGCGATACTCTTTTATTTGATGGAACAAGGTTGGAATATAGTACGATTCAGATAGATACTGCCTCTTTTACCCCTTTTGAGATTAAAGATCAATTAAATTATCCATTTTCTATTAAAGAGACTTTTCCTTGGATTGGACTGTTAATTTTATTAATTGCACTTTTTTACTCAATCAAATACTTATTTAAGAAATATCTGTCTAGTAGAAAAGATACCACAATTAAGTCAGAACCAGAGGATATTGTCTCTTTATCTATTAATAGATTAGAGGAGTTAAAGAGGGACAGATTATGGCTAAAGGATCAGAAGCTTTTTTATACCGAATTAACTGATATTTTAAGAAATTATATTGAGATTAAGTATGGTATATATGCAATGGAGATGACATCTGCTCAAATTGTTGGATACTTAAAAGGAGTATTTGATAAAGATGCATTTTTTGGAGAGTTTGAAGAGATGTTTAATTTGGCAGATTTAATAAAATTTGCTAAATATAATGCTACAGATGCCCAGTCGCAGAGCTCAATAGATATTGCAGTTAGGTTTATTAATAAAACAAAGGATGGGAGGTAATTATGTTCTTTGAATATCCAAAATTATTGTATCTACTATTTTTGCTAATCCCATTTATCGCTCTATATATTTATAGAGAAATAAAAGGAATTACTCCATATATTGGATTTTTTTCGGTACTTCCTTTTAAGAAGTCTCATGGTAGATTAAAGCGTTATTTACGGCACATTCCTTATGTGTTTAGATTAATAATGGTTGCTTTTTTGATAATAGCACTAGCGAGGCCCAGATCTTCTTCAGATTTTGAAAGAATTGATACAGAGGGAATAGACCTATTTTTTGTTATTGATGTTTCTACTAGTATGTTGGCTCGGGATTTTAATCCAGATAGAATAAGTGCTGCAAAAGATATAGCAATAGAGTTTATTGCTCAAAGACCTAGAGATAGAATGGGTATTGTTTTATTTGCTGGTGAGAGCTTTACTCAATGTCCATTAACAACAGATAGGGCTACACTTATTAATTTGATGAAAGATGTTGAGACAGGCCTTATAGAAGATGGAACAGCCATTGGGAATGGTTTGGCAACTGCTATTGCAAGGCTCAAGGACTCTCAAGGAAAAAGTAAGGTGATTATTTTATTAACTGATGGGGTAAATAATAGAGGAGAGATATCTCCACTTATGGCTGCAGATTTGGCTAAGACATATGGTGTAAGGATATATGCAATTGGAGTTGGAGCAATGGGTATGGCTCCGTTTCCTGTGATGACTCCATTTGGGGTTCAAATTCAACAGGTCCCTGTTGAAATTGACGAGCCTCTTTTGCAACAGATTGCTCAAGAAACAGGTGGTAAGTATTTTAGAGCTACCGATAATACAAAAATGCTTGAGATTTATGGAGAGATAAATCAGATGGAGACCAGCAGAACTACCGTAGATTCATTTCCAATATATAAAGAGCTCTTTATGGACTATGCTATAATAGCACTTTTTGCTCTTTTGGGAGAGTTGTTGTTTAGATATTTAATTTTAAGAAGATTGCCATAATTTATATATTATGATACAGATAGCCCAAGCAGAATATTTATTATTACTTCTTTTAGTCCCACTTTTGATAGTTATAAATATTATAAATATTTATATAAGAAAGAGAAAGATTAAAAAGTTAGGAGACTATACTCTTTTAAAGCATCTTATGCCAAGGGTCTCTATTTTTAGAGTATGGCTTAAATTAATTTTGATCTGTTTTGCTATTATATTTTTTGCGATAGGGCTTTCTCGTCCTCAATTGGGGGCTAGAATAAAAGAGGTAGAGGGTAAGGGAATTGAGATAATGATTGCTATAGATGTCTCTAATTCTATGTTGGCTCAAGATTACTCTCCAAATAGACTCGAAAGGGCAAAATTGGCGGTTTCTAGATTAACGGATAAGCTTAGAAACGATAGAATAGGATTGATTGTTTTTGCTGGTCAGGCTTATGTCCAATTACCAGTAACTACTGATTATGTCTCTGCAAAAATGTTTTTAAATACTATTAGTACTAATTCTGTCCCTATTCAAGGTACTTCTCTCGCTTCTGCTATTGAGTTAGCTATAAAAAGTTTCAGTGCAGAAAGCGCTAATTCTGGCAGAGCAATAATATTAGTTACTGATGGAGAAGACCATGAAGATGATCCTGTATCTGTTGCAAAAATTGCAAAAGATATGGGTATTTTAGTATATACTATTGGGGTAGGATCTGTAGATGGAATGCCTATTCCTATGGATAATGGAGAGTTACTAAGGGATAGAAATGGCCAAATTGTGGTTACTAAGCTAGATGAAGAGATCTTAGTTAAAATAGCAGAAGCAGGAGGGGGAGTTTATACAAAGGCTTCAAATAGTAATTTTGGACTTGAATCAATAGTAGATAGGATTAGGGAACTTGATAGTATTCAGTTTAGGTCTGTTGTATTTGAGGACTTTAATGAGCAATATATGTACTTTTTTGGAATCGCTCTGTTTTTCTTATTAATAGAACTATTAGTTTCTGATAGAAAGGGGAGAAATTTCTTTTAATTTTAATATTATTGTACTATGAGATATATAATTGTATTTGTTTTATTGCTAACATCTTTAACCTCTTATGCTCAGAAAGATTTGTCTGATGTTAGAAAAGGAAATAGATCTTTTAAAAAAGGGGATTATGAGCAGGCTATTCTTAGCTATAAAAGAGCATTAGAGAGAGATAGTTCTTCTTTACACGCAAATTACAATCTAGCTAATACTTTTTATAGATTGAATAATAGTGAGGCAGCACGTGATATAATTTCATCGTTAGCTGATAGTACTTTATCTAATGATATACTCTCAAAAATATTTCACAATTTAGGTAATTTCTATATTTCTGATAAAGATTATTCATCGGCAATTGAGGCCTATAAAAATTCTTTAAGAGTGAATCCATCTGATATGGAGACAAAAGCAAATTTGGCTTATGCTCAAAAGATGTTAGATAAAAATAATAATCAGGATCAGAACCAAAATCAGAACCAGGATCAGAACAAAGACCAAGATCAGGATAAGGACCAGGATCAGAATAAGGACCAGGATCAGAATAAGGACCAAAATAAAGATCAAGATCAGAACAAAGATCAAGATCAGAAAAAGGATCAAGATCAACCTAGAATGTCTCCTCAAGCAGCACAGCAGCTTTTAAATGCTATACAGAATAAGGAACAGCAAACTCAAGAGCGAGCTCAAAAAGAGAGAGCAAAAAAAATTGAGGGTAGTAAAAGAGAGAAAAATTGGTAATTAATAGAGGCTTATAATATATGCTAAGAAAAATAGGTGTAAATACGGGAATAATATTTCTATTATTTATTATTGGAGTAACTAGATTATATGCAAATACATCTTCTGTAGATGTTAGTTTGGATGCTCCAAGGGTTGTTTCATTGGACGAACAGTTTAGAGTGGTATATAGTGTTAATACATCGCCTGAGAATTTTATATCTCCTGATTTTGTTGGGTTTAATGTTTTAGCAGGCCCAAGCACATCTACTCGTTCTAGTGTTCAGATAGTTAATGGTCAAAGAACAGAGTCGTTTCAATACAGTTATACATTTATTTTGCAAGCTAAATCTATTGGAAAATTCAATATTCCATCGGCTACCGCTGTTGTGAAAGGTAAACATTACTCTTCTCAAAGTAAGACAATCGAAGTAGTTGCAGCATCCAATAATAAAAGAGAATCGGCAGCAGATGCATTAGAAGTTTCAAGTGATGATATATTTCTAAGATTGGAGTTAAATAAAAGTAGAGTAGTTGTTGGAGAACCTATATTGGCAACACTTAAATTATATACAAGGGTTCCTATTTCTGGTTTTGAAGATGTTAGGTTTCCATCTTTTGATGGATTTTGGAGCCAAGAAGTGGATACTCCTCAAAATATTGAGTTTATAAGAGAGAGTGTAGATGGAAAAATATATGAAGCTGCCCTATTAAGGAGATATGTACTTTTTCCACAAAAGAGTGGACAGCTGTCAATAGATGCTGCCGAGATTGTTACATTATTAAGGATAAGGTCTCAAAGATCATCTTCAAGAACTCTATTGGATGATTTTTTTGATTCTTATCAAACTATCAGAAAAAGAGTTAGTTCAAAGAGAGGTAATGTTATTGTATCTGAATTGCCGTCAGGAGCTCCTGCTACTTTTAATGGAGCTGTTGGAGATTTTAGAGTTTCTGCTAAATTATCTTCAAATAATGTTGCAGCTAATGAGGCAATTACTCTATCGATAACAATTGATGGGGCAGGAAATATGAATATGATTGAATCTCCTGTATTTGACTTACCATCTGGGTTTGAAGTTTATCAAACAAAAGTAATTGATAGGACAACAAAGGGAGTGAGAGGTTTTAGTGGATCTAAAGTTTTTGAGACACCAATTATTCCTAGGGCTCCTGGAGAGTATATCATTCCAGAATTGAAATTTTCATATTACGATGTTTCTAAGCGGGGCTATGTTACATTAACTACAGAAGCATTAAAATTAGAAGTTTCTGGATCATCATCGGATATTACAAGTTCTCATCCTGGAGTCGTTGCCGTTAATAGACAGGGTGTTAGAACTCTAGCTCAAGATATAAGGTTTATTCATTCCAAAGCTAATTTATTTAATTATAGAGGCTATTTTTTTGTTGGGTCAACATTTTTCTTTTTAATACTCATCACTATAATTTTGTGCTTTATTTTTATAGATAGGTATTTAGCTAAAGTTAAAGCTAGAAAATCTGATGTGGTTGGAATAAAAAATAGAAGAGCAAATAAAGTTGCTAAGCTAAGATTAAAACAGACAAAAGAGCTTATGCTTCAAAAGAAAGTTGTGGATTTTTACGAGGAGCTATATAGAGCATTGATTGGTTATATATCAGATAAGTATAATGTCTCAATATCTGATTTATCAAAAGATAGATTATCCGAAATATTAACTGAAAAAAAAATTAATGAAGAATTAATTATCTCTATTTTAGATGTTATTGAAAGGTGCGAAATGGCTAGGTTTGCTCCAGTAGATGACATAGATAATATGGAGGATATATATAATATGTCTGTTGAATTAATTTCTAACTTGGAAAGGAGATAATAGTATGAAAGGTTATATTTATTTACTGATATTGTTTTTTGTTGTATCGGGTGTTAAAGGAATTTCACAAGAAAATAGTAGGGTAGAAAAAGAAGATGCATTAGTGATTTGGTCAGATGCCAATAATAGATATATCGAGGGCGATTATCAGTCATCATTGGAACTCTATTATTCATTGGTTGAAAGTGATTACATATCGGCATCTCTATTCTATAATATTGCAAACTGTTATTATAAGCAAGGAAATATTTCTAAGGCTATTCTATATTACGAAAGATCGTTAAAATTAGATCCATCTAATAGAGATGTTATTAATAATTTATCTATCGTTAAGTTAAGAACAACTGATACAATAGATGAGTTACCAGAGTTTTTTATTAAAACATGGGTAAGAAACTTTAACTATAAGTTCAATTCAAATACTTGGAGTTATATTTCTCTTATTTTCTTAACTCTATCTTTAACATTGTTTGTTTTATTTAGGTTTTCTATAAGATCTGGTGTTAGAAAATTCTATTTTTTCTCATCTGTCATACTTTTATGCGTTACATTTCTATTTTTGGGATTTGCTGTTAATCAAAAGATTAATTACAATAGACAAGATGCTGCTATAATTATGCAACCTGTTGTTACTCTTAGAAGTACACCTAGTAATTCCGGGACTACTCTTTTTATTTTGCATGAAGGAACTAAAATTAACATTATTGAGAATCTAGGAGAGTGGAGTAGAGTCGAGATTGCAGATGGAAGACAAGGTTGGATAAAAAAATCGGACATAGAGATTATCTAGTCCGATCTTAATATACTAGTTTGATTTATAACTATCTTCTTTTTTTTCCTTTAGTCTTCTCATTATCCTCTTTGTATAGCCCCTCTCTAGAGAGAACTGTGTCTGTATTAGCAAGATTATATAGTACTATAGCCATAACAACAGAGGTGTGTTCCATATATTCAGGAATACTCATGTTATAAGTGTCTCTTTCTGTATGCCAGATCTCTCCGTAGTTAAAATCATAACCTTTTGGATCTGCTGTCCCAAAACTAATTGTTGGAACCCCATTTATCGCAAAATATGCATGATCTGAGCCTCCTGCAAAGATTGGTCTAGGTCTGGGTTCTGTATCTCTAACTTTTAAGCTAAAGTCAAAATCACTCTTAATGCTATCTACATAATTAATTGCAAATTTAAAATCGTCATACATTGCTGGTGGTACTGTAAGAGAATTTGCAACTGTTGGGCCACCATCTCTATTGAAGTAGTTTGATATACTATCTAGTTTATCAGAATTTGTCTCTACCCAGTGTTTAGAGCCTAAAAGACCGAACTCTTCTCCAGCCCATAGACAGAAAAGAATAGACCTTCTTGGTTTTCCACCTGCTTCCATTATTAATCGTGCAGCTTCTAAATTTGGAGCAACACCTGTTCCGCAATCAACACCTCCGGTAGCAATATCAAAAGCATCTAAGTGTCCTCCAGACATTACGTATTGATCTGGGAATTCACTTCCTCTAATAATACCAATAACATTGTGATATTTAACGGGGCCTGGTTTAAAATGATTTCTAATATCAAATTCTAATTGAAAATATTGACGTTCTACAGCTTTTTGTTTTATTATATTGTATTGATGTTCATTTAATTTAATGTCTGGACAAGTAGGTAGGTTGTCAAAATCCATATATTTATAATTATGTCTATCATATAATAATCTTAAAGGAACCTTTGAAGATTGAATTATGCCTAATATTCCAGCCTCCCTCATCTCTTTGTAGAATAGAGCAGGTGCATCTTTATATTCTTTTAGTGGAATAGGTTCTTTATTTGGGTTTTCGCGGTTTATCCTGCTTATAGAATCATTATATCTATAAATAAGTTCATTCTCTTGTATAATGATTGATCTTACAGTATCGGCATATTCTGAGTAATCTATAGGCATTCCATCGCTCTCTCCAGAAATTAGTACCCAAGCTCCATTGAGCTTACCTCTCATTCGTTCAAATTGAGCTCTGGTTTTAGGTTCTATTACCACATGTCCTCTTTGAACTCCTTTTGTGCCAGATGTATATGATGGTGTTCCAAAGTGTAATATCATTCCATCTTCGCTAAGCATTCTTCCAAACCAAGGACCTCTGTTAAACCCAACTGGTACTTCTCCCACTTCAATAACTTGAACTTCAAGACCCCATTTTTCAAAAAGATCTGCAGCCCATTTTGTTGCATTTGCATATGCGTCAGATCCAATTAATCTTCCACCGATTCTATTAGATAGAACATTTAGATGGTCCATTGTTTTATTCTCTATTGAGGATAGTTCAATTATTTTTTTTAATACATCTTCATCTAATCTGTTCTGAGAAAAACAATTACTAGTGTAAAATAAAGATATGATGCTTAATAGCAAAAGAGTTTTAAGTACTATTGGTCTAAAGGTTTTCATTTTTATTTAGGTTTTTGTTTCAAATTTATAATTTTTTATTTCATATTATTAATTTTTGAAGAAGAAATAGTGTATATCTTTGCTAAATATATTTATGATTACTGTTTAATTTATGATTAAGAAAAAGAGATTTGAAATTCCTCATACATATGTGATAATTTTTGCATTAATTTTGATATCTGCAATATCTACTTTTTTAATACCAGGAGGAGAGTACAACAAGGAGACAATGGAGTTTAGTTATGTTGATAGTTCTCCTCAAACTTGGCAAGTATTGACCTCTTTTTATAGTGGATTTAAGAGACAAGCAGGGATTATTGTTTTTATTTTTATTGTTGGTGCTTCTTTTTGGGTAGTCAATTCGTGCAGAGCAATAGATGCAGGTATAATTTCATTTTTAAGATTTACTAAGAAATTGGAGAGAATTAAATTTCTAAACTTCTTTGGAATTAATAATGTGTATATTAGCCCTCAAATAAACCGAGCAGCAAAAAATAAAAGTTATTTTTACAACTGCTATGGAAAAGAAGAAAAATGTTACATCAAAAATCAAGGCTGAAATAGTTTTATCCTTGTTGCGTGGAGAAGATATTGAGCTTATTAGCCGTAAATACGGCGTAACTCTGTCAGACATCAATCATTGGCGTGATCAATTTATCGAGAGTGGTATTGAAGGGTTTAAGCGTAAACCGGACGATTCAAAGCTGAGTGCTGCCGAGCGTAAGATTGGGCAATTGCAGATGGAGCTTGAACTCACAAAAAAAAAGAACGAATTAACAGCAAAGCTAAAAAGGAAATGATCTCCATGCTGATAAAGGAACGCTATTCATTAACCGGCAAGCCGTATCCAAAACGTTTGATATTCAAAGTTGTTGGTTACAGCAGTAGCACTTGGTATGAAAACCCTACTCTCAAAAAAGGCAAGCGAGGAAGGAAACCTAAGCATACTGATAAAGAAGTTCTATTAGAGATAAAAAATGAAATAAAGAACAGCAAGTTCAATTCAGAAGGCTATATGAAAGTAAAGAAGCGCATGGAAAGAAACTTAAGCTCACTTATAGTGGGCAAAGCACGTGTTAATCGTATCATGCGCGAGAATAACCTGCTTAGCCCCAACAGGAGGGCCCGCAAAGCTAGCAAGCGTGAACATGACGGTACCATTATCACCGATTCACCTAATTCAATGTGGGCTACCGATGGAAAAAAGTTTTGGATTGATGGATTGGGATGGCATTGGTTTTTTGGTGTGATCGATCACTTTAACGATGAAATTATCTCGTGGCATATTGCAAAGAAAGGGAACCGTTTTGCCGCCATGGAGCCTATTAGAACTGCTGTTCGAAAGACTTTCGGTTCAACGCAAAAGGATGTTTGCAAAGAGATGAATCTACAATTAAGAAGCGACCATGGGTCACAATATGACTCCACTGATTTTATGAATGAGATGAAGTTCCTGGGAATAGAGATGTCCAAAGCGTTTGTGCGTTCACCCCAGTGTAACGGGATAATAGAGCGGTTTCATCGCACTCTGGAAGAACAGGTGTTGCAAGTAGAAGCATTTACTTCCTTTGAGAAAGCTCATTACAGTATTAATCAATTTATTAATAATTACAACAAGGAATGGATATTGCATAGACTGGATTACTCTTCTCCTGTAGAATACAGGGAAAAGTACACCGAGCGTCGGCGAAAAGAAAAAGAAAACAAACCATCGGGCAATAATAAGCCTGAGGTTCAGCTTGTCCTCATTTCTAGTGGCTCAATGCCACGAAGAAATGAAATGATACACCGGGGAATGGAAAAAGGGGCAATTGCAAAAAGTAAAACCCCTTTAATGAATCCTTCGGTATAATATATCACCATCGGATCAGCTTGTCCGATACAAAAATAATAAAAAAAATTAAATACAATTAAAGTGCTCGGTTATTAAGGGCTAATACAGGAATTAATAATGTGATTATTATTTTGGTCTTTATGATGTTTAGTCTCTTTGGTGCAATTTTTGGGATGAGCGAAGAGACAATAGCATTCTCAATTATTGTGATTCCTCTCGCTATTTCTATGGGTTATGATTCAATTGTTGGGATTGCTATGGTATATGTAGGAGCACATGTTGGATTTGCAGGCGCATTTTTAAATCCATTTACTATTGGTATTGCACAAGATATTGCTGGATTACCTCTTTTTTCGGGTATAGAATATAGGTTTGTTTGTTGGATAATATTAAATATTATATCGCTTTCTGTAGTTCTTTTATATGCATCAAAAATTAAAAAAAATCCACAAAAATCGGTAGTATATACAGAAGATTTATACTGGAGAGATAAATTAGATGTCTCTAAAGACGAGGTTATTGAATATAAGAGTGGAAAGAATGTTTGGATATCATTTTTCATCTCTTCTATAATTATAATGTTATTTGCGTTTCATTATCCTTTAACTACTATTTCAATAGGAGGAACACAATATAATTTGCCGTATCTATTACCTATTATTTTCATTATTTATTGTTTAACTAGCTACTTTGCTATAGTTAAATCGTTCCATTTCTATGTCTTAAATCTTCTGCTATTTACAATTATTTTTTTAGTTGTAGGAGTGATGGGTTATGGATGGTATATAGGAGAGATTTCCGCTCTATTTTTAGCTATGGCTATATTAAGTGGAATTGCTGCTAGTTATTCTGCCAATGAAATTGTTCAAAAACTATTAGAAGGCGCAAAAGATATTATTTCTGCAGCACTAGTTGTTGGACTTGCTGCTGGAATTATTATAATATTAGAGGAGGGAAGAATTGTTGATACTATTTTATTTAAAATGGCATCGGCAATGGAGAGTACAGGTAGAGCCGGTTCTTTAGGTGCAATGTATTTGATCCAAACAGTAATCAATATTGTTATTCCTTCTGCAAGTGCAAAAGCAGC
>WPCG01058438.1_pt1 | contig 13048 bp, 11 predicted proteins | sample 5403311 | NCBI WGS metagenome assembly WPCG01 (sample SAMN12869467, study PRJNA574797) | sludge metagenome | isolation source: wastewater treatment of Control | place: China:Beijing | collected 2019-05-17 | reverse complement strand
CGTTGGGATCCTGCTCCACCAGTCGCCCCATGACCGCCAGTTGAAGGATGGACTGCTTGAGCTTGTCGATGCTGGCTTCGGTGGTGAAGAGAGTATCGAAATGCTCGGCGATGCAGGCCCAGCTCTCGGCCACTTCGGCGGCATCAGCGGAGCGGGTCAGGGCGTCGAGGAGGGTATCGACAAGCACCTCATGGGCTTCCAATTGATCGCCGACCTGCTGCTCCAGCCGGTCGCAGAGGGCCATTAGCTCGTCGACTTTGTCGACGATACGGGTTTGTTCTTCTATAGGCGGAATGCCAAGGATAAATGGGTTGAGTTTGCCAATAGAGATATTGGCAATATTTGTAGTCTGACTCGAACTACCAATCAAAATTGTTCGTGCATGTGGTGCTCTTAGCACAGCCATGAGAAATCGCGGATGCAAGAGGATTGGGCGAATCACACCCAAAAACCCCCCGAAGGTCGTTGGCTCACTCGGCTCATGATCGATAATGGCAACTTTACCAACCAGCTCGCGGCTGTTGGCCATGGACATTACAATGTCGTGCTCTTGTATGTATTGACTGCTCTTTGATACGAAGGAATCTCTTATGTATAGGAGATCGTTCCACTCAATCTTGTCCTGAACGTTTGATGTTCGTAGGCAAGCAACGCGCCCCGGCTCTGGTGTGGATGACTTCTCGCTGGCGGGGAATGTTATTCCTCTTACTTATAGAGCGACAATTACTCTGGCCGGCCGACGACAACTACTGTGACCGGTTGCCCTAAGCTTGACCGCTTGTCCCGACCCACCAGGGAGCCGGTATGGCGGTCACCAGCCAACAGGTCACGCTCTATATGTCGCAACGTCAACAAGGCCAGACTCAGGAGGTCGCCGCCGCCAAGGCAGGCCTCTCCGTCAGAACCGCCCGCCGCCTCGAACGCCGGTCCGAGTCCTCAGAGCCGCCGGCACCACGGCACTGGCGAACCCGACCCGACCCTTTCGCCGATGTGTGGGAGACCGCGCTCGTCCCCCAGCTGGCCGCCGCCCCGGGCTTGCAGGCCCTGACCCTACTGGAGTGGCTGCAGGAGCAGCACCCCGGCCAGTACCCGGACAGCCTGCTGCGGACCCTGCAGCGCCGGGTCAAGAGCTGGCGAGCCGCGCACGGCCCGGAGAAGGAGGTGATGTTCCCGCAGACCCATGGCCCTGGGCTACGCGGCCTCTCCGATTTCACCGAGCTCAAGGGAGTCATCATTACTGTGGCAGGGGAGCCATTGGATCACCGGCTCTACCACTTCCGCCTGGCCTACAGCGGCTGGTGTGATGTGCGGGTGGTGCTCGGTGGCGAGAGCTACCCGGCGCTGGCCGAGGGCCTGACGCGTGCGCTGGAGCGCCTCGGCGGGGTCCCCGCAGAGCACCGCACCGACAGCCTGTCGGCGGCCTTCCGCAATCTGGGCCGGGAGACGGAAGCCGACCTTACCGAGCGTTATGCCGCCCTGTGCGCTCACTACGGCATGACCGCCACCCGCAACAACCCAGGGCGTGGCCATGAAAACGCCAGCATCGAGTCGCCGCATGGCCACTTCAAGCGGCGCCTCCAGCAGCGCCTGGCACTGCGTGGCTCCCAGGACTTCGCCAGCCTCGATGACTATCAGGCGTTCCTCGATGAGGTGACCACCGCGATCAACCGCCGCAACGCGACCCGTATCACTGTCGAGCGTGGTGCCTTGCAGCCGTTGCCCAGCCGGCCAGGGACCGACTACACCGAGCTGACGGTGCGCGTCACCACCTCCAGCACCATCCAGGTGCGCAAGGTGCTCTACTCGGTGCCCTCCCGGCTGATCGGCGAGCGCCTGCGCGTGCATCTCTACGACAATCGCTTGGTGCTGCACCACGCACAGCAGGCGTTGCTGACGCTGCGGCGACTGCATGCCACGCCGCAAAGCGGTCGGCTGCGGGTCATCGACTACCGTCATGTCATCGGCTGGCTGGTCCGCAAGCCCCGGGCGCTGGCGGGACTGACGTTCCGCGACGAGCTGTTGCCGAGCGAGGAGTGGTGCAAGCTATATGCCCTTCTGGCCGCCGCCTTGCCGGTCGCCGAGGCCTGCAAGCGCATCGTCGGTGCCCTGGCGCTGGCCGCCGAGCAGGACCAGGCCGAGACGATCGCCAGCCACTGGCTGGACGCCCTGGCGCGTGGGAAGAGCCCGACGCTGGCCGAGCTCCAGGCCCGTTTCGCCGCCACGCCGAGCGCCACGATGGCGTTCCCCCAGGTGACCCAACATGACATCGCCAGCTACGACCACCTGGTGCCCCGCGTGCCGGTTGCGGAGGTGCGCTGCCATGCCTAATGCCCAGACGTTACCGCTGCTGCTGCGACAGCTCCGCCTGCCCACCATGGCCGCCTGTTGGCCCCAGTTGGAGACCCGCGCCCGAGCCGAGAACTGGAGCCTGCCACAAACGCTGGCCGCCCTATGCGAGCACGAGCTGGCCGAGCGTGAGCGACGCCGGCTGGCCCGGCACCTCAAGGAGGCCCGGCTGCCGGTGGGTAAGACGCTGGAGGCCTTCGAGTTCGACGCCATCGCGGCCGAGCAGCGCCGGCAGCTGAGCGCTCTAGCGGGCGACACGCAGTGGGTCGACCAGGCGCACAACCTGCTGCTGTTCGGGCCCTCCGGCGTCGGCAAGAGCCACATGGCGGCCGGGCTCGGGCATACGCTGGTCGACCAGGGCTACCGGGTGCGCTACGCCACCGCCTCAAGCCTGGTCCAGGAGCTCCAGGCTGCCAAGCAGGCACTGCGCCTGAGCGACGCCCTGATCAAGCTCGACAAGTACGCCGTGCTGGTGATCGACGACATCGGCTACGTCCAGCGCAGTGAGGCCGAGACCTCGGTGCTGTTCGAGCTGATCGCCCACCGTTACGAGTCGGCCAGCCTGATCATCACCGCCAACCAACCGTTCAGCGCCTGGGACAGCATCTTCCCCGACAGCATGATGGCGGTGGCCGCCATCGACCGGTTGGTGCACCACGCCACGCTGATGGAGCTGAGCGGGGAAAGCTACCGTAAGCGTGCTTATCAACGTCAATTACAAGGAGGAAAAGCCGGGTCGTCAGACTGACGACAATTACCCCACCCAACCGGCCATTTTAATTGTCGCCAAGCGGCCAAAGTAGTTGACGTCGCATAGACTTCGTCCAGGGCCGCCTCGAAATTTCGTCGGGGCGGCACCGCCACGCCTTTTCCCTGGCCTCTCCACCAGGCGCGATGGACGGCAACGATCCTCAGCGGGTAGAGGGTATCGGCGCCGACGATCTGGGCCGCCGCGAGGCGGTGCCGGCCGCGCTCGGTCTTGAGCAGCTCCCCGTGGCGGGTGACCATGCCGTCGGGGAGGTCGGCCCCTTCCTGATGCCGGTACCCCTGGCTGGCCATGGAGCTCAGCAGCGGCATGAAGTGGTGCTCGAAGAGCCCATCGAGCTCGGCCTGGCTGCGCGCCTGAAGATGAATGTTGTGATGGTAGGGAATGCCGCTCTCGATCTGCTGCAGCGCTCGGCGGTACCACTCGCAGCCACGGTAGTCCGGCATGACCCGGTACAGCCCTTCCAGGTTGCGGTAGGTCGGCATCTCGCTGATGCGTTCGCCCTGGAGGTCCCAGTCGCCGGCGAAGACCAGGCGACGCTTGGCGAGCCGGTAGAGGCGTCCGAGCAGGCGTGCGGGCAACCCCAGGGGCCAGCGTTCCGCCGCGTCGAGCAGGCCTCGGTAGCGCTTGTAGGGCTGCATGGCATGGTGGGTGTTGCGCTGCGGGTTGACCCAGATAACCGGATGCGCTCGGCCAGCCTCTGGCGACCGGACACCGCCGGGGCCCCGGCCGTCAGGATTCATGCCCGTGACCGCGAAAGGCATCGTTGGTGGCATGCCCGGGCTGGGTAATACCGTCGCGGCGCACGACTTTCCACAGGGTCATCCAGAGAATCCGCAGATCCAGCCAGAAGCTGCGGTTGTCCACGTACCAGACGTCGAGGCGAAACTTGTCGTCCCATTTCAGGGCATTGCGGCCATTGACCTGGGCCCAGCCCGTGATGCCGGGCCGCACCGCATGACGCCGGAACTGTTCAGGGGTATAGAGAGGCAGGTACTTCATGAGCAGCGGCCGCGGGCCGACCAGGCTCATTTCGCCCCTGAGCACGTTCCAGAGCTCCGGCAGCTCGTCGAGGCTGGTGGCCCGCAGCCACCTGCCCAGCGCGGTCAGCCGTGCCTCGTCCGGCAGCAATGCCCCCTTGGCATCCCGGGCGTGCCGCATGGTACGGAACTTGATCATCATGAAGGGCTGGGCATGCCAGCCGGGGCGCTGCTGCCGAAACAGCACGCCGGGCCCCATGCTGAGGCGAATCAGCAGGGCCACTCCCGCCATCACCGGCGACAGCACCACCAGGGCCGCCAGCGAGACCAGAACATCGAAGAGACGCTTGCTCATGAGACCCCCATTTCCTTCAGCATCACCGCGTTGACGCGGGTGACGTCGTACTTGTCCAGCGCGATCTCCCGGGAGCGCCTGCCCATGCGCTCGAGCAGCACGGGCTGTTCGATCATGCGACGAATGGCCTGCACCAGGGACGGTACGCTTCGCGCCGCTACCAGGTAACCGTTGTCGCCATCACGCACGGTCTCTCGGCAGCCGGGCATGTCCGTGGTAATGATGGCCCGCCCCATGGCCAGCGCCTCGAGAATCGTGCGCGGCACCCCCTCCCGGTAGGCGCTGGGCAGCACGAAGGTGCTGGAGGCGGCCAACGCCGGCCGAACATCCTTGAGCCTGCCCAGGTACTCGAGCCGGCCATCGGCGATCCAGCGCTGGAGCTCCTCGTCGGTGATGGCGTCTGGGTTGGCATCGAGGTACCCCACCAGCTGAAAGCGCGCCTGGGGATACTCCACCCGGATCTGCCGGGCGGCCTCGGCATATTCGCGCACGCCCTTGTCCCCCAGCAGCCGGGAGATGAGCACGAAGGAGGGTGCCTCGGGCAGCGGGACCGGGGCATAGTGGCGGGTGTCGACCCCCGATCCGTTGACTACCACGGCCGGGGTGCGACCGAGCAGCCCGCGCTCCCGAAACAGCGCCAGGTCGTCGGGGTTCTGGAAGAACACCTTGTGGCAGCAGGCAATCGCCAGCCGATAGAGCCGCTCGACCAGGCTCCGCATCAGCCGTCGCTTCAGGCCGGCTGGCCGGTCGCTGAACACGTAGCCCAGGCCGGTGATCAGGCAGAAGCGCCTGGGCACCCGCGCCAGGCGAGCGGCCAGGGCACCGTAAAGGACCGGCTTGATGGTGTAGCCCATGGTATGGGTGGGGACCAGCCGGCGCATCAGCCGGAACAGGGCGTAGAGGGTGACCAGATCGCGCAGGGGATTGAGCCCGTTGCGCTGCATGGGGATCTCGTGAACCCGGATGCCCCGGGCCTCCAGCCACTGACGGACCTCGCTGTGAGCAGGCAGATCCGGCGCGGCGGCATGCACCTCGAACCCGGCGTCCTGCAGGGCCTTCATGAAGTGCCAGCGAAAGTTGATCAGCGAATTGGCGTAGCTGGCGATCAGCAGGAAGCGCTTGGCGGTCATCGCGACGCTCCTTCGGTCCGCGGCGCGAGGGTGTCGTGAGGGGGGGCCGCCCGCCACAGCTTCCGGTAGGCATCGACCATCCGCTCCAGGCCGTATTCTGCGTGGATACGCCGGTGGCCTCTGGCCTGCCGAGCCAGCCAGGCTTCGGGCTGCTCCCGGCGCTCACGAAGGGCTAGGCCAATGGCGGCGGCCAGCACCTCACTGTCCCTTGGTGGCACGACCCAGCCGGTGTCTCCAACGATACGCGCCGCATCGCCCACGTCGGTGGTGACGCAGGGCGTGCCGCAGGCCATGGCTTCGGCGAGCACGTTGGGGAACCCCTCCCCGAATGCGCTTGACAGGACATGCAGGTCCAGGGCATTCATGACCGCCGGGATATCCGTGCGCGTGCCCAGGGCGATCACGGTGTTCTCGAGCCCCCGGCTCGCCAGCCACCTGGCGACATCGGGTACCTCAGCGCTCACTCCCTCACCGACCAGCAGACACCGAACGTCTTCGCCTTGGCGCCGAAGCGTGACAAGGGCATCGAGCAGATTTTCATGGTGTTTCTGGACATTGAGCCTCCCGACCATGCCGATCAACACAGTAGTTCGCGAAATCCCGAGGGCGTCGCGCAGCGCAACCCCGATCTCGGGTTGGGGCATCAGGTCGTCGAGGGCATAGCCGTTGGGAATCACATGAAGCTTGTGGCTGCAATAGCCCAGCTCACGGTGAACCCGGGCGGCGTTCTCTGCACAGCAGACGATGGCATGGGGCAGCCAGGGGGACAGCCTGGCGCAAAGCCTCGCCACGGCGATGGTGGAACGCGGGCTTTCCCCCGGCACCAGCCCGGAGTGGCGAATCCCCCAGCAGACCCGGGGGACACCGGCCAGGCGGCTGACCAGCCCCCCCAGGAGGTCGGCATGGTACATCCAGGTCTGTACCACATCGAAACGCTCCTGCCTGAGCAGTCGCCATAGCCTCACCAGCGGACCGAGCCGCAGCTTGCCTCTGGGCATGCCGAGGTAGACGACGCGGACTCCCCGCTCGGCCAGCAGTCGTCCATAGCGCGCCTCTTGCATCATGCAGATGACCGTGTGCTCGTTCCTGGGATCGTTCAGGCAGAGGCGGCTGAGTACGGCCTGGGCGCCACCTTCGCCGATCCCGGTGATGATATGCGCGACTCTCATGTGCTCTCTCCCGTTACAGCCGCTCCCTTGACAGGCGCGGCCTGTGGATCGACAAGTCCCGAGGGGGCCGGCATCCGCAGGGCTTCTTCCAGATAGCGACGGGCGATCACCGCCGGGGCGAACTCACGGCACCGCGCCAGCCGTGCCTCTCGGGTGCCGACCGGCCGGCTCAGCGAACTTTCGATCGCTCGAGCCAGTCCCCGGGGATCGGCCGGAGGAACCAGGCTTCCGAGCCGGCCTCGGTCGAGGATGGCGACGGTCGCACCGGGGCATGCGGTAGCGACGATGGGGATCCCGCAGGCCAGGGCGTCCATCAATGCATTGGGGAAACCCTCGGAGTGGGACGAGGAGACGAAGAGCGAGGCCCGCGAGAGCACGGTGCGGGGTCCGGCAACAAAGCCGGGCAGGTGAAAGCGCTCGGCCACGCCCAGTTCCCGGGCTTGTGCCAACAGCGTGTCTCGCATGGGCCCCTCGCCGAGGATCACCAGGTGAGCGCTCCTGTCGGCCATCCGGGCAAAGGCATCGAGCAGCAGGTCGAACCCCTTGACGGGGACCAGCCGCCCTACCCCGCAGATCAACGGCGCCTCGGCGGGCAGGTCATCCAGCCACGCCGGCGGGGCGGCATCGTCGGGCTCGGCCATGAAGACAGGGTTACCGATGAAGTGCCGCTCCCTGCACGGAGTGACCCCGATCCCCTGCAGCGATGCCAGAATATCCTCGGCAATCACCACCATGGCATCCGCCCGGTGGTAGAGCCGCTGCATCAGCCACTGGAGCACTCGATAACGACCCCACCCGACGCCCGGTGTGTCACGGCGAGCCATGCCCGTTTCTCGAATCACGATCCGGCAGGGCCTGCCGGCCAGCAGCCAGGCCAGCAGCGCCACGATATTGCAGTCGCTCATGGTGGTAAGCAGCGCCCGCGGGCGATCACGGCGCAGGTAGCGCACCAGGGCCGGCAGGGCGCGCATGACCCGCGTCTGCCCGAAATCGATGAGACGTACCCGCGGCGAGACCTCCGAGATGAAGGGCCCACCGCCACGCGCCAGCAGCAGGTGCACGGGGGCTCGCGTGTGCTCGGGAAACTCGTTGGCCAGGTTGACGAAGACTCGCTCGGCCCCGCCCCCGTTCAGCGAGGGCAGGAACAGGGCAATGGGCTGCTGCGGTTGATCATGGCTCATGCATCCTCCTGGCTGTCCGTCGCCATCCGGGCCGATTCAGACAAGCTGATATTCGTTCGGGAGCGGGCCAGCATCGCGGCCTTCCGCCTGCTGCCGGGTCTCCGGCACCTCTTCCGCGTCCGCCTCCACCTGCCGCTCCAGCGCAAAGACGAAGAGAGCGGCAAAGGCGAACCAGAGCCCCTTGTGGAACTCCCAGTTGGCCATGGTCAGCGGTACCAGCAGCGACAGGCAGAGCAGCAGGCAGGCCAGCCGGTACCCCTGAAGCCGATAGAACAGGAAGAGCAGCAGGCCCCAGAGCGTCAGGAAGAGCAGCAGCCCCAGCATTCCGAGGTTGAAGAACAGCGCCAGGAAGGCGTTGTGGGGCGCACGTCCGACGATCTCGTTGAAGCCACTCAGTCCGGCACCGAACAGCGGATTGCCGAGTTCGGCCATGCCCTGCCCCCAGATCGCCCCCCTGCCGGAGAAATCTCCCGAGAGAATGAGGTCACCGGCGGAGGCGAAGCGCATCATGAGCCCTTCGATGTCAGCCTGAACGAAGAGGTTGAAGACCATCAGCGTGGCCGCCAATGGCACCAGGAAGGCCAGCTTGTAGCCCAGCGAAAGCCTTGCCATCAGCGCCAGGCTCATGAGCAGGAAGAACGCCATGCCCCCACGTGACCCCAGCAGGAAGACTGCCATGCCCACCAGACACCAGGAGAGGAAGTAGAAGAGCCTCGCCTTGAAACCGGCACTGTCGAGCAGCACGAAGATGCAGACACCGGACATGACCAGCAGGAAGCTCATCCAGTTGGGGTTGAAGTTCTCGACGACAATGCGCCTGATGGACTCCGAGGTGAGACCGTGATAGATCACGGTCAGGGCACCGTATAGTGATCCCAGCACATAGGGGAGACACACCACTCCCAGCCCGAAGCGCATGCCCGCCAGAATGATCATGAAGGCCATGGCCATGACCTGTACCAGCGAGAACCAGGATATAAAGGCACGCTGCATATCCGGCGCCCAGGCGATGGCAAAACCAGCATAGACAATCAGGGCCAGCGCACAGAGTGCCGTGACATAGACCATGCCGTTGATCCTGCCGCTGGAAAGCACAATGAACACGACGGCAGGGGCCACGGCCAGGCCGAGGAGGCGGTTGAGGGTTCCCAACCCCTCGATCATCATCATGTTCTCCATGGGGATGGTGAAGATGACGGGAAACAGCAGTATGGCTATCAGGTGTACCTGTCTCATGGCCGCCTCTCCTCCCCGCTTCCCACCATCAGGTTCTGGGTTCTCCAGCGGCCGCTCCTGTGCTTCCCTGACGGCGACAGCCTGGACAGCTGTGAACGCATGCCCCGATACCAATCGATGCTGCCCGGCCAGGCAATCAGCAGCCGCGCCAGGCAGCGGTCGCGCATCCCGAGCAGACCACCGAACTCCGCGTAGAAGGAGATCCTCGCCTCATGGCTGGCCTCGGTCAGCTTCACTGCCTTGAAGATCAGGTCACGATTTGCCAGCTGAAAACTTGCAGTGAACTGCCTGCCGAGCCACTCATCCAACCTCTGGAATGAGTGAACACGCTGACGAATTCGGGTCAACTTCCTCAAGGGATCAGCTGCCTCACGACTGGACCAGGAGCCGGGCACCTGGTAGCGGTAGATGGACATGGGATCCGGCAGATAGCAGGCCCCTCCCCGACTGGCGGCGAGGGCCTCCAGATAGACGTCGGAGACAAGCTTGTCCTCCTGCCCGGCCATGAACCGCTTGAGCTCATGAAGGAGCGGGGTCCTGACCACGGTCGAGGCCGTGGGGATTCCGCCATGACGCTTCTCGATCACTTCCTCGGCGGAGACGATGCGCGGCAGACTGCCGTAGTGCCCGGTTACACCCAGACGCCCGTCACGGTAGCGCATCTCGGCGGCATGGAAGGCCATGTCGCACTCCGGGTGCTGTTCCAGCATGTCGATCTGGCGCTGCAGCTTGTGGGGATCCGTCCAGGCATCGTCGCCCTCGCAGATGGCGGTATAGCGGCCGCGACACAGTGGCAGGGTGTGGGTGAGCGGAGATATCCCCTGCGACAGCTGGTTCTCGCGATGGAGATTGCCGCGAATCAGCCGGGGATAGCGGCGCTGAAAGTCGCGAATGATATCGGCGGTGCCATCGCTCGACGCATCGTCGTTGACGATGATCTCGAAGGGGAAGCGAGTCACCTGCGCCAGCATGCCCTCGAGTGCCTCACCGATGTATTCGGCGTGGTTGTAGGCGGTGCATTCGATGCTGACCAGGGGCAGACCGCCCTGCCCCGGCCAGTGACGCATGATGTCGGCTTCGCTGCGCATCGCTACCTCCCGCCCGTTCATGCCGCCCCCACGTGATAGCGCCAGCCGGCCAGCAGCGGTTGGATTACCTGCTCGACCGGCACCCCGCAATAGAGCGGCAGGCACAGAATACGCCGGGCCAGACTCTCTGCCCGGCTCAGGTTCGTGGCCGATGGCAAGCCGCGGGCCGGCGCCAGCGCAGCCACGCGCGAGAGCGAGGGATAGAAGTAGCGACGTGCCACCACGCCATGCTCCTGAAGCAGCGCCAGTATCGCCAGCAGGTCGCTCTCGCTGGCCAGCGCGATCGGGAAATAGGCGTGGTTAATGCTACATTCCGGATGGCGGCGCTGGGTGATGAAGCAACCGGAGAGCGCCTGCTCATAGCGCTCCCAGGCGGCGGCGCGGCCGGCCTGGTTGATCTCGAGCTCATCGAGCTGTGCCAGGCCCATGGCGGCCTGAAATTCGTTCATCTTCGCATTGATGCCGAGCTCGTTGATCTGCTCGGGGCCGGCGATACCGAAGTTGATCATCAACCTGGCCCTCTCGAGATCCTGACGCCGCCGGAAGACAATGGCACCGCCCTCGATGGTGTGAAAAAGCTTGGTGGCATGGAAGCTGAGCGTGGCGGCATCTCCCCAGTTCAGCAGGGACTCGCCGCGTAACCTGACGCCAAAGGCGTGGGCGCCATCGTAGACGACCTTGAGTCCGTGGCGATGAGCCACCCTCTCGATGCCTTCGGCATCGCAGGCGTTGCCGAAGACGTGGACCGGGACGATGGCGCGGGTGGCCGGGGTGATGGCGGCTTCCACGGCTTCAGGGGCCAGGCACCAGGTCGCCGGGTCGATATCGGCAAACACCGGCTGCACACTCTCCCACTTGAGCGTGCTGGCCGTGGCGACGAAGCTGAAGGGCGAGGTGACCGCGTCGACGCAAGCGTCGCCGCCGGAGACTCCCAGCGCCCGATAGGCAACCTGCAGCGCCAGAGTGCCGTTGCCCACCAGCAGCAGGTTGTCGACGCCCAGATGGCTCTCGAGGCGCCGCGTCAGCTCCTGGACCAGAGGGCCGTCATTGGTCAGCCAGTGCCGCTCGTAGATACCGTCGATATAGTGCATGAGGCGTTCACGGCGGGGCAGATAGGGGCGAGTCACCTGAATCATGGCGTCACGATGCTCTTGAGGTATTGGCCATAGCAGTTCTTCGCCAGGGCATGACCTTTCTCGAGCACCTCGGCGGCACTCATCCAGCCATTGCGCCAGGCGATCTCTTCGAGGCAGGCGATCTTGTAGCCCTGGCGCCTCTCGATGATCTCCACGAACTGGGCCGCCTCCAGCAGGCTCTCGTGGGTGCCGGTGTCCAGCCAGGCATAGCCGCGCCCCAGCAGCTCCACATGGAGATCGCCGCGCTGCAGGTAGACCTGGTTGATGCTGGTGATCTCCAGTTCACCACGCTCGGATGGCGTGACCGCGCGGGCTATCTCGACCACGTCATTGTCGTAAAAGTAGAGGCCGGTCACCGCATAGTCGGAGCGTGGTCGGCAGGGCTTCTCCTCGATGGAGATGGCGCGCTGCTGGTCGTCGAACTCCACGACTCCGAAGCGTTCCGGATCCTTGACCTGATACCCGAAGACCGTGGCGCCATGACGACGGCGGGCGGCCTGCTCCAGCTTGGGGCTGAAGGCATGCCCGTAGAAGATGTTGTCGCCGAGCACCAGGCAGACGTTGTCATTGCCGATAAACCGCTCGCCGATCAGGAAGGCCTGTGCCAGCCCGTCGGGGCTGGGTTGGACGGCATAGGAGAGTGCGATGCCGAACTGACTGCCGTCACCCAGCAGGCGGTGGAAGCAGGCGCCGTCCTCTGGCGTGGTGATCACCAGAACGTCACGGATCCCCGCCAGCATCAGCACCGACAGCGGATAGTAGACCATCGGCTTGTCGTAGATCGGCAGCAGCTGCTTGGAGACGCCCATGGTGATGGGGTAGAGCCGAGTGCCGGAGCCACCGGCGAGAATGATGCCTTTGCGTGCCATGGTGATTCCTTTCTGTGTTCTGTGTGCTGCCATCGCTTCGCGATGGATCGCGCAGAATCTGCGCTCCTACAGGTGGCACCTTCACCTGTAGGAGCTCGATTTATCGAGCGAATCGCCGCGTAGCGGCGGCCAGATACGAAAAACCCCGCCAGGTCATGCCTGAGCGGGGTTTTTCTGGTTCATCGTTCCGGTGATGGCTGATATTGCCTATCGCCGGATAAATCCGGCTCCTACGGGGCGCGGCGCTGCGGCTGGTGGTGTTGTAGGAGCGCGATTTATCGCGCGATTGGCGGAAGCCCCGGCGGCAGAGCCTATCGCCCGACAAGTCGGGCTCCTACGGGGTAGGGGGAAGCATCTGGATTGTAGGAGCGCGATTTATCGATGGTCCGACATTTCGGCGATGCGGTACGTCAGTCTCGCAGGCTGATGATCCGCCAGCCGCGGGCCTCGGCCACCTCGCGCAGGGTGGGGTCGGGGTCCACCGCCACTGGGTGGTCGACCTTCTCCAGCAGCGGCAGGTCGTTGTGGGAGTCGCTGTAGAACCAGGCGTCGTCCAGGGTCAGCTCCTTGTCGGCCAGCCACTCCTCCAGGCGCTGCACCTTGCCTTCCTGGAAGCTCGGGATGCCCTTCACCCGGCCGGTGTAGCGGCCGTCCACCACCTCCGGCTCCACGGCGATCAGGTCGTCGATGCCCAGCCGCTCGGCGATGGGGCCGGTGATGAAGCGGTTGGTGGCGGTGATGATCAGCAGGGTATCGCCGCGGCTGCGGTGGCGGGCCACCAGCTCCTCGCCC
>WPCG01069491.1_pt1 | contig 13067 bp, 8 predicted proteins | sample 5403311 | NCBI WGS metagenome assembly WPCG01 (sample SAMN12869467, study PRJNA574797) | sludge metagenome | isolation source: wastewater treatment of Control | place: China:Beijing | collected 2019-05-17 | reverse complement strand
AGCTCGCCGAAGTACCCGCCGAAGAGTTCATCCGCTCCTTCTCCGACCAGGACCGTATCCGTGAATTCCGACGCGAGCCGTGAAGCGTAGTAATTCGCCACGAATCCGGCGATGCAGTCTTCGTCGAAGGACTCGAGAAGCCATACGGCTTCCGGGAGTATCTCCCGGATATCGTTTGCTGTTAGCCGGTAGGTGTGAAGCGCCGCCCCCGTGTACCTGGCCATCATTTCCGCGTATTGAAAATCGGCTCCCGGGTTCTCTTTAATCGTGACGCTGAAGGTCTCTATCCGTGGGGTGCATTCGCGCGCCGCCGCAAGGATGATCGAACTGTCGAGTCCGCCGCTTAACGCCACTCCTGCTCTTCCTCCTGTTATCGACTTCCCGACGGCGTGTATAACAAGCTCTCGGAGGATTGCGGCCGCTTCTTCGGGGGTATTGAAATCCGGGACTTCCGGAGTGTAGGGTACGAAGGTATGTAGCCCGTTCTTCGTTGAGTAAACGTGGCCCGGGGGAAGCTCCTTTACTGTGTCGACAACGCCGCAAAGCGCTTTTGCTTCGGATGCGAAACAGAGCCCGCCGTCCGGACAGAGGCCGTAGATAAGCGGACGGGCTCCAACGGAATCTCTGGCGAGCAGAGTTTCGTCACCGGAGATCAATGCGCAGCTGAAGCTTCCGTCCAGCCCTGAAAGCGCGTTCCTGCCTGCGTATGCAAACTGTTCTTCTATGTATTCCGCGTCTGTTTTCCCGTTTTTTCTTTCGTTGTACAGAACTCCATCCAAAAGCACCGTCGGCGATGGACTGTGCGTGCTGCGGCGCATGTCGGCCATTTCAACAGAACCGACAACCCCTCCGGGTACGCGGAAGACATTCTGTTCCGTTCGTCCACGATGATGTATTTTTTCGAGCATTCTGCTGACCGTCTCTTCCGTTGCGTTTCTTCCTATGAAACCGGCAATTGCTGTCACGATTAATCCCTCCGTAGCGTCTCTGAGCATGAAGTTCCCGGCGCAGAGAAAAAAAGCCGACCGTCGAATGACCGGAAAAAGCGTCCTGACGGCCGGTGAAGTTGCTGGTGTATTCCTGCTTTTCTTCAATGAGGTGAACTCTAGAGGAGTCCTGCCTCCTTAAGATACTCTTCCGCAACCATTTCCGCCGGTTTTCCCTGGACGTCAACCTCGTAGTTGAGGCGCTGCATGATCGCGTCCGTGAGCTTTGTGATGGGAGCGAGAACATCAGGCAGTCCGGGGTTCGCATCAAGCGCTTCCTTGCGTATGCTCACAGCGAGACTGTATACGGGGAAGAACTGCTTGTCGTCTTCAAGGACGTGCAGATCGAATTCCGCGATCTTGCCGTCTGTCGCGAAGACCATCGTCACATCCACCTGTCCGCGTTTCATGGCTTCGAAGGTGATTCCCGTCTCCATAGCTCTGACCTGGTCTTGTCCCACCTTCATGCCGTAATGTTCCGCCATTGCGAAGAAACCGTCCGGGCGCTCGTAGAATTCATGGTTGATCCCGAAGACGAGCTCTCCGGAGTGTGCGTTGACGTACTCCGCCAACTGGGAGAGTTTCGAGCCGATGGTCTCCACCGCTTTGTTTGTGATGGCCATGGCATAGGTATTGTTGATCGCGGAGGGGGCAAGCCAGACAATTTGGTGTTTTTCGAGATCCTGGGCGCTCACTTTGTTGTAGAGCTCTTCCGGATCCGTGATGACGCTGCTGTTCTTTAGATACAGCGTCCATGCCGTTCCGGTGTACTCGGGGTACAGATCGATCTGACCTGTCTCAAGTGCGCTCCGGGTGACGGTGCTTCCGGTGCCCATTGTGGTGCTGACGTCGTATCCTGCTTTGTCCAGGAGTTTTGCGATCATGTGCCCGAGAACGTACTGTTCGGTGAAGTTTTTCGCGCCGACTCTGATTGTTCCGGCGGCAATCGCCGAAGATGCCAGCGTCGCCAGAAGGCAGATCGCTACAAATACGGAAAGGTTTTTTTTCATGGTGGTACCTCCTTGTGGAATATAAGATGGTGGCTCTGTCCCCGTCCGAAGGGTGCTTCCTCTCAGGCAAGTCCCTTCGGCGTGACTTTTCGTTCGAAAAGTGCCAAAAATGTGTCCACGACAATGGCCATCAGCGCGGCAAGCGTTGCGCCGATGAAGATGATGTCCGGCCTGTTGAGTTTGAGTCCTGTATAAATAAGGTCGCCCAGACCGCCTCCGCCGATAACGGCGGCAACGGTTACTGTCCCGATATTGATTGTCGCCGCACTCCGGATTCCCGACATGATCACCGGCATCGAGAGCGGAATTTTTATCCTCCAGAGTCTCTGCCGTTCTGTCAGTCCCATGCCTCTGGCGGCTTGGATCACTCCGGGGTCGACGCTCAGAATGCCGGATGTTGCGTTGAAGACGATAGGAACAAGGCTGTAGGCTATAAGAGCGACGATCGCCGGCCGAACGCCGATGCCGATGAAAAGAAACGCGAGCGCGACGACTGCTACCGAAGGAACGGCCTGGGCCGCTCCGGTGATCGAGAGAATGATCTTCCCGAAGCGCTCATGCCCTTCCCTGGTGATAAGAATACTCAGAGCGACGCCGATGATGATGGCGAAGAGCATCGAAATCGCGAAGAGAAAAAAATGACGGCCTATAGAAACGAAAATAGCCTGGGAATTCCTGGTCGCGTATTCTACAAGTTGTTTCATAGTCTTTACGCTCCCTGTGAAACGCCGACCTGTTCAACCTCTTCAAAGATTGCTTCGAGGTTGATAACACCGGAGAGTCTCCCGTTTCTGCTGACGACCGGCAGGCGTTTTTCTCCATGTTCCAGCATTTTCGAGAGCGTCTCCGTCAAGCTTGTATTTCGCTCGACCCTGAAAGGGGCTGTTTCACGGACGATCGGATGTTCCCCGGACGGCTTTTTTGTCTTCGTATCGATGTAATAGCGCCCTTTCAATATCCCGTTGGAGTCGAGAAGGTAGGCGATGATAAGTCCCTTTTCTTCCAGCTCCTTCCGGATATGCGCTTTTTCAGCGTTCTCGGGCGCTGTGATATACCCTTCCTGGACGGCATATGACTTCGCTTTCTTGAGGGAGAGAGCCTTGAGGTTTCTGTCCTGCCCCAGGAGGTTTTCGACGAATTCGTCGGCCGGATTCGCCAGGATTTCGGAGACTGTGTCGTATTGAACCAGCTCTCCTTTGTTCATGATGGCGATCTTGTCTCCCAGCTTGACGGCTTCGTTGATGTCATGCGTCACAAAGACGATGGTTTTCTTGATTTCCTCCTGGATTTCAAGGAAAGCCTGCTGAAGAACGAGCCGGTTGATAGGATCGATTGCGCCGAAAGGCTCGTCCATAAGCAGGATTTCGGGGTCCGCCGCGAGCGCGCGGGCCAGACCGACTCTCTGCCGCTGTCCTCCGGAAAGCTGGAGCGGGTATTTATCGGCATAGGACGAGTCGAGCGTCACCATGTCCAGTAGCGTGTGTACCCGGTCCTTGATTTTCTCTTCATTCCACTTGTGCAGTCTGGGCAGCGTCGCCACATTGTCGAATACCGAGTAGTGAGGAAAGAGTCCTATCTCCTGGATGACGTACCCTATCTGGCGGCGCAGCGTGACTGGATTCAGATCGAAGATGGAGGTCCCGTTGATCAGGATGTCCCCTTCGTCCGGGTCGACGAGCCTGTTGACCATTTTTAACGATGTTGTTTTGCCGCAGCCGGAGGGACCGATGAGCATAGTGATGGAGCCCTTTTCAAGAACGAGGTCGAGGTTGTTGACCGCGATATCCTGGCCGAATCGTTTTGTAATATTCCGATACTCAATCATACGTTTCTCCTCACTTCCTGCCTACTTTGAGCCCTCTGGGCGTCACCATATCCTCGAATTTCATCAACAGGCTGTTGATCCCGATGCCAAGCGCCGAGACGATAAGCGAACCGACCAGCACCATCGCGAAATTCGCCCGGCTGATTCCCGAGAAGATAAAGAATCCCAGTCCTCCCGCCCCGACCAGAGTGGCGAAGGTTGCGACACCGACGCCAAGAACGATGGAGGTGCGTACCCCGGCCATAATGACTGGAATCGAGAGAGGAATCCGGATCTTCCAGAGCGTCTGGGTTTTGGAGAGCCCCATTCCCCTGGCTGCTTCAAGAACGCCTTGCGGAACAGAGTTGAGCGCGGCATAGGTGTTTCGGGTGATTGGCAAAAGAGAGTAGACGGTGATCGCGGTGACGGCAGGGAGCATTCCGAGCCCCATTCCGAGCGGTGCGAAGGCGACAACCATGATTCCGAAAAGCGCAAGACTCGGTATCGTCATGACAATGCCGGCAATATAGATCACGATGCGGGCGAGCTTGGGACGGGATGAGATATAAATTCCGATCGGAACGCTGATCAAAATAGAGACGGGAATGCTGACGGCGATAATCTTGAGATGCTGTAAAAACTCCGCAAAGAGATATCCATGATAGTATTTTAGAAAAAGCACAATATTAATAAGATCGCCTCCCTTTTTAAAAATTGAAAAGACAAGTCCCTGTGTAGAGACGAGGGGTTTACGGGCTTCTGGCGTATAATGTTCTATGGTTATTGCCCTTTGAGTATATATCCGAAAGAATAAAGGCAGATGAAAAGCCAGAGCGGACGAGCGGCCTGACGGAGAAAATTTAGGGGCGGAAAGCGAACGAAAAAGCCTTAAAAAATGGAAAGCACTTCTCCATATGTGTTCCGTGCTCTTGCGACGGATGCCCATGAAGCTGGAAGTGTTGCCACTTTTTTACGTTTGCGTACAATCAGCAGTATGTGCACTGAATCCATCTTTTGAAACTGCTCGTCTTCTTTTTTATTAAAATAGCATATGCTTGATGATATCGCAAGCCTATGCTGCCAATTTGCTCAATTCAATTTTCCTGCTCTTTAGACTTGTGACTGTTTGTTGTATGCGTCTCTTTTATGATTGGGCATGCTGCGGAGGTTGTAGATAGATTTCGCTGGTCGATCTTCTCTTTGTAAGTGTTGGCTTCTTTTAAAGACTGTGATACTCTTGAACACTATAAGGACGTTTATTTCGAGGTCACCGCTTTTCGGAGGGCGCCGCCGCGTGGAAAGGAGATTTTCGGGAGTGAACGAAAAAAAGAATTCTACTTTTTTTAATGGGGGCGGCGATCCATCTCCCTCTGTTCTTGAAGAAGAAAGCGACCTGCTTTTATCGCCGATTTCCCGAAGATCCGCAGACTCCGGGAAACCGGCCGTGTCCGGCGCTTTTCAATCTGCTCCTCCGCCCGATGCCCGGCAGGATGCGCCGTCGGATTTTCCCGTGGTTATACGACGGGAATCCGCGAGTCCCCGGAACGTTGCCGAAGCCGGCATCCCTTCGTCCGAAACGAGCCCGCAACCGAAAATAGACCAGGCGCTGATCGAACGTCTTCGTCATGAACTTGCCCTGCGGCGGCAGGAAGATTCGGTATTTCCTTCAACGCGCCGTCCCCGCCTGGAAAAAAAGGCGGTACGCGCCGATCCGCGGGCTGTTCCCGTCCATCCTCAAGCTCCGAAGGCAGTTCCCCCCTCGGAGAAACGCGCAGTTTCCTCCCGGAGTGCGCCTCCCAGCGAGCGGGAATCATCCTCCTTGAGCCCGAAACCCCGCCGGTCTTTCCTGGAAAAACTCTATTCGTTACCGCTGCTCGGTTATTGTTCCGAGCTGCTTGTCCACCTGGTCCGACTTCCCGTTGTGGTTCGCGAGATCAATGTCCGGCAGACCAAGAAGGACACTGTCGTTCAGGCGCGTCTTGACGGTATGGGAAGCAGGATCGCCGCTCTTCGGGAGGGAGCTTCGCTCTGCCGCCGGGAAATGGAGGCGGCGCTCTCCGAAGATATATCGAAGAAAGTCGACGCGGAGCGCTTCGAGAGCTTCACCTTGAATTTGGAGGCAGAACTGTCGCGAAAGGTGTCCGTGGAATCGCTCGAGGATCTGGGAGCTTCATGGGAGGCGGCTTTGAGCGAACTCAGGGAGGAACTTGCGGGGAAGGCTGGGAACGCCGGTCTGCGGGCGCTCGAAGACGAGTTGCGGACGAAGGCGAATACCGAAAACGCAGCGGAGATCGAGGAAAAAGTGGAACGCATTATTGAGCGTCTGGGCGCCTTCGACGGAAACACGGCTCTGGAACGCCTTGAATCCATGGAGGCGCATCTTATGCGGAAGGCGGATCGCGACGAAGTCGCGAAGCTGCTTTCCGAAAAACTCGGTGCGAATGTGCTGGAAACCTGGGAGAAACGTCTGGAAGACGCCTCCATCGAACTACGTGAAGCGCTTTCGAAAAAGGCGGATGCGGAGAGCGTGGAGGCGATCTCGGCATCGTTGCTGTCGAAGGCCGACACGGAAGCCCTTGAATCGTTGTCGGCGGCGAAAGCGGATGCGGAAGAGCTTCGGTCTTTGAGGGACCGTTTTGCGTCGCTGGGGGCGCAGACCGCCGCCCTTGCGAATTCATTGGATTCTCTTCGTGCGTCGAAAGCGGATTCCGAAGCTGTCCGTTCTCTTGGCGAGCGTTTTGAAGGAATGACCGCCCAACTCGGCGCGCTCGAAGGAGAGAGCGTGCTGAAGCGACTGAGCTCGGCGGAGTCGGCAATCGAACTCAAGGCCGATCTGGAGATTGTAAAATCGCTGCTCTCTCTCAAGATGGACGTCGAGGTCTTGAAGTCGCTCGGGAAGAGTCTGGAGGATGCATCCGACCGGACGCTCGCAGCTCTCGAGAAGAAAGCGGATCTCCTCAGCGTCGAATCTTTGGGGGCCGCTCTTGATCTGAAAGCGGATGCCGAGTCGGTTCGCTCTCTGAACGAGGGGCTCTCCGCCGTGAACGAACAGCTTGGCGACTATGCTTCCAAAGAGGACCTCTCAAAAGTCGAGGAATTGGAACAGCGCCTTTCCAGGAAGGCGGACGCCGATGCGCTTGAGAAAAGCCTCTCCGCGCTCGACGCGAAAGCCGACCTGAAGACGGTGGAGGAGCGACTTTCGCAGAAGGCCGATGCCGAAGCGGTGGCCTCGCTCTCGAAGGAATTGGAACACCGTCTTGCTGAAAAAGCCGATGCCGCGGCCGTCGACGAGGCCCTTGCGAAAAAAGCCGGGAAAGATGCGCTGGAAGGGGTGCAAAAGACTGTCGAGAACGAATTGAACGGTCTGCACGCCCGTATCGGAGAACGGAGCGAACAGGCGAGCGAGGAAGAACGCAGACTTGTTCGCTTCCGCGAAGAGGTGAAGGCGCTCATCGCTACCTCTCTCGAACGTGGAGCGCGCGGGCAAATCGAAGAAGCGTTCCGCGCCACCTTCCCGTACGTGCAAAAGATGAAAGAGCGTTTCCCCGCGTCTCGGGGGATTGAAGCGCATATGAAAAAGACGACGCAACGTTCCGGCGGACAGAGGCCGGAAGATACGCAATCCAGGAAGAGGGTGAAGCGATGAGCAGGCGCATTGCTCTCGTAGCGGCCGATGTTCGCGATGAAGAACGGTGGGGAGAGGATCGTTTTCTGGAGGGGCTCCGCACCGCTCTTGAAGCGAAAGGGATGACCGCCGAGATCGTGCCCGTTCTCCACGACGAGTCATCGTACGAGGCTATCTCGGATACGTATGCGAGATATGCCGCGCTCGACCTTGCTTCCTTCGACGGCGTCGTCGGCGTCACGATACCCGGATGCGCCGTCGCGCACCCGAACAAGGTGTGCCACCTTTTGCGTACGGCGAGACGTTTCTACGATATGTTCGACTCCGAATACCCTTCTCCCTCCCCGGAACACAGACGGGTGCGGCGCCATCTGCAGGAACTGGACCGCGCCGCGCTCAAGGAAGTGGAACATGTCTTCGTCGCAAGCGGCGAGATTCGGGGACGTCTGCTGAAGTACCTCGGCGCCGATTCCGAAGTTCTCCGCCCGTCGACTACTCTCGAAGGTTTGCATGCTGCGTCGTATGAATTCCTTCTGCTTCCGGGCCGCCTCCGTAAGTGGAAGCGCGCGGACCTTATCGTCAGAGCGATGGCGTATGTAAAAAGCCCGGTCGAGCTTCTGCTCTGCGGCTCGGGAGAAGAAGACGCGTCTTTGAAAGCGCTTGCTTCCGGAGATACCCGTATCCACTTCCTCGGAAGAGTGAGCGATGAAAAACTGGCGATGTTCTACTCTCGCGCGCTTGCGGTGCCGTATGCGCCGATCGGTGAGGACTTCGGTTTCGTCGCCCTTGAGGCCGCTCTCTGCGAAAAGCCCGTGATCACATGCGTGGATTCCGGCGAGCCTGCCCGTATGGTCTACGACGGACGAACAGGCTTTGTCTGCGCGGCCGATCCGAAGGAGATCGGACGGTGCATCGACGCCTTGGCGAAACGTCCGGATGTCGCTTCCGCCATGGGGCGTATCGGGCGCGGCTCGGTAGCCCATGTATCCTGGGAGCACGTCGCCTCGGTACTCGTGCGCTCGCTCGGTTTTGCCGGAACGAGCGCGATTTCCTCTCCGCTTCTGGCCGGCGGCGGGATTCCCTCTCCGCGAACTCTTGTTCTGGACGCGCAACCCATTACCCCCGCGAACGAAGACGGACGCGCCAGAACGCTCGGGCTTTACGGGAACGCCGGATATGACGTCCGCTACCTCGGAGTGCTTGAGGAAGGCGGCGAGAAGAGAACCCTTCGCCCGGCGCCGACGCTGGAAGAAGTGGATATTCCTCTTTCCCGGGAACATCTTGCGGAGAGAGACGCGCTGCGGAAACAGCCGGGTGGCATCCTTGCGCTGGATGTGTCCTTCCCCCTTCTGGGGCATCTTACCCCCGAATACGCGGAGACTGCGGAACGCATGCTTTCGGAAGCGCACGCGGCGATCTTTTCCCGTCCGTGGTGCTATCCTCTTGTATCCAGGACACTTGCGGAAAAAAACAACCTGACGGTCTACGACGCCCACACCGTGGAAGGAGTGCTGCGCTGCGCCCTGATGGACGACGGCGCCTCCGGAACGGAGCTGGTCGGCTTCGTCGGCGAACTCGAGTCGAGCCTCTGCTCCGCAGCGGACCTCATTCTTTCGCCTTCGCATCAAGACCGCCTTTCTTTGGCGCGTCTGTACGATATCCCGCATGAGAAAATCCGCGTCGTCCCGAACGGCGCCTTTACGGAGCGCGTGACGCCCGCGAGCGAGGAGCGGAAAATCACGTTGAAAGAGGCGGAGGGATTGACCGACGCGGAGAAAGAGGTTCCTGTGGCGGTGTTCATGGGGAGCGCCTCTCCGGCGAACGTCGAGGCCGCGGAGTTCATTCTCCGCGAAGTCGCCCCGGCTCTGCCGCACGTCGCCTTCTTGATCTTCGGGAGCGCTTCCGAAACGGTTGCCTACCCGGCGCCGCAGAACGCCCGTCTTCTTGGCGTCGTGGACGAAGAGCGAAAAAACGATATCCTCTCGATGGCGGATGTCGCGCTCAACCCTCTCTTCTCGGATTGCGGGGGCAATGCGAAAATGTTCGAGTATATGGCAGCCGGTCTCCCCGTGCTTGCAACGCCTCCCGCAGCGCGCGGGATCGATCTCGGCGGCACGGAAGTCGTTGCATTCTCTTCGCGCGACCGTTTCGTCGAGGATCTGAGCGCGCTGCTCGAAGAACCCACCGAGCTTGCGCGGAGCGGCGCCGCCGGACGGTGCGTCGCGGAAGAACGGCACTCATGGGAGACGATCTCCCGCGACCTGGGAATGCTGATTGCCTGGCACGCTGTCCATCGCAAGCGAAGACGGCCTTTTTTTTCCGTGATCGTTTCCGGGTATGAACGCCCCAAGTCGCTTTCACGCATGGCTCGCCTGCTTTCAGTCCAGACCTATACCGATTTCGAGGCGCTTTTCATCGACCAGAGCCGTACTCCGTGGGACGAATCGGGAACATATCGCTCTCTCGATCTGCTCTATCACAGAATCGACGTCAAGGGAGCCGCGCGGGCCCGGAACATCGGCGCCTTTCTCTCAAGAGGAAAGGTGCTTGTTTTTCTCGACGATGACTGCGAACCATCGCCGAACTGGCTGGCGGCAGCTCGTCCATGGTTCGACGAGAAAGAGAATGCGGGGCTTGAAGGTGTGATTTGTTCCGATCTCGGGTGGAACGACGACCGCGCGCGGGGGACCGTCGCTCGAAATGATACCGCGAACTCGCGCACAACGAATTTTTTCGTCAGAACCGAGGTTTTCAACAAGGCGGGGGGATTCGACGACCTTCGCTTCGGCGAGGATATCGAGCCCGGGTTAAGACTCGATGAAGCAGGGGAAATTCCAGTGTGCCGGAACGCGTGGGTGTTCAGGGCGCCGCGCTGACTTTTCCCCGACGTGTGGTATAATTCGCGTGAGTGTAAATTTTCTGTTTTTATTCTTTTTCGCTGTTCCGGAGAACCATTTCAGGAGGTGTTGCAGGTGAAAAGAGGGAGCATGGTAATTTCTTTCGTGTTTCTGTTCTTCTGTGTACTCGCAGTACCGGTATTTGCGGATGTTCTCCCCCGGACGACTACTGCTACTCGCGACATAGTGCTTGTCGAGGAGTTCGAGGAAAAAGAGGAGAAGACTCCTGTCGCCTCCCCTGTGTGGACCGGGATGGACGGAGAAGAGAAGGCCGCCCGCCTTGGCGTCGAAGAGATGCACAAAACCGATTTTTCCCTTTCGCTCTCTTCCGGGAAATCGGCCGAAGGCGATGTCTACGAGATCGGGGACAAAATCGAATTCAGCTTCATCTCCGACAAGGACTGCTTTGTGACGCTTCTGGACTTTACCCCTTCAGGGAAGATTTATGTCCTGTTCCCCAACAAGTGGGTGAAGGACAACTTCGTGAAAGCCGGAGAGCGCGTCGTCGTTCCGGCGGCGGGACAGCAATTCGCCATGAAGCTCGGAGGTCCCGCCGGCGTGGATATCGTCAAGGCGATAGCGACCAACGTGGAGACGAAGATACTCGATCCCGAGAACCAGAAACTTTTCGGCCCTTTCTCCGTACTGGAAGATTCCAAGGTAGCGACCAGAGACATCATTCTTTTCGAGGAAGAACCCGAGGCCGCGACAGCGGCGCCGGAAACGCCTCTTGAATGGACCGTCGCTTCGCTCGCCGTCTTCACCAAGGGGGAGTCTCCGGAAAAAGGCGGTTTCGGCGTGGCGATCGAGGACGAGTGGATCGCGAAGATCTGGGCGGACCGCGACGCCTTTCTGACCGGCGAATCCATCTTCGTGAAGCTTCAGAGCAACCGGCCCGCAACGGTCGTCTCTTTGGTGAACACCGGCGCCAGCGGCAGGGAGAACATTCTTCTTCCCGAAGGCGTTGAAAAAAGCGTGCTCCCGGGGGCCATCACGATTCTTCCCGGCAAACAGGATAAATGGAAGTTGATCGCCGCCACGGAACCGGGGGTCGATGTGTTGACCGCGGTGCTCCGGGACGAATCCGGAGCGGAGATGAAGGTCTCCTTCAGCATCGTCGTCGAGGAGTAGGGTAATCGATGAAACAGGAAGCGGGCGAAGGCGTCTTCTCCCGCTTCCTGTTTTTGTATTCGCCTCCGGATTCCATCGCGAGGGAAAGGAGCGTCTTCTCTTCGGAAAGGCCGGCTCGGACAAACTATCTTTGAGGAGGTTGCATATCGTGTCGCGAAAGACTTTTCTTTGGACCGTGACGGCGCTCTTTTTGCTGGGGGCGGGAATCGTGATCGCCCAGATGGCGCTTGACGCGTTGGCCCTGAATGAAACCTCTGTGGCGGCGGAGAGTCAGGAGTTGCAGGGAGTTCAGGGCGCCGACGAGACCACGATGGTGGTACAGAAGACGAAGATGCAGAAGAGCGGCGCATCGGGGAAGAAGGCGTCGGCCTCCATGGACGAGATTCACAAGAAAAAACTGCCGCAGTACAGAGTCATCAACGAAGCGCTGGATACGCAGAAAAAGTTGTACGCGGCGCAGCGCGAAAACAGTCCCCGGGCTTCAGGCTTTGCGGCTGCACTGAAAAAGGAGATCCCGCAGGCAAAGGATTCGTTGAAGAAGCTGCGTGCGCTCACCGACCAGGAAGTTGCCTTGATCAAATCCACGACGAAGGACGCTCAGGCGATCAAGGTCGCCGAGGCATCGTACGCCTCGTGGAAGAGCGCCGTGGATCATCTGAAGGAACAGCCTTTGACGGAAAAGGAGTTGAAGGCGCGCAACCAGGGTATCCAAAAAAATTCGGAGATCGCTGTCCTGAACGCGCATGATCAGGCGAAGACGGTGAAGTCGGAGGAGCTGGCTCCAGAGGACAAGAATCTGCTGAAGAGCAATGTCGTTGGCGGCGCAAAGAACATTTTTTCGAATATACAGCAGATCATGAGCGACATGCAGTCGGTGATGAACGCGTTCGGCGGTCTATCCGGGACGACTGGGCTGAACGTGAACGCGCTCCAGGGACTCGGAGGGGCGTTTCAGGGCGTCGCGAAACAGATGCAGGGGTTTTTGGGCAATTACGGTCCCTTCGCTCAGACCGTAGGCGCTCTCGTCGGCGAACGGGTTTCCGTCCCGACACTTTCGATACCGGACTTTATGAGTATGGTGAAGATAGGTAGCGGCGGCGCTCCCGGATCCATTCCCTCCGTTCCTTCCGCTCCCTCCGTACCGTCGGTTCCGGGGGTGAAGTTCAAACCTCCGTTTTAAACCGCTCCGAGGCGCGTTATGAAAGGAGGCGGGCGCATGAGGAAAGCAACGGCCGGATTGGCGGTATTCGTTCTGTTGTGCGCGTTCACCCTCCTTCTCCCCGGGGGAGCTTTTGCAGTCTCCAAGGGGGAGGAGGAGATGCGGAAAGGCCTGAAGGGGTACGCGGTGAAAGAGTTTGCGTCTGCGGCCGCGCACTTCGGAAAGGCTTCTGCGCTTCTCGAAAAAGAGAAGAAACTTCTGCAGGCGGGCGACGCCGCATATAACGAAGGATTGTGCCGCAGGAACATCCCGTTTGAAACAGAAAAGACGCCGGCCGATCATGCAGCGGCGATCCTCGCCGCTTTTGACCGCTCGGCCGCGCTCTATGTCAAGGCCAAGGAAGAGACCAAGGCGGCGAACGCCCTTCTGCAGGGCGCGCAAACGGCGCTGGCCGC
>WPCG01103001.1_pt1 | contig 13105 bp, 11 predicted proteins | sample 5403311 | NCBI WGS metagenome assembly WPCG01 (sample SAMN12869467, study PRJNA574797) | sludge metagenome | isolation source: wastewater treatment of Control | place: China:Beijing | collected 2019-05-17 | reverse complement strand
CCTCTACGGGGTCGTAGCCGAGCAGCAGGATGACTCCCGCTCCCAACGCGAGGGAGAGGACGATCGTCATCAGCGTGCTGCCCCACGATGTCTTATACATGCGTTCCGCCTCCAGTCATCAGCAGGCCGAGCTTCTCCTCGTCGGCCTCCGAGGCATCGACCACTCCGGTGATCCGCCCTTCGAACATGACGGCGATTCTGTCGGAGAGGGAGAGAATCTCCTCGAGGTCGGAGGAGATGAGGACGACCGCCGCGCCCGCTTCCTTGGCGCGGTTCAGCTCGTTCCGTATGGTCTCGATGGAGCCGATGTCCACGCCCCTGGTGGGCTGCGAGGCGAGCAGGACATCCGCCCCCCGGGAAACCTCCCGCGCCACGACGACCTTCTGCGCGTTCCCGCCGGAGAGCCCCGAGGCGGGAATGTCCGCCCCCGCCGGACGGATGTCGTACGACCGGATCAGCCCGTCGGCGAACTCGCGCACCTTCCCCCAGCGCATAACGCCGAGGTTCGAGAGGGGAGGTTCGGTGAACGAACAGGCTGCCAGATTCTCCTTCACGTCGGAGAGGCGGTCGAGTCCGCGCTGATTCCGGTCCTCCGGGATGTGCGACAGCCCATGCTCCCGGATACGCCGCGGCGGCATGTTCTGCACCTCGACGCCGCCCAGCACGACGCGCCCGCGCTGCACCGGACGAAGCCCGGCGATGGCCTCTGCAAGTTCGCTCTGGCCGTTCCCGTTGACCCCCGCGATGCCGAGGATCTCCCCCTTCCGCACCGAGAACGAGACGCCGCGCAGCTTCGACAGCTCCTTCTCGCCGGGGACGAAGACGTTCTCCACGGAGAGGGCGACATCCCCCTTGGCCGCCGGGACGGGCGAGCCGCCGAGGAAGACCTCGCGCCCGACCATCAATCTCGCCAGCTCGGGAGCGGATGTGGACGATCCCGCCACCGTCGCGATGTGCTTTCCTCCGCGCATCACGGTGATCCGGTCGCTGATCGCGAGCACTTCCTGCAGCTTGTGGGAGATGAAGACGATGGACTTGCCGCCCTCCTTCATAGAGCGCAGAATGCAGAAGAGCTGCTCGGCCTCCTGCGGCGTGAGCACGGCGGTCGGCTCGTCGAGAACGAGGATCTCCGCGCCCCGGTAGAGCGTCTTGATGATCTCGACGCGCTGCGCCTCTCCGACGGAGATCTCCTCCACCTTTTTATCCGGGTGCACGCGGAGTCCGTAGGCGTCCGCATAGTATTCGATTTTTTCGAGGGCGGCCTTCCGGTCGATGCGTCCACCCTTTCTCGGCTCGAAGCCGAGGATGATGTTCTCCAGCACCGTCATCTCGCGGACAAGCATGAACTCCTGGTGCACCATGCCGATCCCGAGCCCGATCGCCTGTTTCGGCGTCAGCGACGGATACGTCTCCCCCTTGACGGCGATGCTCCCCTCCTCGGGGACGTACATGCCGTAGAGAATCTTCATGAGCGTGGACTTCCCCGCTCCGTTCTCTCCAATGAGCGAGTGGATCTCTCCCTCCTCGAGCGTGAACCGGCCGTCTTGGACCGCCTTCACTCCGGGGAATTCCTTGCAAATGCCTTTCATTTCGATCAGGATGCGCGACACGAACCCCACCTCGCAATGAAGACGGACGGGGAATACCCCATCCGTCTTCGGAAAATGTTTTTAATTTCTCTGGAATCCCTCGTAGGAGTCGACCTTGATCTTGCCGGACTTGACTTCCTCGGTCAGCTTCTCGATGTTCTCCAGAATGTCCTGCGGGAACTTGTCGCCCAGCGCCTTCTTCATCGTGGACATGTCGGTGAGCCCCACGCCGCCGTTGGCGATGGTCATGTCGAGGATCTTGCCGCCCTCGAAGTTGCCCTCGACGACCGCTTTCACGATCAGGTAGCTGCCCATGTCCACTCTCTTGAGCATGGAGGTGAGGATGTGTCCGGGGTAGGTCTCGTCCTGATTCAGGTCGACGCCGATGGCGTACTTCTTCGCCTCGTAGGCCGCCTCGAGGATGCCGTTGCCGGTGTTCGACGCGACGTTCATGACGATGTCCGCGCCCTGCTCGAACTGGGCCAGCGTCAGCTCCTTGCCCTTCAGAGGATCGTTGAACGTTCCGGCGAAGGAGACGAGCACGCGGGTCTCGGGATCGACGTAGGCCGCGCCCTGCTTGTAGCCCACGAGGAAGTCGTGAAGCACCGGGATGTCCATGCCGCCGACCCAGCCGATGATCTTCTCGGCGTTGACGCCGGGAATATCCTTCTTCACGGTGAACATGGCCGCCGCCGCTCCGGCGAGGAAGGACCCCTCGTTCTGGGCGAAGATGGCGGACATGACGTTGGGGGCCTTCACCACGCCGTCGATGATGCCGAACTTCACATCGGGGAAGTCGGGAGCATGGTTGGCGATAATCTCCTGAAGCTGCGTGCTGCAGCCCAGAACCAGATCGTACCCCTCGGCCGCCATGGCGACGAGGTTGGACTCCCAGTCGGACGGGACTTTGGACTCGAGCACCTTCAGCTCGATGCCGAACTCCTTGATCGAGCGCTCGAGCCCCTCGTACGCGGAATCGTTGAAGGACTTGTCGCCCAGGAACCCGGAGAGGACAAGAGCCACCTTGACTTTCGACTCGGCCGCTCCGGCGACGCCGAACGCGGAGAGCGCAACAACCAGAACCATGACCAGCAGAAGAACCTTTCTCATACCTTTCATGCGTTTCCCTCCCTGAATGTGGATAGTATGCCTCCGCCCCTCGAAGGGCGGACCGACCGGACGGAGTTCGTCCGGAAAACCAGGAGCGCACCGTGCCGTATCGCGCCCGACGGGAGGACAGTCCCCCCGGAGCGGTTCATCGCATACAGCCCGACCCATCCCCTCCTTTCGACGCACCCGGCGAAGCGGTGGATTTTCGCACCACGAGCCGCGCGCTCATCCGCAGCGAACGCGGGGACAGCGACTCGTCGTTGATCCTGTCGAGGAGCAGTCCGAAGGCCGCCCTCCCCATCTCCTTCTTCGGCTGCGCCACGGTCGTCAGCGGCGGATTGAAGAAGGAGGAGAGCAGTATGTCGTCGTACCCGACGACGGAGACGTCCTCAGGGACGCGAAGTCCCCTCTCTGCGAGGGCGGTGATCGCGCCGAAGGCCATCAGGTCGTTGAAGGCGAAGAGCGCAGTCGGACGTTTTTCGGAGGAGAAGAGTGCGGAAACGGCGGCGTAGCCGCTCTCGGAGCGAAAATCGCCCCGGAAGACGAGCGATTTGTCGTAGGGTATCCCGGCGCGACGCAGGGCGTTCGCGTACGCGCGAAGGCGTAGCAGCGCGGGCGTGGAGTTCGAGGGGCCCGTGACGCAGGCGATCCGCCCGTGCCCAAGCGCGAGAAGATGTTCCATCGCGTCCATGCCTCCGGCATAGTGGTCCACGACGACGGAGTCCATCCTGCGCGAGGCGCCGTCCCGATCCACAAGCACGACGGGAACGGTGAGCCGCCTGCCCGCCGCCTCGCGCAGGCGGGAGTCGCGGACGTTGAAGAGAATGACGCCCTCCACCTGCTTTTCGGCCAACAGTTCCAAAAATTCGTTCTCTCGATCGGGGTTCCCCTCGGAGTTGCAGACGAGGACGCTGTACCCGTTTTCGAGGGCGGCGTCCTTGACGCCGCGCGTGGATTCGGAGAAGAAGGGGTTGGTATCGTCGATGAGGATGACGCCGACGGCGCCGGAGCCCTTGCGACGGAGGCTGCGGGCGATGAAGTTCGGACGGTAGCCGAGTTCCGCCACAGCCTGCCGCACCCGTTCGCGGAGGGCCGTTCCCACCGGGCGGGTTCCGTTGAGTACGTGAGACACCGTTGCGGTGGAAACTCCGGCCCTGCGGGCCACGTCCTTCATTGTCGCCGTCCGGTGCATAAGCGCGCGCCTCCCGAAGATGATGATCCCCTGAGACGGGGCACTGCGGTAAACGATTGCGTAAACGATTAACCGAGTTCTTTTATCTCATAAAGAGGGAAAGCTGTCAAGAATAGCAATCAATACCCCATCAACAAGAGACCGCTGTGGGCGAGAGGGAACTTCATTCGAACATCGTCGAACGAGAAGAGAACATGGAAAACATGATCGTATCGATCGCACGTTCGTGTGGTATCCTGAGATCATACAGCGGGAAAGAAGAAGGGAATGCCCATGTTCGACTCGAAAAACCGCTCAACATGCTCGTCATCGCCGTGTCAACGCTTTTACGAGCACGACAAGGCCGGGAAAAAATGCTGAAAAAAATAACGACGCAGTTTTACAGGACGGTGAAATTGAGCGTCGCTATGTCGGCGTTTTTGATCGCGGCCGTCTTTTTATTTCCAATCAACACAATGCTCACACGGGAGATACACGATCGTTTCGTCAACGCCGTCGAGCTCAGAGCGTTGTACGTGAATTACACTCTTAGCAGATTTATCGCGGATATCACTGCCCTCACAAGCAGAACCGCGATTCGTCATCAGCTGCTCCTGCATAGCCGAGGCGAAATCGGTTTTCAAGAACTCGTCTCGTTTTCAGCCCCAAAATACGCCGACGGAGCGCGCGTGATCAAGGATCTCGTCGGCGTGCGCAGGATACTCCCCAATGGCGCGGTTGTGTGCTCTCACGGCGATCAGGAGTTTTTTCACGGTGTTTCCGCAGATACTCCGGGCATCTTCCTCCTCTCCGAGGCCGAATCAACGAAAATACTCGTCGTCCGGCCGATAATCGAATCCGAACGGGTTATCGGCTACGATGCGGGCATCTTCAACGCCGATTTCATGTTCGAGGGAATGCCGCAGGAAGTCCGGAGATTCTCTTTGGTTTCCGCCTCCGAAGTTCGGCCGATGGAATCGGAGAGAATGCATAGATCGCAACTGAGCGACGTCCCCTTCTTTCTTGAAGGAGAAATGGAGACATCCCTCCTGGATTCGACAAAACGGCAATCCTTGCTCATAGTGTCGCTGTACACTTCCATCACGCTCTTGGTTCTTATCGCGCTCTTTTATTTTACTCAATTCCGTTTTTTCAGAAAAATAATCGACCGACTGCATCGTGAGACGCGGCAAAAAGAAGCCCTGTTGAGGGAAACGCACCACCGGATCAAAAACAATCTCAACGGAATCGTCGCCATGCTCCAAATGCAGATGGACACTATGGAATCGTCGGAAGCGAAGAGAGCGCTCAACGAAGCGGTCGGCAGAGTGTACAGCATGAGCGAACTCTATACAAAAATGCTCGCGGCCAATCGGTCGCAGGAAATAGACATCGGCGATTTTTTGGGGGACATCGTCGATCGCGCCGTTTCTCTTTTCACATACCCGAGGAAGATACGAGTCGAAAAGCGATTCGACCGCATCTTCCTCGGAGGCGATGTGCTTTTCCCCCTTGGCCTCATCGCCAACGAACTGGCGACCAACGCCGCGAAGTATGCCTTCAAAGAGGGTGAAACAGGAATTCTGGAGATATCGGGCGTACGCGACGGAGACGTTGTCAGGCTATCCATCCGCGATACAGGTTCCGGTTTTCCCGAAAAATTCGCCCCGCAGACCTCCTCGGGGTTCGGCATTTCTCTCGTGCAGATCCTCGCCGAACAGATAGGAGGGGACATCCGTTTCGAGAACGACTCCGGAGCGAAAGTCACCATCGTCTTCAAGATACCCGGAGAATGACGGAACCGGAAACAAACGCGATCATTCTTCACTCGGAAAAGACGAGAACGCAACCGCCGAAAAGCCTCGCTCTCGTCTTTTCTTGAAGATATGCCCCCCCCGCGTCAGAAGCCGAACGCCGCCAGCGCCTTCGCCGGTATGGGGAACATGCTGATCTGCTCTACATAGGTCACCAGCAACAACGATATGATCAGCACGACGATATAGGGGGTAACTGCGCGGACGAGCGGTTCGAAGCGGATGTTCGCCGTGTTGCACGCCACGTAGAGGCAGGACCCCACCGGCGGGGTGATCATCCCGACGCCCATATTCACTATGAAAATAATCCCCACCAAGTACGGATTGACCCCGACCTGGAGCATAATGGGCAGCAGAATCGGCGTGAGGAGCGCGATCGCGGCGGAAGACTGGAGGAAGCAGCCGGCGATGAGTACGATGATATTGAACAGAAAGAGGAACACATACTTATTCTGCGTGAGCGACAGAAGCGTGTCCGCAATCTGCTGAGGGATCTGCTCTCTGGTGAGTACGTAGGTAAACGTCTTGACCGTGGCCATAATGATCATGATGACCGCAGAGGCGACCGCAGAATCCAAAACCACTCCCCCTACGCTGCGCACCTTCAGGTCTTTATACACGAACACGCCCACGATGAGGCCATACACCGCCGCAACGGCGCCGGCTTCCGTAGGGGTAAAAATGCCGGAATAGATACCGCCCAGGATGATCACGGGCATTATAAGCGCCCACAGGCTGTCGAAGAACGTGCGGAAGAACAGTTTTCCGGTGATCGACACCTTGACCCGGGGAATTTTATGCTTTTTTGCATGCACATACGCTACAGCCATCATGCTCAGGCCCATGAGTATTCCGGGACCTATCCCCGCGAGGAAGAGCGTGCTCACCGAAGTACCCGCAAGAACGCAGTAGGTGACCATCGGAATACTTGGAGGTATGACCTGCCCTACTGTTCCCGCCGCCGCGACCGTGGCTGCCGTAAACGCCTTGTCGTAGCCGTTCTTCTCCATCTCCGGAACCATGACGCCCCCTATCGCCGCTGTTGTCGCGGGACACGACCCCGATATCGCCGCGAAGATCATGGAGGCGCCTATCGAGACCATCGCCAGTCCGCCCGTAAAGCGGGAGAAGAAAAGGTTCACGAACTGGACCAGCTTCTTCGACAGGCCGCCCGCAGTCATGAGATTCCCAGCAAGGATGAAAAACGGTATCGCCATCAGGGGAAAGGAGTTGATCCCCGTGAACATCGTCTGCGCCACGATTACGAGCGGGGTGTTCATGCCGATGACCATGGCGAGCACTGCGGCGCACCCGAGGCTGACGCCTATAGGTACACCGATGGCCATCAGCAGAAAGAAACTTAAGAATAAAATCGACGTTGTGCTCATACGCTTCAAACCTCCTCTTCTCTCCGGAACAGCGTTCTCGCCATCAGCCGCATTTCCCTCCACTCCCGCCTGTTCGGACAGCATCCTTTCCGCTTATGCTCACCACAGCCAACACCGCGTACCATATAGCAATGAAGAAGGACGCGACGATCATGATGAGATACACGTAGGCCATTGGCAGTTCGAGAGCGGGGGAAGTCTGCCTCATTAGCTTCGGCCAGAACAAAACAGTGGAGAAGACTATAATGGAAAAGAACACCGTACAAATAAGGTTGGAAAGGCATTCAAGCCCCTTCCTGCCGAAGGAGGGAAGACGCTCCCTCAGTGCGTCGACTCCTATGTGCTTCCCCTTCCTCGCGGCGACATAGCCCGCGATAAAGGTCATCCAGATAAACATGAAAATCGAAAGCTCTTCGGTCCATGCGAGGGGAGCGCTCAGGACATAGCGGAAAATAACCTGCGTGAAAATGGCCAATGTCATTCCGCCGAGCGTGAGGACGGTGAGCCACTCGAAAAGCACGTCTACCTTTTTGAAGAGAGATTCGATTCGTTCCAACATGCGAACAACCTCCTCTACACGGCGGAGAGGCGAATGAGATCGCCTCTCCGCCATTCAGTCCAGCGAGCCGAAGAAAAACCTATCTGTTCGCCCGTATCAGGTCGAGAAGCTCTTTAAACTCGGGGAACGCCTCGTATACCGGCTTGCAGGCCGCCTGGAATTCGGAGACGTCCTCGACGATATTGAGCGTCACGCCCTCGGCAGCCTTCACCGTCGCCATGTTCGTCTCGTCGAGTTCCATCGACACCTTGCGCTGAAACTCTCCAGCGTCCTTGCCGGCCTTGAGGAGCGCTTCCTGCTCCCCCTTGGAGAAGGACTCGAACCTGTCGAGATCCATCACCAGCGGCTCAAAGGTATAGATGTGCTTTGTGACCGAATAGTAGGGGCAGACTTCGGTGTACTTGTTCTTGATGTTGTTGGAGTCCGAGTTTTCCGCGGCGTCGACCGTCCGGAGCTGAAGCGCCGAGAACACCTCGGAAACCGCCATCGGCGTGGGGACGGCGCCCAGAGTTTCGAATGTGGTGAGAAAGACCTTACTTTCGGGCGTGCGGATCTTCAGCCCAACAAGGTCGGCGGGAGAGGCGACCGGCCCCTTTGTGCTCGTGATGCTCCTGAAGCCATTATCCCACCAGCCTATCACCTTGAAACCCCGTTTCTCCGCAATCGCTTCCAGCTTTTTCCCTACGGGACCGTCGATGACTCCGAAGGCCTCCGGCTTGTTGGAGAAGAGGAAGGGCAAGTCGAGCACACCGATTTCCCGAACGAAGTTCGAGAACGCCATAGTGGACTCAAGAGCGAAATCCAGAGTACCCGCCTGAACGAACTCGATGGCTTTGGCGCCGGAGGCTATCTGAGAAGCGGGAAACACTGTCACGGTCAGAGAACCGCCGCTGTACTCCTTCACCAGTTCGGCGAACTTTTCCGAGCCGGCGTGGTAGGGGTGATCCGTCGCGCCGACATGATTCAGCGACAGCTTCGTTACGCGGGCGAACGCCGTTTCCGTTCCGAGAAGACCGAGCGTAACCATGCACAGCGCAAGCAGCAGAACAAAAGACTTTTTCATAGGGCACCTCCATTGTGTGCGTTCACGGTTGTCCTATGACAAGCTACTTGATAAACTTTAGCTTGTCGACGATTTTCGCGTACTGCTCGTCTTTCTTTTTGTTGAAGACCTTCTTGTTGTTCTCGAACAGGTTCTCGCCATGGACGTCGATAGATACGATGAGCGGTCCGAACTCCTTTATCCTGCACACCCAGAGCGCCTCGGGCATTCCGAGATCCAGCCATTCGACCCGTTCGATCTCTTCCACCGCAGTGGCCGCGACAACGGCGCATCCGGCGGGAAAGACGCAATGGAGCGCTCCGTATCGGGCGCAGCCCTCTTCTGTATTCGGCCCCATCCCCCCTTTGCCGACAACGATCTTCGTTCCCGTCTTCTCGATAAACTCCTTCTCGAACTTCTCCATCCGCATGCTTGTGGTCGGACCGATGGACACCATCTCATAGCCGCCGTCTTTTTTCCGCACGATAGGCCCGGCATGGAAAATCGCTCCGCCGCGCAGGTCCACGGGAAGTTCTCTACCGTAGTCGATGAGGCGCCTGTGCGCTACGTCTCGGCACGTCGTTATATGCCCGTTGAGAAAGATGACGTCGCCTGCATGAATGTCTTTTAAGTCGGCGTCGGACACCGGAGTTGTCAGTATTTTTTTCATAGCGCCGCCTCCCCGTGCGATGTAATCGTATAGGACATATCCGAGCGGAAGACGATATTGCCGCGCCTGTGCGACCAGCACCCCGTATTCACGGCGACGCCAATTGTGGACGGATGTCTCGCGGCGTTCTCGATATGCACCCCCATCACCGAGTTCACACCCGAGAAGCCCTGTGGCCCGAGGCCAATGGCATTGATCGAGCGCTCCAGCTCTTCCTCCATCATGGCGGCTTTCGGGTTCGCATTTCTGCTTCCTATCGGACGCATCAGGGCTTTCTTGGAAAGCATGGCCGCGGTTTCGACCGATGTGGCGACCCCTACGCCCACGAGCAACGGAGGACACGCGTTGAGGCCATACGAAGTCATACGGTCGAGCACAAACTTGGCGACGCCTTCATACCCCTCGCCTGGCATCAGTACCATCGCGTGCCCCGGCAGAGTGCATCCCCCTCCCGCCATGTAGATGTCGAGATCGAGTTCATCGCTCTTGGGCACTATTTCCCACTCCATCGTCGGGGTACGGTATCCCGTATTATTGCCGGTGTTGAACTCGTCGAAGGTCTGCACCGAGTTGTGCCGCAACGGAGCGCGCTCCGTCGCATCCAGAACCGCATTATGGAAAATCTCCGGTAGATCGTCGATCAGCGGAAATTTCGTCCCCACCCGTGCAAAAAACTGCAACACGCCCGTATCCTGGCAGCTTGGCCTGTCCAGCTGCCTTGCCAGCTCCTGGTTTCTGAGCATCGTTTCGTACGTCAGCTTCGCCATCGGGCTGACTTCGGCTTCCGAAAGCTCTTTGAGCTTCTTTTGCACGTCGTCGGGCAGAATCTTGCCGAAATACTTAATGAATTTACCGATGGTTTCCGTCATTTCGCGGACTTGGCGTTTCCTTTCCATCAGTTCCCCCCCTTTATAAGATGCGGTTCGTCCGCCGGTTGATACTGCATGTGCCCCCCTGACGAGGGGCGGATCGGAATAAACCCGGCGTCTGCGGGTATCGGATAAATACCGGAGGTGTTCAAAGAGCAGCACATCATCTCTCCGCACACGGCGTTTCCGGCGTGTACAGAGGAGCGAAGCCTCTTTTGTGAATGTGAAGGCAAAACGTTGCAAAGCATGATATGCTTTTAAAGGTCACCCCCCGGCGCGTGTGCGTTCGTCGAAAGCAGCGATGTCGAAAAAGTGATATACTTGGCTCAGCCTGGCAACTGGTCCGACCAGTTAACGAAGAAAATTATAACAGATGCCGGGTCTAAAAGTAAAGGGGAGAAAGAGCGATCATGGCCCTACAACAGATCAAGAAAGTCATCGTCCGGGATGCGATTATCGAGAACATCCTTCAATACATCGAAGAAAACAGGTTGGAGATAGGGGATAAAATTCCTTCGGAGCGCACGCTCGCCTCCTGCCTGAAGGTCAGCAGAGGGTCGGTGCGGGAAGCGCTCAAGGCTCTTGAATACAGCGGAATCTTGGAGATTCATCACGGAGGCGGTGCCTTTCTTCGGTCAAAATCCCCCTTCCCGTTGACGAAGTACTGCGGGGACGAGCGCGAGAACCTAGTGATGCTGCGACATCTCCTCGACGCCAGACGGATGATCGAGGAGCGCGTCATCGTGGAGGCGACGCCTGCGGCGACAGCGCAGCAGATTCGCGAACTCTACGAAATGGAAGAGCGCCAGATCACCCTCATCGAGAAGGGGTTGGTGGAGGCGGGATCGAAGTACGAGCTGCCGAACATGAATTTCGAACTGAGGATCACCGCGATGCTCCGTAACCCGGTGATCCTCGACATGCACCAACGCCTCGAAACCGCATGGAAGAAGGCCTTCCGCACTATCAAGTCCATGCCCTTTCCCCCGAGAGAACGCTACGGACACCATATTGAGATCATCAAAGCCATAGAGAGCAGCAACGTAAAAAATGCGCTGAAGGCCATGACCTACCATAATCAGGTACTTGCAACCTTTATCGACAACGAAATTCGAAAACTCGATCAAAGGATCAACGCTGAAAGCATGGCCGACTGATCGAAGCGGAACGAAAGGAGAACACCGCCCGTGAAGTTCACATTGAAGTACGGAAAGGGAACGCTTGATTTTCATCTGGACGACTCGAAGATCCTCCAGGTCGTGCTGCCGCCCGAGTCCGGCCTGAAGCCGTGCGGGGCCGCCGAGGTGGAGGCGGCGCTGGACTCCCCCGTCGGGACGCCCTCTCTTGAAGAGCTGCTGGCGGCAAAGAAGCCGGAGAAAGTCGTAGTCATCGTGAACGACATCACCCGCCCAACGCCCTACGAGCTGCTGCTTCCCCCCGTCCTGGAGCGTTTCGCCCGTGCAGGAATCGCCGACGACATGGTGACATTTGTAGTGGCGACGGGGATCCATGCGCCGCACACCGACGAGCAGAACGTCCAGGTATACGGAGAAGAGATCGCCGGACGTTTCCGGATCGTCTCGCACGTCGCGGACGATCCGGGCTCGCTCGTCTCTGCGGGAACGCTCTCCACAGGGTCGGAGCTGCGCATCAACAGACTGGTCATGGACGCCGACTTCGTCCTCGCGCTCGGCGTGGTCGCGCCTCACTACTTCGCGGGCTACTCCGGGGGGCGCAAGTCGATCCTTCCGGGTGTCGCGTGGAAGCGGACGGTGGAGCGGAACCACTCACGAATGGTACAGCTCGTGGACAACCTTCCCGACCTCGACAGCAACCCGCTGAACCTGGAAATGATCGAAGCGGCGAGGATGGTCGGCGTGGACATGATCCTCAACGTGGTAGTCAACGAGAACAAAGATGTGGTCAATGTGGTCGCGGGCGACGTCGTCGAGGCGTGGAAGAAGGCTGTCGCCGTCTCCGCCTCTCTCTACGAAGTGCCGCTGAAGGGGCTCGCGGACGTGACGATTGCAAGCGCCTGCGGCCACCCGAGGGACATCAACGTCTACCAGGCGCAGAAGGCACTCGACCACGCGGATAAGGCGACGAGAAAAGGAGGCACAATCGTTCTGCTTGCCGACTGCCCCGCAGGGTACGGAGAGCCGGTCTTCGAGGAGTGGATGAACGCGGCCCGCCGCCCGGAGGACATCGTCGAGCGAATCGGGACCGACTTCATGATGGGCGGCCACAAGGCCTTCGGCATCGCCAAGGTGGCGGCGGAGAAGACGGTGTACATGGTGACGTCGATGGAGGAGCGCCTAGTGCGCAAACTCTTCTTCGAGAAAGCACCGACGGTGCAGGATGCGCTCCGGCGCATCGAGGAGACGATGGGAAAAGACCTGCGCTACGTGGTGATGCCCGAGGGGAGTCTGACCGTACCGGCTCCGGCGGAAAACCGCATGCGATGAGATGAAGAAGCGCCTTCCGGGATCCTGGGGGCGCCTCTTTTTTCCTCGCCGCAATCAAGCCCGGCCCGCATTTCGGGAGAATCTTCGTGTGCCGGCTCTGCTCCCGCAGGCGATCTTCGTTGACATTTCCTTCTTCTGTAGACTTTTTTCCAGGGCGGTACTTTGCCGCGCTCCGTATTTTTGCTATCATGTGATCTCGCCGCACTTTCAGAATGTCCCGAAGGTAGCCTCCCATGGCCCGGCCAACCGGCAGAAAGAGCGCCCCCGCTCGGCTTATCGCTGGAAGCTTTCGCTGCGCAAGAAGATGGAAAAGAAGGAGCTGGTTCCGTGTGGCAGGAGATGTTTTTGTCCGGTTGTCGAATGTATCGAAGCGTTTCGACCGCGAGACTCAGGTCGTCGACGACCTGAGTCTCGCGGTCGAAACGCTT
>WPCG01027261.1_pt1 | contig 13126 bp, 9 predicted proteins | sample 5403311 | NCBI WGS metagenome assembly WPCG01 (sample SAMN12869467, study PRJNA574797) | sludge metagenome | isolation source: wastewater treatment of Control | place: China:Beijing | collected 2019-05-17 | reverse complement strand
GAATCGCAGTCCCGCGGTTTCGCGCTTCCCGCGCTTTGAAACGGCGCAACCGTTCGCAGCCGGGATCTCGTTTCGCCGTCCGTTATCGCAGCGCGGCGCGCAGCGTCTTCAGCGCATCGGCGTAGTCGTACTCCCGGATTTGCTCCTCCAGGAGCTTCGCCGATTCTCCAAGCAGCTCGTACAGACAACCTCGTTCCGACTCCCAAAGTTCCGCCGCCAACGCGTCGTTCTTCTCAAGCAGAGACGCCAGACGATCCGCGACTGCCGCCGCGCGGACCGGGTCGGCTTCCTCCTCCGAAGCCTCTACCGGAGATCGCCGCGCGGAGGAAGCGCGCCGCACCTCGTCCGCGAAAGCATGCAACTCCGGAGCCAATTCTTCCAGGCGACGGCGCAATGATTCGGCGGAGGCTCCTTCGAACGCTCCGTTCTCCAGCGCCGCGGCCAGCTTCCGGATCCGAAAAGCACCCAACACCCCCGCAACTCCTTTGAGGGAATGCGCCGTATGCTTGACCGCGTCGAAAGCTCCCGACGCGAGGTACCCTGCGATGCTGTCCGCGTCCTCTCCGTGCTTCTGAACGAACTGATCGAGCAGGCGAAGGTAGCGAGACACGTCTCCTTGCACCATGCGGATTCCGGCGCCGACATCCAGTCCCTCGACGGCGCGGACCGCGTCGAGCGCCGCAAAATCCTCCTCGCTCGCCGCTTCGGGATCGAGGGGTGCGAAAACTTCCTCATCAGCTCCTCCGGTCGAGCGTTCCGGAAGCCATTGCACAAGGGCTTTAAAAAGCTGTTCCGGCTCCACGGGCTTCGGAACATGACCATCCATTCCCGCCTCCATACATCGCCGACGGTCTTCCTCGAAGGCGTTGGCTGTCATCGCCAGAATCGGGAGAGCCGCCCGCGCCGGAAGCCCGCGAATCGCAAGCGTCGCCTGCAGTCCATCCATCACCGGCATCTGCACATCCATGAGGATGAGGTCGAACGTTTGCTCCCGCACCATATCCACGGCTTTTCGACCGTTTTCGGCGACGCTCGTCAGCATTCCTACGGATTCCACCAGTCGACAGGTGACATCCTGGTTGATCTCGTTATCCTCCACGACGAGGATATGCGCCCCCCGGCGTTTTTTCAACGCCTCCGCGAGATCTCCTTCGTCGGCCGCGGCATCCTCTCCTCCCGGCGAACATTGATCGGCAAGCGCATCGTGAAGGGTGGAAGGCGTCACCGGTTTGGTCAGAATCCGAACATTCCCCAGGCGCTCCATCTCCTCCCGAGGGAGAAGATGCCCGTACGCAGTGACCATCAGCACGCAAGGAAACTTCCTCAGCTTGAGCGATTGAACCAATAAAATCGCGTCGACGCCATCCATATCCGGCAATTTGAAGTCCACGAACAGGAGTTCGTACGGATCGTCCGCCCGATCCGCCCTTGAAAGCATATCCAGAGCTTCTGTTCCGGATGCGGCGGAATCGGGGCGAAGCCCGAACTCCGACAACATGTCCGATAGTATCTCCCGGTCCGCCGGCAAGTCGTCGATGATCAAGGCGCGCTTCCCCACAAACGAAAGAATATGTTCGGCGTTTTTAGGAAGCGTTGCGGATATCTCGAAGGGAATTTCCAACCAGAACAGACTTCCACGATGCATCTCGCTCTCGACGCCGATGCGCCCTCCCAGCAGTTCGGTCAAGCGCTTGCTGATGGCCAGTCCGAGGCCGGTCCCGCCGAAACGTCGCGTCATGGAGACGTCGCCCTGCATGAAATCCGAGAAGAGGCGCTTCACCTGGTCTTCCGTCATTCCGATGCCGGTATCGCGCACTTCGAACCGCAGGAGCGCCTGATTCTCTTTTTGTTCGAGGGTTCGAGCGGAGATAAGCACCTCTCCCCGTTCGCAGAACTTGACGGCGTTCCCGACGAGATTCAGCAAGATCTGTCCGAGCCTGACTCCGTCGCCTCGAAGCACCAACGGAGCATGGTCCAGATGCACGCGCAAAGCCAATTTCTTCGCGGCGGCGGCGCTTGCGACGATATTGCATACGTGATCGACCACTCGGGCCAATTCGAAGTCCTGATTCTCAAGTTCCATTCTGTTCGCTTCGATTTTGGAGAAATCCAGGATATCGTTGATGATGTTCAACAGGTGGTGCGCTGAATCCGTTAATTTTTCCAGCTGATCGAGCTGCCGCGCCGTCAGAGGATCCCGTCGAATAAGGTGCGCATAGCCGATGATCGCGTTCAGCGGGGTCCGAATTTCGTGACTCATATTGGACAAAAACGCGCTCTTCGCCTGATTCGCGCTCTCGGCCCGGGCCTTGGCGGCGTTCAGCGCCGCCGTTCGCGATTCCACCATTTCCTCCAGATGCATACGGTAGCGATCCAGCTCCTGTACTGCATGCACCTGTTCGGTGATATCCCGGACGACGCCGAGTCCGGCCACGGGAACCCCCTTTTCGTCGAGTTCGAACTCGACCCGCACCTCGACCCAACGAACGTCCGTCCCGGCCAGAATACGATGTCGGAGCGCGAAAGGGGTCCCTTCGAGCGCGGCCGCCCAAGCGTCTTCGACCTCTTCGCGGTCTTCGGGGTGAAGACGGTCGAGAAACATCTCCAGCGTGAGAGGCGTTCCCGGCTCGATGGCGAAAATACGGTAGGTCTCGTCGGACCATACGAGTTCCGTTCCGCGGATATCCATATGCCAATGGCCCGTTTTCGAAACCTCCTGGGCGCGCTTCAGAATGCTCTCGCTTCGGCGCAGCGCCCGGAGAGCCTCCAGCCGATCCCGGTTGAGAAAGACCATGCCGAATCTGTCCGCGACCTGGCAGAAGAAAACGATCTCGTCGCGCTCCCAGCTATGCGGGCGCCCCGTCTGTTCGAAGCACATGATCCCGAGACACCGCCCCCCGAAACTGATGACGCAGTCGAGCATGGAGACGATCCCCAAAGGCTTCAGATACCCTTCGACGTACCCTTTCGTCCGGGGATCGTTCATCGCGTCGTTCGCATCCACGTATCGATTGTTCTTCACATGCTGGAATTCGTCCCGAAACAGTCTCTCTTCCAGCGTCGCCCCCTTGGAATGACGCCCGAACTCCCGTTCGTAAAGGTCGACGCACTCGAGAAGACTTCCGTCGTCGCTGAAAATCCATACGGAGACCCGCGCGATATCCAGGCTTTTCCCCAGCAGTTCGGTAATCTCCTCGGAGAAGAGGACGACTTCGCCGTCGTATCCCGATTTCAGCGTTTCAATCCGGTTGAGCAGTCCGGCGTGCAGATGCAGCCGATCATTGACCCTCCGCTGTTCCCGCTCTCTGATTTTCTGCTCCGTGACATCTCGCCAGATGACGCAAATAAAGCGGGCGCCTCCGTAATCCAAAAGAGAGGCTTTGACGACCGAATCACGAACGTCTCCGTTCCTGCACCGGTGTCGAACTTCGAACTCGGTCAGGGTCCCCCCCAGAATGCGTTCGAGATTGCGCTCCACATCGCCGCGGCTCTGATCGTATTGAACGTCGAACACGGACAGCCGGGAGAATTCCTCCCTCGTATACCCCAAACGTTCGTAAGCGACGGTGTTGAAGTAGACGAAAGCGCCGCCGGCAGGTTCCAAAAGAACGATCGAATCCGTAATCTGCGCGAACATGAGTTGCAGCAGCTCCTCCTGTTCACGCAGCACTTCCGCGTTTTTCCGACGGTTCACGACATCCGTCAGACGATGCACGATCGACTTCGCAAGCACGCGTTCTTCCTGAAGAAACGGGTCTTCTCCGTCCTTCGGCGGTTCCACCGCGTACGCCACCGTCAGACGGACGACGCCGCTTCGTTCCGTAACGCCTTCCGTCGTCAGCATCCACGGCGTGTCGACGAACGTCGGCGCGCTGTACTCTCTCCCTGAAAACTCGATCCGGACCCGCGTGATTTCCGGGAACTGAAAACCGTCGCGCACGATACGCGCGATGCGCTGCATCAGCTCGTCGAGAGATGTGTCGATATCGTCCGAAATACGAAAAATCTCGTTCATGCACTGCCATTCCTTGACCCGCTCCCGGAGCATAAATCGCTCCTCCCGCAACGCGGCCTCGGCTTTCTTAAGCGGCGTAATATCGTTGGCGGCGATCATGGCGGCCGGTTCGCCTTCGAATTCCACTATTCTCCCCGACAGCAGAGCATCATAGGCGACGCCGTTCCTGCCGACTATCTGCATCTCCCGGTCATGAACGACGCCTTCCTCCAGTAAAAGCTCCCGTATTCGCTTCCATTCGACCTCGTACTGGAACAAATTCTTCTCGGAAACGTCCCCGTCCCGCTCGGCCGCGACGCCGAACAGGGCCGTCGCCCGTTGATTGACGTAGCGCAACAGCCCGTCCCGGGCTCCTGTGACGACGATCGGGAACGGGGCGTTTTCCAGAAGGTTGCGAAATCGTCTCTCGCCGGCGGCAAGGGCCTCCAAGGCGCGTTTTTCCTCCGTGATATCCCGAATGAGAGCGATGCACTTCGTTCCCGTCTTGGTCGGACTAAGGCGGCATTCGTAGCATCTTTGCCCGTCGGGAAACGGAAGACAGTACTCGAAACAGCTCAACGCTCCGGTTTCAAGGCTGCTCCGCAGAGTGCGCACGAACATGTCGGCAACGTCGGGGGGAAGCACTTCGAGGACGCGCTTATGTAAAAAGACTTCCGGAGGCACATACAGAGAGGAGGATCGCATCGCTCGAAAATCCAGTATCGTCCCCTCGACGTCGAAGAGAAAAAAAAGGTCCGGTATAGCTTGAAAGAGCGATTCGAAGAGGTCGTCCCGCTCCTCGTCGCGAACCATCGCTCCCCGAAGATCGGCGATATCCTGAATCGCCCCCTCGACTCGAACGACGCGTCCCTTCTCCGTTACGGGAAACCCCGCGGTCCGGAGCCACTTCGAAGTACCGCGCGCCGTGATGATTCCGGATTCCAGCGTGAAAGAACGGGCGTCCTCGACAGCCGCCCGAAAGGCCTCCTCCATTTTCCTCCGGAATTCTTCCTGGTAGAGCGCCATACAGTCTTCCGTGGGTACTTCGCGATTCGGCTCCATATCCAAAATATTCGCGGCTTCCTCGCTCAGTTCGGTCCGCCCCGTCCCGACATCGGCGCGCCACCAGCCCGTCTTGGCAAGACGGCACGCCATGGCGAGCATGTTGTTGCGCCGTTCAAGTTGCGTGAAAAAATCGGTCCTTTCGTCCACGGCGCTCATATTACGGCTCCCGTCAGACGTCCGCCAAGGCTCGGTGTATCTCGGCGAATTCTTCGAGCTCCGATTCGAACGCGTCGACTACATCCGGGTCGAACTGCGATCCTCGCTGTTCGATGATGTACGCGTTCGCCTCGTCCGCGCTCCAGGCGGACTTATACGGCCGATCGCTGGTCAGGGCGTCGAAAACGTCCGCCAACGCCATGATTCGGGCCGACAGGGGGATCGCCTCCCCTTTCAGGCCATCGGGATATCCCGTTCCGTCCCACCGTTCATGGTGGAATCGAGCGATCGTTTCCGCCTCTTCAAGGATACGGAGCGACATCGGTTTCCCATCGGCAAATCCTCCGCGTCGCGCAAGCAGAGTCTTGTCGATCGCATTGCGAATGGCGTTTCCGCCGATGTTCGTATGCGTTTTCATGATTTCGAACTCCTCGGGAGTCAGAGGTCCCGGTTTGAGGAGAATCGAATCCGGAATGCCTATTTTCCCGATATCGTGCAACGGAGAAGCTTTTACGAGAACATCGATCCTGTCTTTCGTTCCTTCCTGAGACTTCGTCGCCGAGATCAATCTTCGCGCCAAAAGCTCCACGTAGGATCGAGTGCGGACGATATGATTGGCCGTTTCGGTATCTCTGGTTTCAACCAGTTGCGCAATCACGACGAGGCTGATGTCTTGAATGAGCTGGTTTTCCCTCAGTCGCCGATCGACTTCGGCTTCGAGCCACTCGTTTTGATTCTTAAGCAGCTCCCGCGCCTCTTTAAATTCCATTTGCGACCGCACCCTGGCCAATACGACGATCGGTTTGAAGGGTTTGGTAATATAGTCGACGGCGCCGAGGAGCAACCCCTTCTCTTCATCGACGTCGCTGTTCAACGAAGAGAGGAAGATGACGGGGATATCCCGCGTATTGCCGTTCTCGCGCATTCTCGCAAGGACCTCGTATCCGTCCATGCCGGGCATCATAATATCCAGGAGGACCAGATCCGGATATGGAGCGATATTGGCGTTCCGCAGCGCGTCTTCTCCGCTCTTGCAGACTCTCACAACGAAATATGGCGTCAGGACTTTCGAGAGGATCGAAAGGTTGACGGGTTCGTCGTCGACAATCAAAATCTCCCTTTTGCGTCTGTCGTCGCCAATTGCATATTTTGAAAAAAAACGATCATAACGCGGCGTATCCGTCGATAGTTCCATGCAGTTCCCCCCTCTGCGGAACTCCGGAGCGGTCGGGAAAAGGCTCTCTCAGGCCTTCATGGAGTTCCTCTCGCCCCGCATTATACCAAAATATTCCCGATAGTGAAAAAGCGCCGGGACGCCGCCCGTGTGGATAAAGAGCACGCGCTCCGGTTTTCCGCAAAAGCCCCGCCGCAGAAGATCGAGCATTCCGGCGAACGCCTTTCCGGTGTACACCGGGTCGAGCAGGATGGACTCCGTCCTCGCCAGCAGCAGCACGGTCTCGACCATCTCCTTGGTGGGCAGGGAGTATCCCTCCCCGACGTAGCCGTCGACGCACTGAATCAGGTCGTCCGGCAGCGGCTCCTCGATGTCCAGAAGACGCGCAGTCTCTCCGGCGAGTTTCCGGACGATCGGAACCTGCGTCTCGTTGGGGCGGCTGATGTTGATCCCGACGAGGGGGATGCCCGAGCGGTTCGCCCACAGTCCGACGGCGAGTCCGGCGTGCGTTCCGGCGCTGCCGCTGGTGGTGAAGATACCGTCGAACCCGACTCCCTTGTCGAACGCCTGGGCCAGGATCTCCTCGGCGCAGGCGACGTAGCCCAGCGCGCCGAGCGCGTTGGAACCTCCGCCGGGAATGACGTACGCTTTCTTTCCCGCGCGGCGCAGCTCGGCCGAGGTCTTTTCCATCTCCGCGAGCATGTCCGATGTTGCGGGGACGATGCGGATCGAGTCCACTCCCATCAGGTGAAAGAGAAAGTTGTTTCCGGAGGCTTGCTCCGAGTAGCTCCCCGGAACGCGCTCCTCGATGACGAGGTGGCACTCCAGCCCCTCTTTCCTCGCGGCGGCGAGGGTGAGGCGGCAGTGGTTGGACTGGACCGCGCCGCAGGTGACCACTGCGTCGGCGCCCTGCGCCAGCGCGTCCGCCATGATAAATTCGAGCTTCCGGGTCTTGTTTCCTCCCGGGAGGAAACCGAGCATGTCGTCCCGTTTGATCCAGATCTCCGGGCCGCCGAGCTTCGTTGAAAGCCGTTCGAGAAATTCCAAAGGGGTTCGCCCCTCGGTATAGCGTCTTCTGGGAAAGCGTGCGAGATTCATCTTATTCCATCTCCTTTGTGTCGAATGTCAGCTCATCGATGCGAGGAGGTACCCCATGACGATGGAGACCGCCCAGAGCAGCATGCCGAAGAGCATCCCCTGCGCGCCGACCTTCTTGAGAACGCTGCGGTGCAGGCCGAAGCCGACGATATAGAGCGCGACCGCCATCAGCACCTTGCCCGACGAGGCGAGCGTCTTGAAGAGCGGGGCGAAAGGGAAGACGGACGCCGTCAGCGAGGCCAGCAGGAAAAAAACGATGAAGAGCGGGATGGAGAGCTTGCCCTTCTCGCCCTGCCGCATAGAGATCAGGAAGACGATGGGCGTGATCCAGAGCGTCCGCGTGAGCTTCATGATGGTCGCGGTCCGCAGCGACGCGTCTCCCAGCACCGCCGCCGCCCCCACCACCGAGCTGGTGTCGTGGATGCTCAGCGCGCACCAGACGCCGTACTGCTCCGGCGTGAGCGGAAGCAGCGACGCAAGCAGCGGAAAGGCGACGAGCGCCACGGCGTTCAGCAGAAAGACGACGCCCATGGCGACGCCGATGTCCTCGTCGCGTACCTTCATCACCGAGGAAACGGCGGCAATGGCGCTTCCGCCGCAGATGGACGTGCCGAAGGTCACCAGCTTCAGCGTCGCCGCTTCGACCTTGAAAAACCGGAGAAGGATAAAACCGAGCGAGATGATCACCGCGAGGCTCGCCGCGGTCTGCCAGAATCCCTGCCCTCCGACGGAGATCACCTGTCGGATGTTCAGGCCGAACCCGAAGAGCACCACAGCGCTGTTCAACGCGAGTTTGCGCATCTTCCCCAGTCCGGGAGGCGCGCCGCCGGGGACGAGATTGCTCACGACCGCGCCCAGTACGAGCGCCATACCGACCGCGTACGGAGCGGTCGGAGGGAACAGCGCCAGCGCCACAGCAAGAGCGAGGCAGAGAAAAAAGAGCGCGTGGGTGCGAAGAGTTTCCACTACATATTCCTCCTTGGTAGCAAACGCAGGATTCGGGAGAAGGCAATGTCTCGCGATCCTGCGCTGTTTTTTCTCAAGAACGGGACGCGCACGACTCAGCTCCCCTGTCCGAGGGAGAATGAGAGCTTCTCCAGCATCGCCGAGACGGAGGCCATTTCTTCGCTGGACGCGGCGATGGTCTCGATGACCCTCGACTGCTCCTTGATGATGTGGAGCAGGGTATCGGTGCCGGTGTTGATCTCGATCGTGGAGTTCTTGAAATACTCCAGAATCTCCTTGATCCGCCGCGCGGATTCGGACGAGCGGACGGCGAGCTTCCGAACCTCCTCCGCCACGACCCCGAACCCCTTTCCCCGATCTCCCAGGCGGGAAGCTTCGATCGAGGCGTTCAGCCCGAGCATATTCGTCTGCTTCGCCACGCCCTCGATGACGCCGAACACCTGCTCGGTTCCCTCCACCTTGCTCACGGCCCGCGAAGTAATGGAGTTCAGCATCTCTCCCGCCGCGCGCATCTCCTCCATCTGTCCGCTCATCGTTTGGAGAGAGTCAGCAATTTGCCCGGTGGATGCGCGCAACAGTTCCGCCGTTTCCCGCATCGTCTCCTGCCGGGTGATGTTCTCCGCCGTGATGACGCAGCCGACAGCCTTCCCGGAAGCGTCGAAGATCGGCACGGAGGCCGCGACGTACGGGAAGCCGAACGGCGAATCCTCCTTCTTGAACTCCTTGACGATCTTCCGCTTTTCCATCATGCACCGATGGCCCGCCGACCCTTCGGTAAGCTTGTCACCGGGCTTCTTCTTGATGTCGATCGTCCTGCCCGGCACATAGACGAGATACTCGTCGTCCTCGATGACCGCGAAACTCATGTCTCCAGGGAAGATCCCCCGGATCAGATGCGCTATGCAGGCAAGCGCGCGAAGCGCCTCCCGACCGTTGATCGCACGGCATGCGTACGGCTCTCTTTCGGGTATGCTCTCTTGGCGCAGTGCTGTCATGATTCATCCCTCCATCATTCGGTCGATCCTCGCCGAAAAGAATAGCACAACTCGGTCCGGCCGCGTAGAGGATCAGGAGGGGGCTTCTTCAGTCCCCTCGCTCAGAAGTGTTCCCTGCCGCCGCGCCAGCTCCATCGTCTCGGAGGCAAGATCGGCGAGCGAGAGAACGGCGGAGCGCAGGTCGTTCTCATCCAGTTCGGACCGTCCCGCCATATGATCGGCGAGCGCCATCTCCGTCCACCGGGCCTGTTCGGCGAGGCGGCAGAGCCCAAGGTTCCCCGAGGAACCTTTAAGCGAGTGCGCCGAATGTTTCGCCGACTCCCACTCGCCGTCCGCGGCGAACTCCCGGAGACGTCCGTCCTCTCCGGCGTTCGAATCGGCGAAAAGAAGGAGCATCTCCCCCAGGAAAACGAAGTCGCCGGCTGTCCGCAGAACGCCGTCGGCCCGGTCGAAGATCGGGATCTCCTCCCAACGTGAACACTCGGCCATTTCCAGCACGTTTTCCGTAACGTTCTCCTCCGTCACCTCATCCGTACCCTCCTCAACACCAGTGTCCTCTTCGCGCTCCGCGCACCGTTTTTTCAAATGCAGCCGGAGCGCCGCCACGAGAGGCATACCTACCTACGATAAAAGTTAAAGAAGATACCTTTTCATACTATACAACGAAGACGCCCTCCGTGAAAGAAGGCGTCTTCGTCTTTGTTGTCATCGCATCGAAAAGAAACGCCCGGACAGACTACGCCCCTATATCTTCAATGGATTCCGCAAGGATGAACATCTCGCCGCTCCCCGTCGAAGAGCGGAGCGTCCCGGCGACACGGACGGAATCTCCGTGCCCTTTGGTACGAAACCGTTCCTGAAGCGCCTGATCGAAGACGCGCACGGGAAGAAAGCTCGGTCGTTCCACACCGTCATACCCGGTCGTCATCTGCTTGAGGGCGAACTTGAGGTACGTTCCGTGCCGATTTCGCCCGACCATATCGCCCTTGGGCAGATGAATTGCGCCGGTAACTACAACGGAATTTTCACAGTTCAACTACAATCCAACTCCTTAAATACCAATATCCCTACCCCTCTAGGTAGATGATGAAGATACCACTTTTTCCCCTTTTTCGCAAATTTTTTTTCTACTTGACGAGGCTTTTGTCCCGGAGGAACGCACGCGCGATGTCCTCCGGATCTTCGCCCTCGTCGTAGGCGAGATTCATCGCGGCCATCGCCTTCTCGTCGATCCGGCCGCTCAGTTTCTCCACCACGCCGACGAGTTCGGGATACTTCTCCGCGAGGGCGAGCGGCAGAACGAACGCGGCGCTGTAGTCGGGGAAGAACTCCTTGTCGTCTTCGAGAAGGACGAGGTTGAACCGCCCTATCCGCGAGTCGGTCGAATAGGCGGCGATGACGTCCACCTCTTCCTGCATCAGGGCCATGTACATCATCGCGTACTGCATCGGAAGGACGTCGCGGAAGACGATGTCGTAGCGCTCCGACCAGCCGGGGTAGGCGTCGAGGCGCGTGTCGAAGTTCTCGTCGCCGCCGAGCTTCCAGCCGGGAGCGTGCGGGGCCAGGTCGGACGCCTTTTTCAGGTTGTACTTCTCCGCCGTCTCGGGGCGCACGGCCATGATGTAGGTGTTGTTGAAGCCGACCGGGCGGGTCCACGTCATCCCGAAGTTCTTTTCGAACCCTTCCTTCACCATTGTGAACGTCTCTTCGGAGGGCTTCGACTCCCCTTCGTAGCGCAGAACACCGGTAAGCTGCGTCCCCGTCCACGACGGGTAGAGGTCGATCTCGCCGGCGGCCATGGCCTGGTGTAGCACAGCGGATCCGGCGAACTCCGTATTCATGCTCGTGCGGAGTCCTGTGTGCTCCTCGACCAGGAGCTTCGCCATCCAGGCGAGGATGACCGTTTCGTTGACGTTCTGCGAGGCGATACGCAGGCGCCCCTCGTACTTCATCGGATCATCCGCCGCGTTTGCGGCGAAGACAAACCCTGTCATCAGTACGAGCGCGAGAAATAGTGCGAGCAACTTCTTCATGGGACCACTCTCCTTCAGTGTATTTTGTGTATCGTTCACGGCGCGGAGCCCGGAGCTCACGCCGCGGAGTTGGATTCTGTTTCGGCGGACATACCGTGTCTTTTCGCCAGCCGCTTCGCTCGCGCGGAGGGGTTGAAATACTCCTGCGCGCGCTTCAGCAGCCAGTCCGCGGCGAGTGCGAGCAGCGTCGCAGGGATGGCCCCGGCGAGGATGATCTCGTTCCGTATGGAGGAGAGGCCGGAGAATATGAGCCGTCCGAGCCCGCCTCCGCCGATCGCCGAGGCGAGCGTCGCCGTGCCGATGGTCCATACCATGGCCACCCTGACGCCGGCGACGAGCACGGGAAGGGCGAGCGGAAACTGCACCTTCATCAGAATCTGGAAGTCGGTCATTCCCATGCCGCGCGCCGCCTGGACGTAGGACTTCGGAACGCCTCGGATGCCGGTGTACGTGTTCTGGAGCACCGGAAGCATGGCGTAGAGGAAGAGCGCGCAGATGGCGTTGTCGTTTCCTATTCCGAAGACGAAGATCAGGAAGCCCAGCAGAGCGAGGCTCGGCACCGTCTGGAAGACGTTCGCCAGCCCGATCACGTACGGGGCGGCGCGCTCGTTCCGCGTGAGGTAAATCCCCAGCGGGACGCAGACGGCGACAGTGATGCCGACGGCGATCAGGGAGATGAGCAGGTGTTCTCCGGTGAGCCAGAGTATCCGCTGCCAGTTCCTCCCGACGAAGGTGATGAACAGATCGATCAGGCTCCTCTGGCTCATCGCGATTCCTCCTTTTTCTCTCCGCCCGCGGACGGGGGTCTCTTCCCCCGGAGGCGGTTCATCGCGAGGCGGGCGAGCCCCGCCGAGGTCACGACGCCCAGCAGGCGGTCGTCGGCGTCGAGGACGGGAATGGAGATGTCTCTGTCGGCGAGCATCTGTGCGACGTCGCGCAGGACCGCATCCTCAAGGTAGAGTTTTCTGTCGCGGGAGAGGCTTTCGACGACGCCCTTGCCCGCGACCGCGGCGCGGCGCACTCGCCCGAGCAGCGCGGCGCCGAGCCAGACGCCGCTCTTCGAATCGACGACGTGGATGAACTCGCGGTCGTTCTCCTCCATCCGTTCGAGCACGGCCGTAGCGCTTTCCGACGGCGCTGCGACAGCCCACGGCTCTTCAAGCAGCACGCCGACGGGGTCGTCGGGCGACATCTGGGAGAGCCTGTCCTCGCCGATGAAGTTCCGTATGAAGTCGTTCTTGGGCGCCGTCTGAATCTCCTCGGGCGTGCCGATCTGCTCCACCCTGCCGTTCCGCAGGATGGCGATGCGGTCGGAGATGCGGATAGCCTCGTCCATGTCGTGCGTGACGAAGACGATGGTCTTCCGGAGGTTTTTCTGCAGCGATACCAGCTCGTTCTGCAGCGTCTCGCGGCTGATCGGATCGAGCGCTCCGAACGGCTCGTCCATCAGGATGACCTGAGGATCGGCCGCAAGCGCCCGGAGCACGCCGATGCGCTGCTTCTGCCCGCCGCTCAGCTGGTCGGGGAGACGGTAGCGGTAGCGTTCCGGCGCAAGTCCGGCCATCTCGAGCAGTTCGTCCGCGCGCGACCGCATCTTCGCCTCGGACCAGCCGAGCAGCGCGGGGACGACGTTGATGTTCTCCGC
>WPCG01085769.1_pt1 | contig 13190 bp, 11 predicted proteins | sample 5403311 | NCBI WGS metagenome assembly WPCG01 (sample SAMN12869467, study PRJNA574797) | sludge metagenome | isolation source: wastewater treatment of Control | place: China:Beijing | collected 2019-05-17 | reverse complement strand
GTTTCCTCAGAATATCTTCAGTTCCTTTAAGAACGTTATTAGTTTCAATAATCCGAGTTAACTGTAAACCGTAATATTCAATCCATTTAGCACAGTACATTAATTCATCTGATAAGTGTTTAGTGAATTCACGTGAAGGTTTAGCTTTAGGATCTTCTACATTCCGCCCTAAACCTTCAATTAACCCTTCAGCCATACGAGCTAGATTATCTACTTTAACTTGAATCTTATCTAGACGTCCATCATCAATCATTAAACGTAACTGTTGAATGTTCTGTTCAGATTTAATGAAGTCTTGAAATGAGTTATAGATCTGTCCAAACTGACCATCAGCTTGACGAGTATTGTTAAAGTACTTAGATTCATCCTTTTTAAGTTGTTCTAAATCTACTGATATTCTATTTAAGTTACTAAAACGTTTTTCTGATCTTAAAGTGGGATCATTAATGTAACTAGAAACCATATTAGTAGTGCCATCTACTACATGGTCTACAATCTCATTTAATACTACTGCTCGACCTAATAATACAGTTGTGTAATCCAACATTTCCACTTTCAAACCAAAAGGTTTAGGAACTGGTAATTTGGATTGTTCACTGTAATCAATTCCACGATTTAAGAAGAATTGCATAGAGTTCGGATTGAGATCTTCCATCATAGGAAAATCCCAAGTAAACATATATTTAAAACCTTTCCTAATACTTAAAGAAAGGTTAGAACCTTTGCGGGCTAGATAGTTCCCTACACTGGAAATGAACCCAGCTTCCATACTAAACTCTTCCAGAGCTATCTGTAGCTGCTCTAGGTCATTCATATTCTCAACAGCCATAATCTTCAACTCCCACGCGGGTTATGGTCGGTAAATTAACTATATCATTAAGGAATCCATAATGTTCTCAGGACATTTTAAGAAACCGTTATTTAGACCAGCCATTAATCTTGGTGGTCTATTGGATATTCCTACTGGAAAATACGAACAGGGTAAACATGGTGAGATGGTCCTTAATGGGGGACTCTCAAGTTTAACAGGAATTGCTTCCAGGCCCAATAATTTCAAAACTGCCCTAGCAATTTATATGTTAGCAGCGGCACGTAGGGCTATGCCTGGTTGCTCAGGAGTACTTTATGATTCTGAAGGTACTCTGAATCCAACTACTCGTTTAAATGCTTTAACTAAAACGATTAGAGAATTATCCCATATTGACTGGGAAGCAGATGAGCAATTTATGTTCACTGACTTATCTCGTTACACTGGAGATGAGTTCTTTACTCTATTTAGAAATGTACTGGGTGAAAAAGAAAAGAATGAGAAACAATACATTAGAACTTCTCCTTTCATTGGTGTAGATGGAAAGAACCGTCAGTTCATTTACCCTTCCCTAGCTTTAATTGATAGTTTCAGTAAGTTCACTATTGCAGATGTAATGGAGACTTATAATAAACACGACATCGGCGATGCTAAACTAAACACTACAGCTATGACTATGGGTAAAGCAAAGAAACAACTCTTTGACCAACTCCCTCAGATTCTAGCTAAGACTGGAACTTATGGTATCCTGACAGCCCACGTCGGCGATATTATTAATATGGAGATGTTCCCCACTGATAAACGTAACCTATCAGGAATGAAACGTGATACTGTTTTGTTAGGCGTGTCAGGTGGTTTCTATTCACTACCTAATAACGTATGGGATATCATAGGTAATAAACCAGCCCTAAATAGAGATAAGATGCCCTTATATCCCTTAGATAACTCCACGGCCATTCAAGGGGATTCTGATCTAAGAGAAATCACTATTAAGAACCTAAGAGGAAAGTCTGGTATCTCAGACTTACCCTTCGTAATCCTTTTCTCACAGACTGAAGGATATCTACCTTCTCTATCGGAATTTCATTACTGTAAGGAACGTAAATTCGGTATTGCCGGTAATGACCGTACTTACCAGATGGAACTATGTCCCGATATTAACTTAGGACGTACTACAGTTAGAGCTAAACTAGAGGAGTCAGAGTCCTTACGTAGAGCTGTAGAGATTCAATCTGAGATGCTTCAGTTGATAGAATTCCAAAGATGGACTAATGTTCCGGAACCTAAGGAACTTTACGATCGTTTAAAGGCAATGGGTTATGACTGGGATGATATTTTATCCAATACTCGTGGATATTGGGTATGCGAAGAAGATGAGGCGTTGGTGGATAAGAAGTTCTTAAGTACTTATGACCTTATTAGAATGTACCATGGTGAATATAAACCTTATTGGATGGATGATGCAGCTAAAGCTAAGATCATTGCTCCTGAATTAGTTAAAACTAAGTAGTTATTAACTAAAAGGACTAGGTCCCATTCCTAGATAGTTACTAGTACCCTTTATTAGTTTATAACTAAATAGTAACCAGATCCAGTACACTGACGTGTACTACGTTACTTAGGAATACATAGGTACCGTGGGATGGCCGTGCCAGTCCCACGCTCTACGCTGTATGATTAAAAGGCATGTGGGTAACGTGCCGGTGTCATACAGATATAAAACCCTAGGATAACATGATCGAGGCGCACTTTACTGTACGATTTCGTGTCGTACAAGGAGTCAATGTAAATGTCAAATAGAGTATTGGTACTAGACGCCAATAAGGTACCACTCATGCCTTGCCATCCGGCTAGGGCACGAGAACTGTTAAGTGAAGGTAAAGCAGCGGTATATCGCCGCTATCCTTTCACCATTATATTAAAAGACCGTATAGGTGGAGATACACAGCCCATCGATATCAAAATAGATCCCGGTACGAAGTACACCGGTATGGCACTAGTAGCGCTCTTTAAACGTGGACCACGTTGTATCTACGGTTTACATATCAAACACCGTGGAGACGTGATCCGACAGTCCATGGTCCAGCGTGCGTCGTGTAGACGTAGTCGTAGGACACGTACTCTACGGTATCGTCCAGTACGATTTAGTAACCGTACTAGGTCATCTAAATGGGTACCTCCCTCTATCGAATCACGGGTGTCTAATGTGATGACATGGACACGTAGGTTATTATCCACTACACCCGCTGATAAGGTATACTTCGAAGTGGTCAAGTTCGATACGTCAGCCCTAGCAGAGGTGACTAAGGTACAGTATGGTACGGACGCACGTATCCGTACGCAGATGCGTCACTATCTGTTAACCACTAGAGGAGCTAAATGTAGCTACTGTAAAGGAGCCACGCGTGATACACTTATGGAACGTGAACACGTAGTACCTCGGTCACGAGGAGGTAGCGACGCGCTCAGTAACGCCGAGCTCGCGTGCAGACGATGTAACCAAGATAAAGGTACTTTACTACTTACTGAGTGGCTCGTGCAGCTACGGGGACGTAAGGACCCTGTGTCCGTGGCTAGATGTAAACACATACCTCGTGTGATAGCTGGTGTACGACGATCCATCCGAGACGCCAGTATCATGAACTGGACACGCTACATCATCGTGGATCGCATACGTGACCTCGGGATCGAGGTCGTAGAGTGTCCAGTATGGGAGACCGCGCACCATCGTCGTGTAGGACAGTACATAAAAACCCACTGGGTCGACGCGGCCTGTGTGGGTTATGTACCGTACCTGGATGATCAGTCTACAATCTACACCGCAGTCGCGTCAGGATATGGTAATCGTCAGATGATCAAATCCGACAAATATGGATTCCCTAGGGGACGTCCTAAAGGACCGTCACGCGTACATGGGTACAGGACAGGTGACATGTGTCGACTGAACCAACCCAGTGGTAAGTATAAAGGGGTGTATGTAGGTCGTATATCGATACGGATATCAGGTAAATTCGATATACGACACCTAAAATCTAAAATTACTTCTAGATACACTAATTACACTTTACTGCAAAACAACGATGGATACATGTATACCACAGGTACAGGTACCCTGTCTATAATAATCAAATGACATTATTAGCTGATTTTCAAATTCGCAAATTATGCGAAATTAATAAACCAATGATTACGTCTTTTATTGACAAACAAGTTAAGACCGACGGTAATGGATTAATTAGAATTCTAGGATTGGCGACTGAACGCACTTGCGCGGTAAGGCACCTCGTCGAAACAGAAACCCTAGTGGATGGGATCTGGTATATATGAACATCATTAGGAGAAACTAATGATTATTATTTAAAAGTGAGAGTATTAAAAATCATGAACCTAACTCAAGAATTATTAAAACGGACCAGCTTCTATGATGTGGAACTTTCAGAAGACCTATCTAGAAGAATGCCAGTATGTAAAGATTTAAATGAACTGTCTAATTACTTCAGAATGTTATTAGCACAGTATCCAATAGAAACAATGTTGTTAAGAACCACTATTAAAGATTCAATCGAACCTGAGTTATGGTTTAGTAATTTCTTTAAATTTATCTTTCCATTTATTAAACAAAATGGTCTTCCTAATTACACGGATACCAAATCCATTCCCATGTATACGGCCACGTGTCAATCCCATAGTTAAAATTAATGAGGATTTATAGACATGGCTAAGAATCGAGCTTTAGCGGAGAGGGAGATTCTATACTTCATAGATCAATTCAGACCAGGTTCTAGTAACCGTAAGTTCTATGAAGACTACATGGCTGATCTAACCGATGATCAGTTTGATGAATGGATGAATGCAATGGCTTCCGGGGAGTCATTAGTATTATATGCTCCTAACTTAGAAAAGCCTTCTTTATCAGTTAGAACTAACTTAAAGATTGCAAAGTCTTTAGGAATACAATTATTCCAACATCTGTATCTAACTGATCCTAGAACTGGACAAGTTAAGAAAACTGCTAATAAATATTTAGTAGGGGATGCTGTTACACGTAGACAAGCTCAGACACTAGACGATAAAGCTAGTATTCCAAAGTCTGGAGGACGGGTAGATCAACGTACTGGTCAGTTCTCAGCACGAGAGAATCGAGGAGCTAGATTTAGTGGACCTGAGTTACACGTGAATGCTTCTAAAGGTCTTAACCAAATGATCATTGAAACCATTAAATATAAAGGTGGAGATGAACGAGGTTATAATCTATTTAAGCAATCTATTTACAATACAGGTGAAGTGTCTATTGATTATCTAAAATCAAACTTTGATACTACTGTAAAGTCCACCAAGACTCTATCTATATATCTGAAAGCAATGCATTTACAAAATAACCTAATCTAAGGATCTTAACTACAATGGACATTCAACAAGCTTTAGTAGAAACTCTTGAGGAAACATTAGCAACTAGTACTGGATCTAATGGAGAAGAATTTGCGGTCTTCTTAGAACTAATACAAACTATGCGTAAAAGCATAATGGTTCCAAGAATGCCCATTGCAGATATTAAGAAACATATTTGGGATACCATTAGATCTAATGGGGATCTATTGACCACAGTTATTACCATGACTGCTACTTTCCAATTAGTCTTAGGTTCTGATAATATTAACCCTGCTATAGAAGACACTGCTAAGTCTCTAGAGATATTTAAAGAAAACACTATCATTAAGGATGATGATGGTATGGATAAGTCATTCCCAAGTACTTATGAGCTTACTGAGTTATTTAAGAATGATAGATGGTTATGGTTAATGACTTTACTGTCTTTAAACATTAGGTTGATTGACGGTGTATTAAAGCCTAAGTTATTCCCAGTGACAACAGATCCTAAGAGTTCAGTATAATGAAGAAGGTTCTAATTAACTTAGATGTATTGTTAGATACCAGGTTAGGTTCAGTAGGACGTTATTCCCAAGAAGCTGCTGCTAAGGTAATTGCTAATGAGCGATATTATTATCGTGATCATGATAACTGGGAGCTGTTTACTGATGGGTTAATGGATAACGAACTCTTTAAACATTACTATGAAACACGTGGAGGAGCTAACACTGCTGCAACTTTAAATGCTTCAGTGTTAACTAATATCATTCCAGTATTACATAGAATGTTAGGAGAAGAGTTAGCGACCCATATGGATAACTCAGGAACTGACTTTAGAGAAGTAATGTTAGTAATTGATTTACATCCTTATGAGCTAGATCTAGAATCTAAAGATGAACTCATGGGAATCATTGCTGAACTCATGGGACCTGATCAAGCAGTAGACTTTATTAATAAAGGTATTGCTGAAACTACTCCACAATACATCTTTGATAACTATGCTCTGGTAATTACTTATGACATGCATGAGTGGTTAAGATTGCATTATCCAGAACTAGTTAGAATGAGAGCAGCTTCAGTTAACTTCATTGGACCTAAGCTATTTGAAAAAGATACTACTGGCTTAGAGGATAGTTACAAGTCTCGTGAATTACTAAAGTTTAAAATGGATCATTTAGTTTGCATGAATTTTGATTTCATTAACGCTGAATATTTCTCTGTAATAAAATTTAAGTAGCATATTCCCCCCTCCCCCCTAGAGTCTACAATAGGACTCTGGGAGGAGGGGAGTTATGTCGTTAACCTGCAAAGGGTAGAGTAACACTAGTTAAGGGAATGTAATACAGAGAACTATTGTAAGGTGATAATGTAACAGTGGGACCACTTAGAGCAGGATTAGTGAATTCCTCTTTATATAGAGGTAACCCTAAAGTTTCTTCTAAGTATTCTAACAATACATGTAATCTACCATAGTCCTCAGCCTTCCCCGGAATTACCAAACCATTAAAGTAATCAGCTACTGAATAACGATTATAGTAAATATCTAAAGTTCCTTCAAACTTAGCACTAGAGTTATTAGCTGTAATGGATACAACGCTGTTAGTATTAGAGTCTAGATAAAACCTAGCGTCATGAAACAATACATCACTGACTTGTATATGCCAAGGGAGTTGATTGCTAATAGTGAGTTGATACAGTAGTCGTTCTTTAAGATCTTTATAAATCATAACTAAACCTAATTGTAATGAATCATTAAGTAACCTAGTATGTTACTACAGTAACTAGGATTCAGTTCTAAGATTAAAACATTATCTAGATCAGCTCTAGAATTATACTCAGGTTTACGTTTACCATTATAAAGAACCTTATACAAAGCTACACCATCAGACCTAACTGAATGAGTAATATTGTTTTCAGTTAAACTACCACTAGCTGTAAAAGTAATACCGGAAGCTTTACTGATAATGGAACTTAATAAACTAGCATCTGGGTATTCAGAACCATCAGCAGCATTAGTTAATATATCACTATAAAAACTAAAATCTAAATGTCTTAGATAAACTGAACCATTAATCTTAGTAACGTCTTTAGCATTATCTATGATTTCTAATTCAGGGAATCTAAAATGAGTTAAAGGTCTTAAGTCTATTTTGTTAAGAGGAGTTACTCTAAAAGTAAACTCCCCTACAAATCTTAATGACCCAGCCTTAGCTTTAACCGTATAATTAGTTTTATATTCAGTAACGTCTAGAATATCAATATCGTCCTTACTTAGATAAATTCCATTATTCTTAAAATGTTCTATCAGTAAAGTATAACCAGTTACAGGTAGATCATGATAGTTAATTGAAGTTGGAATGTTTAAGGTATTTAAACTAATCCTCTTAAACCTAAAAGTCTTTACTACCAGTTCAGGTAATTGATTAAATTGAGATTTACTAATCTTTCGATCTATAGTAACCTCAGTTAACCCATTACCTAAATCTTTAAGTTCAGTAATGATAGTACTGAAAGGTTCTAATTCATAACTGTAAAGGTTATTAATAGAATCACATAAAGCTTGGAGAGGATGAAACTTTAAAACTGTAGTTGAGTCTAACATATCAATCCTCGTATATATCCAAGTTACCATCACCATCTTTCTGATGAACTGTAATACTAATAGATCTTAATCCAATCGGTTTAATAGGAACATAATAACCAGTATCTTTATAACTAACATCTCTGATATTAACAGTAGGATCTATTCTATACTCACCTGACATATCGAAGTCATATTCCAAATCAGGAGCATTGACATTACCTAGATCTGCATCAGTGAATCCTTTGCTACCTAATTGTTTCACAGTAACGTTTGAAACGTTAGCTACAGTGTGACCCTCTGCTTTAGTTTCAACGTCTCCTAGACGTGTTGTAGGGATTCCTACTACATGGAAGTCAGATAGAGTAGTATTCCTTAAGAATTGTAAAGGATAACTTGACAATCTAGCTGTGAGTTCTAACAAAGCTCCTTGAATCTCAGATATCGTAATCTTCTGAAATAGATTATTCCCTGTAGCATAACTAAAACAGTCTACTGCTAACTGAGCTAGTTCATGACTTAATAATCCGTCAGTATCAATTCCTAAGTTCCTGAATAGATCAGCATACTTAGTAGGTTCATCAAATAACTGAATTCTACGATTAACATAATGAGCTTTGGTGATCTGTTCTAAGTAACTACGAGTTTGATGATGTTCACTATAGCTGTACCCTTCCCATTGCTTAATGTAATTCTCATGCATTGTTACACAGTCTTTATGGAACTGTTCAATAGAGATATATTGTGACATGGGCTTAAACATGTCTTGGAAAGCAGTTATTAAGTTATCTCTAACATGGGACTTAGGAACTAGCTCTCTAAGTTCAAAGAAGTTAGGTAAAGGATCTCTTAAAGCTTCGTAGATATAGAAAGAAGGAACGTACTCTACAGGACGATCATAATACTTGTTATAACAATATAACATAAGTATAAACGCATCTCGGACTGAGAGTAACATAAACTCTCCGGAACGTGGATGTGTAATGGTAGTATAAGCTCTGAAACGATTATCGGCAATTAGATGAATCCATTGAGTTAACAATACGTTACTGAATCGTCTAACAGAACTAGAACTTCTATCGAACATCTCTGAGTCTAGAACTTTAGTTGGAAGACTAGAGTAATAACCAGAAGACATTTGATTAAAGACATCTACTTTGGTATCTTCGATTACCTTAGCATTATCTCTAGCCAGATAGTTCTCGCGATGAATTACTATGTTAAGATCTTCATATTGATCATCTGGATCAATGGGTTCTAAGTTAACTGCAACTTTTCTTAACTTAACATGGTTATTTAAATCTTCCAATAGTTTATCACTATCTTGAACTAAATCATAATTCATTAAAGGGATAGACTTAGGCGTTAAGATGTTATCTACAATCCTTTGGAAGATCTCAGTTTTACCTGAGTTACGAGAAAGAAATCTGATGTTACGATACAGCCAAAGTTTCTGTCTAAGATCTAGATAATCAAAGAAGTCATCTAAGTTATTATTAGAGGCTAGATATTCTTTAATGTAGTAACTATGAGCTTTGTTAGAGTTACAATTACTTAACCTTAAGTTCATAATCTTTAAAGGTAAAGCTTTATAGAAGTTACCCAAGAAAGCATGTAGGTTAAATTCATCTACGTGTTTATAACTTTCATTATACCATCTGAACTTAAAGACTCTAATCCAGTCTTGAATACGATGTAATAAATCGTCTTCATTCCCTTCAATGAGTTCAGAGTCGTAGAAAAGAATATCTCCATCTTCTGCATCAATAGCAGTATCTAGATCTACTGGATATAATATTCCACGAATGAGCTGTTCTTGATCAGGAAAACGATTAACCAGATTGTTATACTGATAGCTACCTGGATAAAATTCCCTAAGAGTAGCTAAGTGAAGAGCCAGATTAGCTTTATTAAATTCAATGATCTCTAATGTATCTGATGATTTAATCAGCATTACCTTATCGGAAGCATGATGTTGACCATTCATGTTTAAGTAGTATTTCCAACTACGAGGATCATTAGGATCTACATAGTAACCTTCTACTAACAACTCCTTGTTAATCTGTAAAGCAATATCGCTAAATTTAATTACCATACTCCTTGAGAGTTTGATAACGTCTTGTCGATATTGTTTAAAATATATGTTTTCCATAATCTTTTAAACCCTTAAAATAGTTTTAGCGGAGTATTCTTAAAATGGTACAGAAACGTACAGGTCCGTTTAAATACCCTAAATTGGAAGCCTTGAAGATGGATTCAAAAGGAACCCAGTTAAATGGGTTAATTAACCTTTTGAGAGCGGACCCTGAAGCTCCGCGTAAATCTGCAGCTAAATCCGAAGTTAACCTAAACCGACAGTCATTAGAACAAATTGCCAATGACACTATGCAGGATGCGGTTGACTCAGATTCCATTATGCAGTTACTACCAGATCTTGAGTTAGTAGAAACTGTTTATGTAGGATCCATTTTAGATCCTAACAGCATGTCATCTGCGGAACTTAACTATTCAGTAGATAACTCAATTTTTGATAGTGAAATAGCTAGTCTGTTATTAGAGCCTATTATTACTTTCTTTAATAAACATTATAAACTAGATGGGAAACTAGATAAGATCCTTTCTGATTGTTTATTTAGGAAAGGGGCTAGTATTATTGCAGTTCTACCTGAGAATATCTTAGACCATGCTATTAATGGCGGGACTCATAAGTATTCATTGGAGCAATACGGATTCATTGAGAAGGACTTCAGAAGGTCTCTAAGGAAACATTATGGTTTCCTAGGTTCTAAAGATCCTAAAATCTCATTAGAGAACTACCATAAAGGTAATGCCCCAGCTTTCCATATCGCTAACGACGCAAATCTTTCAGTAACTGATAACTTTAATATTCTTAAGGGACCAGTCATTGGAAATCGGATGCGGGAGTTACGAGTCAGTAACCTTATCCGTAATTCGACTATGTCATTGGAATCTGAAGTTAAGTCTTTGACTGCTGAGGAAATTGATAAGCTCTACAATAGACGTAATGAGGCTTTGAAACCTTCTGAAGTTATTAGTTCTCCGCGTTATATGGATCGTAAGTCTATTGGTCATCCGTTGATAATGGAATTGCCAGTAGAGTCAGTTATTCCGGTATTCTCTCCGGGTAAACCAGAAGATCATATTGGTTACTTTATTCTAATCGACCAACAAGGTCATCCTATTTCAGTAGACTCTACTAAAGATTTCTTTAATCAGTTAAGATCGGATTGGTCAACTACTAAGACTAAAGACTCCAGTTCTGAAATCATTAAACAAACACGCGATGCTATGGGCGTTAGTGCTAATGAGTCAAATTTTAACATTAAAGAAATTCAAAAAGCTTATGCTTCTATTGTAACATCACATTTAAACACCATGCTCAATAACGGCATGTATGATCAGGAGTTAGATATTGGCTTAACTCGCGATGTTCAACGTATCATGTTACAACGTAGTTGGCAACAGAAGGGAACTCAGTTAGTATTCATTCCAACTGAACTATTAGTCTATATCGCTTTTGATTATAATAAGAATGGTATTGGAGAGACTCTATTGGCCAGATCTAAAGTAATCGCTACTATGCGTTCTACTTTACTAATGGCTGAAACTATCGGTGGTATGCGTAACGCCATTGGTCGTAAGAAAGTAATCATTAGTTTAGACCCGGATGATACTGACCCAGAACAAACGATAGCTAATATTCAAAGTATGGTAATGGAATCTGCAATGCGTAGTTTTCCATTAGCAGCACCAGACCCAACTCAGGCTTTAGATCACCTAATGCGTTCTGGATTTGATTTTGAGATTAATACTAATAATGCTGACTATGCTGAAACCAAAGTAGAGTTCGATGATTATAATACAAACGTCACTGAAGGCAATTCAGATTTACAAGATCGTTTAAGAAGAATGCATATTTCGGGAATGGGAATTCCACCAGAGAAAGTGGATCCTATGTCTAGTCCTGACTTTGCTACTTCTATCGTTCAGAATGACTTAGTATTATCAAGACGCGTTAAGAATATGCAAAAGCGTTTCTGTTCTCATATTGCTAAATTAGTTAAAATAGTATCTGCTAATAGTTCTATCATTAGAAATGAATTAAATGAACTGGTAGTTAACAATAAGGAGATGTTAACCGATCCAGAATTTAAGAATATGGAAATTGGTCAGATTGTAGACGAGTTCATTTCGGCTATTGAAATTAGCTTACCTCAACCTGATAATACTGAACATGAAATTCAAGCAGATGCATTAGATAAATATGATCGCATTCTAACTCAAGCTTTAGAGAGTTATATCACACCAGATCTATTCCCTGAAGAATACTTAGAAGTTCCTAACCTAGTAGATCAAGTTGTTACTCAGATCAAAGCACATTTCATTAGACAGTTCATGTCTCAGAAGAACATTCTACCTGAACTAAATGAACTCATTGAGATGGATAATGAGAAACCAGTCTTTAATATTCTAGACTGGTTGGATCTACAGCAGGTCACTATGGGTGGAACTATTCTAGAGTATGCTCGTTCTGTAATGAAGTCTAAGAAATCCTTAGAAGTTAAATATAAGGACGTATTTGCTGACGCTGAGGAAGACGATTCTTTCGGAGGCGGTGATGGTGGTTCTGATTACAGTGGTGGGTCAGATTCAGGTGGAGACGATTCCAGTGCTGATGATGATGGAGATACCTTTGATTCAGATCAAACCGATGATGACATGGGAGATCTAGGCATGGATGGTCTAGATGACCCTATGGGCTCTGCAGGTGATGATGACGATCAGATCTAACAGTTAACTAAATCCTCCCCTTAGAGCCTTCAGGGGACTCTAGGGAGAGGATTGTTAATTATACCATTCCAATCTTTTAGACTTTAGAGATTAACTTAATAATATTAATCATTTAAGTGATTTATAATGTATGAACTTTTCAGAGATAAACCTACAAGAATATTAGGCCAAGCTTTATATCCTGATATTTATTATATCCGTAGAACTTATAGGACTTTAATAGATTATGTAAAAAGTTATTATCGAAGAAATCCAAAAGCTGTAGAGTCTACTAACATCATAGCTAATTTAATTCAACATTTCTATATTGATTTTGAGTTAGATGATAATGCTTTTGTAGCTACAGTGGAAAGACAAGGGATTGGAATTGCTAGAAACTTCGGTTTAACTTTTAATATGAATCGAGGGAAAGTCTTTGAAAAGGGAATTACATTAGGTCCCCATTGTACTGAATTAGCAATTGCCAGTTTTGAAAAGTTTAATTATGGGAAAGAAATAACTAATTGGTTGGAATTACAGCCAGTTAAATATCTTTATCATACTCGTACTGATATTAACTTACCAGTAATGAATAATACTACTCCAGGCAAAGGTCATGGAGTTATAGTAATTAACATTCCA
>WPCG01020850.1_pt1 | contig 13191 bp, 13 predicted proteins | sample 5403311 | NCBI WGS metagenome assembly WPCG01 (sample SAMN12869467, study PRJNA574797) | sludge metagenome | isolation source: wastewater treatment of Control | place: China:Beijing | collected 2019-05-17 | reverse complement strand
AAGCTATCCGGCTTCAATACCCTTCAAATCATCGTTTTTGAGGTACTGCCTTACATCATGTCTTATGTATTCATGTGCTACGTGATTCAAATCACAACGGGTATTTTAAGCGAATCTGGCGTTTCCATGCTCGGACTAGGCCCCATCAACACCATTTCTTTAGGTTCTCTTTTAAACTGGGCTATTTTGTTTGAAGCCCCTGTTAAAGGCGCATGGTGGACTTTTATCCCCGCAGCTTTTATGGTTGCCTTTATGACTTTTTCACTTTATCTCATGCAGCTTGGGATGGATGAGGTGTTTAATCCCAAATTAAGGAGCTAAGGTATGGAGAAAATAACAATTGAAGCTTGTCAGCTCACAGCAGAATACCGAACGCGTTTTAATGAAAGCATTCATGCAGTAGATGGTGTCGATTTGGTTTTAAGAGAAGGTGATATTCTAGGAATTGCTGGTGAATCTGGTTGCGGCAAGTCTACCCTTGCAAACTGCTTGATGGGATGCTTCTTTAAACCACTCACCTATATCAGTGGTGATCTTTTTATTGCAGGAGAAAACGTCATTAAAAAGGACCCTGAAACGTTTCGCAAGGAAGTGCTTGGTAAAAAAATCGCATACATCCCTCAAGCAGCCATGAATGCTCTGAATCCTACGATAAAGGTAAAAACGTTTATCATTGACCTTCTAAAGGAACATTGTCCTAGCCTGACGAAGGATGACATGATCCATATGGCAACTGAACGCTTTGCTGCGCTTGGCTTAGATACAAGGGTTCTTAACGCCTACCCTCACGAGCTTTCTGGAGGCATGAAGCAACGCACCGTTATAGCCATTAGTACACTCCTCAACCCTGGGGTTTTGGTCGCTGACGAGCCCACATCTGCTTTGGATGTTAGCAGTCAAAAAAAGGTCATTTTATTGATAAAAAAACTCATTGATGAAGGCTATGTGAAGTCCATCGTCTTCATTACACACGAATTGCCTCTTTTATACCATGTGGCAAATCGTATCGCAGTGATGTACGCAGGCGAAATCGTCGAAGAGGGTTCAAATGACCAACTGGTTTTTAGCCCGATTCACCCCTATTCTAAGGCCCTCATGGGATCAATTATCGTGCCCGAGCTTGACATGAAAGCACATAAGCTATATGCCATTCCAGGGGCACCACCCAACCTTAAAAAGAAATTATCTGGTTGCCGCTTTTATGAACGCTGCAAAGAAAGAGAAGCCTATTGCAAAGATGAAAGCCCGCAAATGATAGCCTTTGATAACCGCGCACATCGCTGTATCAAGTACGCAAAAGGAGGCCTTCATGACAACAAACGTGTTTAAAGCAGAAAATCTTACACGGGTTTTTGGCTATGGGATAAATAAAAAGATTGCTGTCAATAAGGTTAGCTTTGATATCAAAACCAATAATGTTTACGCCTTTGTCGGAGAAAGTGGCAGCGGAAAGACAACCATTGCGCGTATGCTTTTAGGCCTTTTAAAACCCACTGAAGGGACACTTTTATTCAACGATAAGCCCCTTAATCTAAGAAGTCACAAGGATAGGCTTATGTACTGGAATGATGTCCAAGCTGTTTTTCAAGACCCCTTTTCATCATTTAATCAGTTTTATAAGGTTCAAGACCTCTTAATCAATTGTATTAAAATGAAAAAGAAAAGAGAAAATGGCGGCAAGCTCAAGGAAAGGCTACACAAAAATGATGTGTATACTCTTATTGAAGAAGCCTGCCGTTATGTGAATCTTGACATCAATGAGCTCTGGGATAAGCATCCCTTTGAGCTCTCTGGCGGACAAATGCAAAGGCTCATGATCGCACGCATTTTCCTCGTTCATCCGAGCGTCCTCATTGCCGATGAACCAACATCAATGATTGATGCCTGTTCACGCTCAGGTATCCTAGATATGCTGATGAAGCTTAGGGACGATATAGGCATGACCATTATCTTTATCACTCACGACATTGGCCTCGCCTACTATGTCGCCGATGACATAATGATTATGGAAAATGGGCTGCTTGTTGAAAGCGGAGATGCACGTCGCATTATTGACAACCCTGTAGCACCATATACAAAACGCTTGCTGTCAGATGTTCCAACCATTCATAAGCCTTGGCTATAGGTAATATTAAAAGAAAGACACTCCTTAGAATAACAAGGAGTGTCTTTCTTTTATGGTCATTCACCTTCGTTCAGCTTTAAAATGTATTTATCACCCCATACTTTTAAACTGTTTAGCACCAAGGTGAAGTCTTTACCCATGGGGCTGAGACAATATTCGACTTTGGGTGGTACTTGCGGGTAGACAGTACGTATGACCATGCCGTACTTTTCTAGGTCACGCAGTTGCTTCGTTAACGTAGTTTGTGTAATTTCAGGTATTCTCCGCTGGATTTCGTTGAATCTTAACGTCCCTTCACTAAGAAAATGTAGCAAGGTTAGGGCCCATTTACCAGATAATATTTTTTGAGAAGTTGCGTAGGGACATTTACCGAAAAGCTCTTCTTGAGTTAACATCTTAACCTCCTATTTATAGTATCAAATAAGATACTAAGTGTTAAAAATAATCGTACTTGCATAAAAATCGGTATCAAATATAATTAGCATATAGCTATTATATAGCCTTGAGTATACGTTGTAAACAAAAAGAATATCTTAGGAGGATAAAAAGATGAACGTATTAGTAACTGGTGCAACAGGACATTTTGGCAGTTTATTGGTGGAACATTTATTAAAAAAATTACAGCCATCACAAATGGCTGTAAGTGTTAGAAATGTGGAGAAAGCAAACTACCTAGCTCAAAAGGGTGTTGAGGTTAGGTACGGTGATTTCGATTACCCAGACACCTTAGTAAATGCATTTAGTAACATTGATAGATTATTTATCGTTTCTACAGATTTAGATACTGAAACAAGGATACGCCAGCACAAAGCAGCAGTTGATGCTGCCAAAAAAGCTGGTGTAAAGCATATTTTTTATACAAGTATTGCCAATGCAAATGAGAATACCATTAGTCTTGCTGAAGTACACAGACAAACAGAAGCTGCAATCATTGAAACAGGCATACCATTTACATTTCTTAGAAACAACTGGTATTTGGAAAATGAGTTAAGCACCTTCCAAGCTGTAGCGTCTGGAGCACCTTGGGTAACTTCTGCAAACAATGGTAAAGTAGGCTGGACCCTCAAAAGAGAGTATGCGGAAGCAGCAGCCTCTGCTTTAGCTGGTGAAGGGCATGAAAACAAAGTATACGAGCTTTCAAGTGAGCCTAAAACTCAAGAAGAGCTTGTTATGGCATTATCTAAGGTTATTGGTAAAGATATTTCACTGATGCATGTATCAGACGATGTCTATATTGGTGGCTTAAAGGATGCTGGACTACCTGACTATGTTGTGAATCTTCTCAGTGATATTCAAAAAGGAATTAGAGAGGATTCGCTCAATGTCGTGAGCTTTGACTTGGAAAATTTACTTGGCAGACCACCTCTTTCGCTGGATGAGGCAGTTGCTGAAGCATATAAAAGTCTATAGATGTTCGTAAGCTATGCTTGGCTAATCACCATTCTAAAGCTCCAGTTACCAATAACCATTTCATTTCTGACTATTTGCTTAAAATCGAACTCACTAAAACCATTATTGGTGTAAAATGTTGCATTGCCTTGAGTATTCGTGTAGGTCACAAATGATATCGGATGACTCTTACCACTTTGGTCAATAATGTAAGGGATGACACCTTCCTTTAGCATTTTGCTCCCCAATTGCTGACCTTTGCTAAATTGATCCACAGCTAAAAACTCCAATGACCAGGAATGATCCTTCATCCCACTACTGGGTTTATGCCCTTCTTCTTGGAGGTTTAAAAAGCCTAATAGTCTAAAAAGATTAACCCTTTTGAGCAGATTTAGCCCGCCCGACAAGATATAATCCAGGATACCTATTGACGGAGTATTAGGCCGTGTAATAATGGCATAGCTTTTGAATTTACCATCCTCTTCACCTAAAATGCATTCGCTCTTGTTAAAATGTGCTTTTAGGTATACATGCTGAAAATGGCTTAAAAAGTCTATAAAAGACTCTTTGTTTTTAAAGGCCCTTCGGAGCTCACAGAATATGGGATATTCTGAAAATGTCAACGCACACATATGGGCAATGTCCTTTAACTCCTTGATTTCTGGTTTTCTGTATTTTATCATCATTTCCTCCTGCATTCATGAATATGTTGATTTATAAACATGCTTATATTATATTAGAACTAAAATCCTATAACCATATTCAATTAAAGGGCTAAATGTCTGTTATCCTACAGATTTGCCCTAAAATGTCGGAAGAAAGGTGACTTTTTATGAAAATGACTCCTCTTGATGATAGACGAGTAAGGAAAACACATAAAGCATTACGAAATGCACTCGCTGAATTGATGGTGGATAAAAACCTTCGTCATATCACAGTTCGAGAATTAACCAATAAGGCAGATGTTCACAGGTCTACATTTTACGCTCACTATAAAGATATCTATGACCTTTATGAGCAGGTAGAGCATGCGGTTTTAGAAGAACTCAGTGACATGTTCACGAAAAACGTTTTACAAGCCCCCAGCAAGTTCTTTACGATATTAATTGCTTACATTATGGATAATAAGCAGTTGTGCCGCATGCTATTTAGCGCCCATGGTGATGGTAGCTTCTTAAATCGTCTAAACACACTGTTTGAGGATAAATGCTTGGAAGCCTGGTGTAATGAGTGTCAGCATAGGGAAGCTGAAGAAGGGTTAAAATACTGGGTCTGTTATCATGTGTATAGCTGCCTTGCAATCATTAGCAGATGGGTAGAGTCAAACTTTGCTTACCCAATGGATACCCTTGCCAAAATCTTGGGCGATATAGATGCGACCACGGAGCATAATGCCATTAAAAGGTTCAAACCTTCTTAGCTTAGAAATTGTGGTTGCATCCTTTCGTAAAACATCGAACTAAACGACTATACACTTGTGATTATGGAGGTATTTGGTTTGAAAAAAAAAGTCGTCTGGTTTGTAAGTCTCTTCTTGCTGTTCTTTTTAGGAGGATTATTCCTTTGGGGAAACCTCACCGTTGGTACCACATATTATAAGATAACTTCAGAGCGTTTATCGGTTTCCTTTGAAGGGTTTAAAATTGCACACATTTCAGATTTACACAATGCAGAATATGGACAAAATCATTCACAGTTAGTGGATCTCTTGAAAAAGGAAAGCCCCAACACAATTGTTATCACCGGTGACTTGGTAGATTCATACCATACTGACATAAACAGCGCAATACGCTTTATAAAGCAAGCAGTTGACATTGCACCTTGTTATTATGTGACAGGTAACCACGAGGCAAGGCTTGGAGATGCTTATAATGCTCTTGAAGGTCAATTGATCAGTGCAGGTGTCATCGTGCTACGTAATGAGGTGATCACGTTATCACATGGTGATGGCAGCATTCAATTGATTGGTTTAGACGATCCTAATTTTTCAGTTGGGGCTTCTAATCAAGTGACCCTTTTAGATACACAGCTTCAATATATGGGTTTAAACGACACGTTCAAGCTTTTGTTATCACATAGACCTGAGGCCTTTAATGCATATGTCGCAAACGATATTGACTTAGTCCTCAGTGGTCACGCTCATGGCGGTCAGTTTAGAATCCCTTTTATTGGAGGGATTGTTGCGCCAAATCAAGGTTTTTTTCCAAAATATGATGCGGGAGAATACCATGAAGGCAACACCAAAATGATTGTCAGTCGCGGTATTGGAAACAGCATTATTTCTGTTAGGATTAACAACAGACCAGAGCTGGTTATTATCCAATTGCATTCACTATAGTACCACTGGGATTGCAACGACATTGCTTGAGCTTAGCTCTCGAACTTTTTCAATCCATTTGCCTTCCTCTTTAGCGCGTGCCAGAAGCATGGTATCACTGGTTTCAACCATAGAAAGACATTGGTTAACAACCCACCATTTGCTTTTAATGTTCGCTCGACTAAGATCATCGTAGAGCCTACTCGCTTCAAAAACAGGTGTCGCTTCTGGCAAGGTTATGATAATAACTTCTGTTTGACTTTCATCTCTCAACCTTGGAAGCAGTCGCTGAACAGATAAAGGCGTTTCCCCTTTGGTCCTTTGCACCTCTTTATGATAACTCTGCGTCGCATCAAGGAGTAGTAAAGTATGACCTGTTGGTGCTGTATCAATCACCACAACATTGTTTTCTGCCTTATCAACAATATCTGCGAAAGCCCTAAATACAGCGATTTCTTGTGTGCATGGGGATCGTAAGTCTTCTTCCACGTAGGCAATGTCTTCTTCTGACATGCTTTCTCTAGCCTTAGCCAGTACCTCCTCTTTATACTTCCGAAGCTCCTCTTTTTCATCGATTTTGCTGAGGGTGATGTTTTCTGAACCCCTGATTACATAGTGAATATGGTCCGCTGGATCGGTAGATGTCAGATGGACGTTTATACCTTTTTTCCCCAAAGCAAGGGCTATCGATGCTGCAATGGTTGTTTTCCCAACCCCGCCCTTTCCCATGGTAAAAATTACTTTTTTACCGGTCTTATAGACATCTTCTATCAAGGCATCCATTGTTTTATAGTTGCTTAAATGAGTGCCTTTATTCGTGCTTTGTAACGTATCCCTTTTGAAAAATGCCCTAATGTTATCAAGCCCCAACACGTTATAAGATCGAAGAGGCAAAGTAAATGTTCTTACCTCGCTTAAACCTATAGGCATATTTTTAATGGCATTCGTCTGTTTATCAACGATTTGCTGTGACAAAGGGTCTGTAGCACGGCTTAATAGTCCATTAATGATTAGCACTTGATTGTTAATTCCAAGGTCACATAATTCAATGCTAGAACGTTCTGCTTCCAAAAGAGGTGTTTCTTCCGGTCTAGATACCAAAATGAGTGTTGTCTTATGATGATCTGAAAGATTTAAAACCGCTTCCTTATAAATATCCTTTTTGCCTTCAAGACCCGATAATTGGCCTAAACAAGATGCTCCATGTGTGCTTTCGCTCATAAAATCATTCCACGCTGAAGGCAATTGAAGCATACGAAGGGTGTGCCCTGTTGGTGCTGTATCAAAGATAATGTGGTCATATGCTAATGCACAGGTTTTATCTGTAATAAAATTTGAAAACTGGTCAAAAGCAGCTATTTCAACAGTACACGAGCCTGAGAGTTGCTCTTCCATATTAGCAATGACACTCTCTGGTAATTTGCCTCTAAAAGGCCCTACCACGGACTCTCTATAATCTCTTGCAGCTTCTTCAGGGTTTAAATTAGCAACCTTTAGATTAGGTACACCAAGGATCGGAACACCTTTTCCGTCTACCTGTGTGTTAAAAACATCTTGTAAATTTGAGGCTGGATCGGTACTGATTAGCAGTACTTTCTTACCAGAATCAGCAAGATTAACTGCTACAGCACAAGCCGTTGAGGTTTTACCAACCCCTCCTTTGCCAGTGAAAAACATGTATTTTGTCACCTTAATTTGATCTATATCAAATGTCTTTAATATCTTCTCCATCTTAGCAGCACCCTTTGGGTCCGCAAGAGCAGCTTTGCTTTTGCTCTGACTTACTTTGAATATCCACACTTAACCATTCTGCAAACTCAGCGTTTGAAGGGTATACTTTTTTCTTCGCTACTTTTCCGTCTACCAAAGTGACTGGTAAAATATCCGCACCATCCGCTTGGAGTATATCATTGATAATTTGGTTAGATACAAACATGTGTGGTTCTGTAGATAATCCATATCTTTTGATGATCAGCCCTTTTTCCTTCAGACTATTTATAAGTGTTGCAACCCTCATGAGCTCTGAGTCAATTGATGGGCCGCAAACACCCGTCGAACAACACATCGCTGGGTCAAATATCTCAATCGTTTTTATAGTTTTCATGTTCTTAATCTCCTTTATAAACTGAATGTTATCATTGTATTTGGGGGTTAAAAGTATCCTTAAAGTTTCAGTTGCTAATTGCGAACCTTCATCTGACAAGGAATAATAGGACCATTTTTTATCTTTCCTGACTTCGACAACACCACTTTCAATCAATATTTTCATATGATGAGAGAGTGTAGATTGCCCAATCGGCAGTTCATCTTGCAATGTACAGGCACATTTTTCACCACTTTGCAGCAACTCAAGTATCTTTAACCTATTTTCGTCACAAAAAGCCTTAAATATTTTAGCCTTTAGTTCATACATCGTAGGCACAATCATTCTCCTCTTTAAAAGTAACGCTTTCTTAATCACAGTTTATTTGCCATCAAGTTTACAAAGCATGTCTATTTCTCAAGGTATCTAACAACTCAAGAACATGCGCTTTTATTTCATCTCGTACATGCCTTGTTTTAGCTAACCGCTCCTCATAAGTTCCTTCAAATGATGATGGGTCTTCAAAACTCCAGTGTATCATTTTGCTGACACCTGGAAAAATGGGACATTTTTGACTATTTGATTCGTCACAAACCGTTATGACATATGAATAAAATTTCTGACTCTTGAAAAAATCAAATACACTGTCCACTGAATTATTTGATATATCTAATCCAATTTCTTTCATGGCGTCTATCGCCAATGGATTAAGGACTCCAGCTTCAATTCCAGCACTTTCAGCCAAATATTTACCTTCTCCATAATGATTCAAAAATGCCTCTGCCATCTGACTTCTAGCAGCATTATGCACACAGACAAATAACACTTTCATTGGTTTCGTTTGCATACGCCTCTCCTCGTTGGTAGAATTTAATTATTGATACGGACTATCCCATAAAAAACCATATACATATCGAAGTTTATCGATGTGTATATGGTCTTATTATACCAATCTTAGAGACATAAAAAACATGTTTCATGTTAACTCTTTGTTAAAACTTGAAGGGTTATACAATCAATTGATACAATAATATACATGGATAATATCTGTACCTAGACCATGATAGCTCGTGCCTTCCACATTATACAAGGGCTGAATATCTAATCGAACTTGCCATTCCTTGCTTTCTACCACACCGTTTTTAGTGTAATAAATCTGACGATCCTCGTTAACATTATCGTTATGTGCAGAGAGTTTAATGGTATATCGCTGAGGTTTTTCATTCGTCATTGCCCATATCGCTTCCTGTGGCAAGTATTTAAGCGCCTCAAAATACGCACTCAGTTGAAAGGTCTGCTCTTTTGGTGTTGCCCATGTCGTCGAACTGGTAATATAATACTCTAATTCTTCTGTAAACATGCGTAACTGTGCCGTTTTGTATCTCCCATCGCTTGTGGTGTATAAAAAGCGAATAGCCTCACTTTCCACAAAGGTAAAATCCGCAGACACTGTTAGCCCATAATTATCGGGTGAAAGGACTATCTCAGAAAACGTACTACCAACTCTATCCCCGATGGCTTGCGTCACTTCTAAGGGCTGTAAATCTGAAAGACCATTGCCTGTCATTGAAAAATGACTATTATCTAGCCTAGGGTTAGTGATTAACCCTAGGAACATTGCCATCACAATAAGTCCCCACCAAACACGCCTCATTAAGACTGGGCTTTTATAGCTTAAAATGTTCTTTATCCGCCCTTTTGTATCGCTTCCAAAAAAGGTTAATGGTGGCAAGGCAAGCCTTGGATTTGATACGGTTATGTTTAGCAGTGACTGCGAATATGCTTTTTTTATGTTATGACCTAATTGATCAATAACAGACTCGTCACAGGACATTTCCATATCTTTGCTACTCAAGCCAAATGCAATCCACACCATTGGGTTAAACCAATGAAGGCTTAAGGCAAAATAACTCATACATCTAAAAATATGATCACATCTCTTAATATGTGTTTGCTCATGAAGCACTATAAATTCTTTCTCAAATTTTGATAAAGAGTCAGGTAAATATATCTTCGGTTGAATCAAACCAATAACAAAAGGCGTTTTTACATTTTGCGACTGGTAAATGTTATCTTTTATATGGTTAGCATCTTTTAGTGTCTCTTTTACTTTTACAAGAGATACCACACCATAGATTAAGAAAGTCGCAACCCCAAATACCCAAACCAATGATGCAAAAAAGACCCAGGTTTTCACTGAATGAATACTAGAAACGTTAGCAGCAGCTGATATTGAGTTTTTAATTATTAGATCACTATCGGTCATTTGCAAAGTATTCTGTGGTGTTGTGACAACTATAATGTCTTTCACAACTGGAACTGAGTTTGTTGGTATAATGCTTAAAAAGCTTTCAAATGAAATCGGTACAACCAGTCTAAGGAGTACCACTATCCATAATATGTAAGTATACTTTTTAGGGGCCTTTTTAAGTAAAGCTCTTGCAAGTAATACAAACATTATCACGATGCTAGCAAGGTAGCTCATATGAATGATTTGCAGTAATAACCTCTCAAGCATCCTTATACCTCCTTGTAGGCGTTGATTATTTGCTGGATCTCGTCAATTTCTTTTGCACTTAATTTTTTTTGTCGAGTAAATGCGGTTAAAAATTTAGGTAAGGAGCCTTCAAAGGACTCCTCTAAAAACACTTCACCTTTATCCGCTAAAAATTTTTCTTTTGCCATCACAACGATTACCAGTCCATCATCATTTTTAAAAATTCCCCGATTACATAGTCGCTTCAACATGGTATACGTTGTTGTTCTCTTCCAGTCAAATTCATCCGAACATATTTCAACGAGCTCTCGCGTTTTTATAGGAGCTTTGTCCCAAATGATATCTGCAAATTTATGTTCCATTTCACCAAGCCTATAATGATTCATGAAATCCTCCTTTGTCTAATGTCATTAGACAACTATAATGTAACACCCTTAAACTACTCTTGTCAATATAAAAACCGCAACCGTGCTAGCCTATAATCGCCTTGAAAAAGGGCATTGGTGATCAAGCCAAAATTGCTACTCGCATGCTATTGTGTTTAAAAGGAGGTGCTATCATGCACGCATGGGAACACATACAATTAACCATAGACTATATTGAGGAACATCTTTCTGAGGAGCTAAAAATTGAACACCTAGCTAAGCTTGCTTCTTTATCCCAGTTTTACTATCAAAGGCTCTTTACCCGATTGGTTAAGAAGCCTGTAATGGAGTACGTCAAGCTACGCCGTCTTGCAAAAGCATCCAACGCTTTACTGGACAAAAACAAAAGAATTTTAGATATTGCTTTAGATTTTGGTTTTTCATCACACGAAACCCTTACACGTGCATTCAAAGATGCGTTTGGAATGACACCGGAGGCGTATCGAACCCATCCTGTTCGCCTAAACAACTTTGCTAGACCGCAGCTATTGTTGAATTACACATTGGTTGATGAAAACATGCCCTTGATTGCCGATGGCATTGTACTGGAAATCACAAGACGACACATTCTAGCACCCGAATGTTTTATAGGCCTTACAATAGAAGAGCCTATTAATCAGATGCCCGGAGGTGGTGAAACTGGCATAGACACGCTTGGAGAACTGTGGGATACTTTTCATGAAAGCAAATCCACAATACCAGATTTAAAGACCAATGGCCATGAGCTTGGAGTTGCCTACACTGGTACAAAGGAAGGCTATTATCGATACTTCGCAGGAGCTGAAGCCCTTACTAACAACGTACCAGAAGGTTATGCATATTGGGAGTTTCCTAAGGGTGACTATATTGTCTGCTCTTTTGAAGCAGAGGATTTTGAGCACCTTGTTATGGATGCTGTTTATAAAGCTCATAGATATCTTTTTGAGACTTGGCTCCCCAATCATAAGCTTGAGGTCAAGCCTTATGCAGCAGAGCGCTATGTAACTCATAGCGCCAATACTACCTATATGGAGGTCTGGGTATCTCCTGAAATTTAACGTATTTGGTTATAAAGAAAGGCACTCTACTTTTAAGATTGTAGGGTGCCCATTTGCATCTCTGAGAAATCCATTTTCTCAATTTAAACATCCAAAATTGCTTGATAATCGAATGATGCTTATAGTTGCAACTTCTCTTTTACTATAAACACTTGCTTTGGGGTTAATGGTTCTTGCATATTGAGTTTAATGATTCTATCCTCAAAAAACAAAGTATATTCTCCTGTTGGAGTGTCTTCATAATACCCTTGATAAGCTTCTATAGTACCAAAAATAGTGTTATCCATGGCTTCTAAGGTCATGTTATCTTGCCACTCTGGGATTTGAAGCAGGTAATCCTTTGCAAGCTGATAAATAGCATTAAAACGGGTCTCTAACACCTCATACTGAATCCACGGAGGCGAATCTTTTGCTGGGGGCGAATCCTGACTGTAAACGCTTTTAGAAAGCAAAAAAGTCTTATCCGTCCTCTTTTCATATGAATAATACATGTAATCCTTTTGTCCGTATAAGTCTTCACTGGTAAGTGGAATGTCATCACGATAAAGTCTGTACGCACGACTCTCAGTTTCAGTAAGCTGCCAATTAACTGTCCGATAGCTTGACTCATGATGCATACCAAGTCCAAATCGCATAATGGATGTCATAATTAATGCAAACAAAGCAACATTTACAAGCATAAGCACTGCATAAGATACCAACCTGTTTACCATAGCAGATACCTTCTTCTTTTTTAGATATTTGATTGATGACCAAAATACAAGCATCAAAATTGGAAGCTTTGCGACTGTTAAAATAAAACCCAACCTACTTGTTTTCACTGCGAGATGAAGCAACACAATGGCTAGACTACCAAACAAAAAAGCCAATAAGATGCTATCAACCGCTGTATGTATCACTTTACTGTTTTTTACACAGCCCCCACCAAGGGCAATAGATTCTTCTGAACGTTTGAGCCAAAAAACGTAAGCTGTCAATGAAAACACATGATATAGTGTTGCTACTGCTGCCATGGAGCTCAGCAATAATCGAATGGGATCAGACAAGTAGTCTATTGGGTTTAATTGAAATGTTCTGAATTGCACAAACATCAATAATACCAAGGCTAAAATCCCAAGAAGCATAGACGGCACAAAGCTTTTATTCATACATTTTTTAATCGTGTTTAGCTTCTCGTTTTCATCTGTCTCAAAGGGAATCGGATGATCTACCTCACTACAAAAAATATGCATGTGATTAAGCTGAGCTACAAAAGTCCAGCCAGCAGTTCTTGCATATTCCATATACGTTTGCTGATTGTCATTAATGTCAGGATCAA
>WPCG01034346.1_pt1 | contig 13202 bp, 12 predicted proteins | sample 5403311 | NCBI WGS metagenome assembly WPCG01 (sample SAMN12869467, study PRJNA574797) | sludge metagenome | isolation source: wastewater treatment of Control | place: China:Beijing | collected 2019-05-17 | reverse complement strand
TAAGCAAACAACATAAAACAATGCTTACAAGCTTTTTTATTTAGATCCCCCCGTATTCTTGCCTGAGCCACCAACTCTTTCGTCATAAGTTGCGAAAACATGATCAACAATAATCCAAATAACTATAAACACAACAAAATCCCAGATCAACTCACTCATTGAAAACTTGCCCGGGATAGGCACTTCCCTTATCCCAAACGACCGGAATAGAACCGCCATAACGATTTTGTCAATAATAACAGTGAATATCGGTGTTCTTAGGTTGTGCCAACTAAGTTGCTTCACTGGAGACCTTCCTTTGACCACTATAACATCCCGAAAGCGGGGTTTACATTATCTTACATTATTTGTATGTTTATGTCAAGGATGATCGTCGGTGAATGTTCATTTATTTCCATCGTCTTCTGATATCGCTCCATCAGAAAAAGGAGTGCACAACTGCCTCTTGGGCGTAATGCACTCCTTAAACCTTATTTAAGCTGACCTAGTAGAAAACAAACTCGCCTTCTTTGGAGTCCACCGTTATGGTTCCTCCTTCTCCAAAGGTTCCCTTGAGAATTTCCTCTGCTAGGGAATTTTCTAGATATTGTTGAATCGCCCTACGAAGTGGTCTAGCTCCGAAGTCTGGGTCAAAGCCCTTATTCGTCAGGAGCTCCTTGGCCTGCTCAGTCAAGGTCAAGGTGATGTCCATTTCCTCTAGTTGGGTTCTGAGTTCTTTAAGCATAATATCCACAATTTGCCCGATGTGTACTTTGTTCAAAGAATGGAAGACTACAATTTCATCCACACGGTTAAGAAACTCCGGACGGAAGGTGCGCTTCAGTTCATCTGTGACTTTGCCCTTCATGGCTTCATAATCACTGCGTTCATCCACAACAGTCCTAAAACCAATACCAGAATCTCTTTGAATTTGTTGAGCACCCACATTAGAGGTCATGACGATCACAGTATTACGAAAGTCTACAGTACGCCCCTTAGAGTCTGTCAATCTGCCATCTTCCAACACTTGGAGCAAAATATTAAACACTTCAGGATGCGCTTTCTCAATCTCGTCAAAGAGTACAATGGAGTATGGTTTTCTACGGACTTGCTCCGTGAGCTGCCCACCTTCATCATAACCAACGTACCCTGGAGGGGATCCTACCAGACGGGCTACAGCATGACGTTCCATGTATTCGGACATATCAAGGCGAATTGTGGCATCCTCATCACCAAAGAGTGATTCTGCTAAAGCCCTTGCTAACTCGGTTTTTCCTACCCCTGTGGGGCCTAAGAAGATAAAGGAACCGATAGGACGTTTGGGGTCTTTGAGGCCGGCATGGGCCCGCCGAACAGCTTTCGAAACCGCTTCTACGGCTTCATCTTGGCCAATAACCCGCTCATGGAGTACTTCCTCTAAGTTCAACAGGCGAATGGCATCTTCTTCGGTAATATCGGTTACGGGTACGCCGGTCCAACCAGCCACAACCGCTGCTATGTCTTCTGCAGTTACCACAGCTTCTTCACGCCCGTGACTCTTACGCCATTCTTTCCTCCTGGTCTCCAGCTCTTCTTGTACTTTCTGTTCCTTATCCCTTAAATTGGCCGCTTGCTCAAATTCTTCATTCTTAATCGCGGCTTCCTTTTCTATGCTCACTTCTTCAATCTTGCCTTCTAACTCCTTGAGTTCTGGAGGAGCCACCAAACCCCGTAAACGGACCCGAGAACCGGCTTCGTCCATTAAGTCAATGGCCTTATCTGGCAAGAAGCGATCACTAATGTAACGATCACTCAGACGGGCTGCAGCCACCACAGACTCATCTTTAATTTTCACTCTGTGGTGGGCCTCGTAGCGATCTCTCAGGCCCTTAAGGATCTCAATGGTTTCTTCAACAGTTGGCTCATCTACCATCACTGGCTGAAAACGTCTTTCTAGAGCAGCATCTTTTTCCACATGTTTTTGATATTCATCCAGTGTAGTAGCACCTATAGCCTGCAACTCGCCCCGGGCCAAAGCCGGCTTTAGAATATTGGCTGCGTCAATTGCGCCCTCTGCGGCACCTGCCCCGATGATGGTGTGCATTTCGTCAATGAAAAGGACCACATCGCCTGCGCTTCGAATCTCTTCCATCACTTTCTTCAAACGTTCTTCAAACTCACCTCTAAACTTGGAACCTGCAACGAGGCTGCCTAAATCTAGGGTGACTACCCTTTTGTCACTCAAGGTCTCTGGCACATCATTATTAATAATCTTGAGAGCTAAGCCTTCAGCGATGGCAGTCTTACCGACCCCAGGTTCTCCAATGAGAACGGGATTGTTCTTGGTTCGCCTACTAAGAATTTGGATCACTCTTTGAATCTCTTTATCCCTTCCGATAACAGGGTCAAGATTGCCCTCCTGTGCTAAGTTGGTCAAATCCCGACCAAATTGATCTAGCGTGGGAGTCTTGTTCTGACGGGGGGCTTGGGTCTTGGTTTGGGCTCCGCCTCCTAGTTGGTTTGTGACCTGCGCACGAACCTTTTCTAGATCGGCACCTAGGTTGTGGAGCACCTGGGCTGCTACCCCTTCTCCTTCACGAATGAGACCTAAGAGCAGATGCTCAGTGCCAATATAGGTGTGCCCTAAGCGCCGTGCTTCGTCAAACGCCAGTTCTAACACCCGTTTTGAGCGGGGAGTAAAACCGATCTGCCCTTCAGTGGGCTGACCTCCCCGTCCAATAATCCGTTCAACTTCACCACGTACTTGATCAATACTAATGCCCAAGGACAGTAAGGCTCGAGCTGCCACATCCTCCCCTTCGGCAATAAGACCCAAAAGGATATGTTCTGTTCCGACCACATTATGACCTAATCTTCTGGCCTCTTCTTGTGACAAAACAATCACACGTTGAGCCCTTTCTGTAAAACGTCCGAACATATTTACACCTTCTTCCATTTATCAATTACCTTTAAGTGTGTCCCTAATTAAGCTCGCCCGCAAGCGGTCCCGTTCGTGAACAGGAAGTGCCTGACCCATCATCTTCTGAAGGTGGGCAGAGCGGATTTGTACCATTAGTTGTTTCAAGAGTTCAGGGTCATTATGCTGAATCACCCCTAAATCAACCCCCAACTTCAAGTCAGACAAGAGTTCCATGGCTTCCTGACTCCCAATGGTGCGAGCGTTACTTAAAATACCATAAGAACGGAATAACCAGTCTTCTGTTGCTAGTTTACGATCCTCTCCTAATAAATACTCCCGGGCCTGACGTTCGCTGTGGAGAATCTGGTCTGTAAAACGGGACAGGTGTTCAATTGTCTCCTCTTCGCTTTGTCCTAAAGTAATCTGATTAGATAGCTGGAAAACATTCCCCCAAATGTCGCTTCCTTCACCATACAGCCCCCGAACCGTTAGGCCGAACTTTGCGATGGCGCCCAACACTTCTTGCACCTTCTGTAGCCTGCGTAGTGCAGGTAAGTGGAACATGACCGAAGCTCTCAGTGCCGTCCCAACGTTTGTGGGGCAACAAGTCAGATATCCAGACTGAACATCAAAGGCATAATCGAGATACTCTTCGAGGCGGTCATCAATCTTCGTTGCTAATAGCCACGCCTCATCCAGTTGCAACCCAGGTTTGAGAACCTGAATTCGCAAGTGGTCCTCTTCGTTGACCATGATACTGACATTTGACTTATCACTTAAAATAACAGCTTTATGTTGAGGGTTATGGGTATGACTAGGACTTATCAAATGCTCTTCAGCCAATATTTGCCGTTCGAGGGTCTCCATGGTAGCCATCTCATGATAGGTAAACTCACCAAATTCTTGTAAGTGGGGGACTGTGGCCGAGGTCTTGCTTAAAACCTCCCTGAGCTGGTCACGACCGGCTCCTTCAGGGAAAGGAATGCCCTGGAGGTTTCTGGCGAGACGGCAACGAGTACCTAAAACAATGTCACCCTGTGGTCCACTTTGTTTCATCCATGAAGCAATGGCGCTCACTGGTCCTCACCTCCAGCCACTTGGCCCTCTAAAACACGCAGCTCATCGCGGTATTTTGCAGCTTGTTCATAATTCTCTTGCCGTACGCATTCTTGCAGACGTCTACGAAGATCTTCGATTTGGCGACCGACACGTGCCTTAGGGTACCCCCGGGCAGGAACTTTACCCGTATGGGTACTAGAACCGTGCAATCTACGCAATACGGAATTCAACTCGTCATGAAAAACCTCATAGCAGCTGTTGCAACCTAGGCGACCCGTCTTTTGTACATCCGCAATAGTCCGCCCACAAGTGGGGCACTTCTTTAGAGATTGACCCTGACCGAATTTTTGACCGAGCTTTCCAGATTGAAACATACTGGAGAGTAAATGTTGTAAGTCAAAGCCTGTGCTAAAGTTCGTATACCCTTGCGCACAGTTTTGACAGAGATGCAATTCGGTTTTGTTGTTATTTTCAATCTGCACAAACTTTACAGTTGCCTCATGTTGCCCGCATCTATCGCATAGCATTTTAGTATCACCCCTTAAGACCTAGATTTAATGATAAAAAACAATAACGAACGTACCAAACTAGCCCGTAGGACCTCTTTTCCTTGATTTATGCTACCAGTTTCTTGCTGCACAATACCTCGGATAGCCTGACCTTCTCGCTGTGAAATCACGCGATGATCTCTGAGATAGGCTAAGATATTCTCCATTTGTTTCTCATTTAGCTCGGGTCCAATACTCTGGAGGAGACTGATAGCATGGTTGAGGCCATCATCTACCTGCACATGCCCTACACGAATATATCCTCCGCCTCCTCGCCGACTCTCCACAAGGTATCCTCGCTCTAAGGTAAAACGGGTCGCTAAGACATAGTTGATTTGCGACGGAACACAGGCAAAATCATCTGCTAGCTGTGCACGGCTCAATTCAACACTATTGGTTTGACTGCCTCTCAGCATCTGTTTGATATAGGCTTCTATATGATCCGATAAGGTACTCATAACTCACTCACCCACCTTTGCGGATGTTTCGTGAAACGAAACTCCAAAATGAATGTCTTGACATTCATTATTTGACTAACCCTGACCTTAATTCTATTATAGCACATAATGAAAACGACTATGCAACTCTCGCAGGGATGGTCGGGGAACATCAAAACGACTCTATTGGCCATTTACTGGACTTAACTATGTGGAGTTTCAATCTTGCTCTGATTTTCTCCGTTTTTCGCATAAAGATTACGGGAGGGATAATATGATCAACTACATTTGGTTCTTTATGATCCTAGCCGGTGTGATCACAGCCGCTAGCAAAGGGCAAATCAACTTGGTGACAGAGGGTGTTTTAAAAGGCAGCGAACAAGCGGTCGTGGTGTCCATTGGACTTATCGGCATCATCTCTTTTTGGTCCGGAGTTATGAAGATTGCCCAGGAAGCCGGTTTAATGAAGGCCATCGCGCGGCTTATGGGCCCGTTAGCTCGCAAACTGTTTCCCGAGGTACCACCTCAGCACCCGGCAATGGGTGCCCTACTTTTGGCCATCAGTGCCAATGTCTTAGGCTTGGGCAACGCGTGTACTCCCTTAGGCCTTAAGGCGATGGGTCATTTGCAAGAACTCAATAAAGACAAAGAAACGGCATCCAACGCCATGTGTACCTTTATGGCTATTACCTCTTCTAGTTTGACGGTGATTCCTACCACCATCATCGCCCTACGGCTCGCCCATGGGTCCAGGGCTCCTACAGAAGTCATCGGCCCCATTGTTTTGGCCACGACCTGCACGTCCATTATCGCCATCATCGTTGATGCCACGTTAAGGCGCTTCATGAACGGAAGGAGGACTTATAGATGACATTAGTGGTTCAAGGGTTTTCACGCTGGGCCATACCACTTTTGCTCTTGGGCATAACCACCCTGGGGCTTTCCAGACGAGTCCCCATTTATGAAACCTTTGTTGAAGGTGCTAAAGAAGGTTGGCAAACAGCACTGCGCATTCTTCCTTATCTTGTTGGCATGCTCGTGGCCATTCAGATTTTTCAACAATCGGGGGCCCTCGACCAAATAATCAATCTTTTGAGTCCCCTCACCAATTGGCTTGGTTTTCCCAGAGAAGTGCTGCCCCTAGTACTAATGCGACCTATTTCTGGGTCAGGCTCATTGGCCTTGTTGTCTCAAGTTCTCGAAACCTATGGTCCCGACTCCTTGGTCGGACGTTTGGCCGCCACCATCATGGGGAGCACCGAGACGAGTCTATACGTTCTTACGGTGTATGCCGGTTCTGTGGGGCTCAAACAAACACGCCATACTTTGGCCACGTCTCTGATCTCTGATCTTTGTGGAGCTTTAGTATCCCTTTATATTGTTTTACGTTATTTTGGATAACTTGGTGTTTTGTGGCCATACTGATGATCACAACACTCACAAAGGAGATATAACTGCTATGAAAAAACTCACGAAGAAAGAAAAGTGCGATATGATTGCAGCGGCCATGAAAACCATCAGCCAACACAATAGCCTCTCTCCCACAGCCAAAGACCGGGGTGTGACCGTACTAAAAAAAGCCCTCGAGGGAAATTCTGATCGCCATTGACTAAAAGGGTTGCCCATTCCCCATGTCGTATACATGAATACAGTAGTGATGATAGCCAATCATCATATGTAAGGGGATGAGCACCGATGTCAAACCTATTTCGTCATATCCCGGCCGTTGATAAGCTCTTAGCTGACCAACGTATTGTTGAGGTTGCCCATGGTTTACCAACGCTGGAGGTAACCACGGTCATTCGCGGATTTCTAGACAGACTTCGCCTTGAGATTGCGGAGCAACAAAGGAGCGTAACCTCAGAAGAAGTCATTCATCGCTTGGTTCTTCAGCTGAAGACCCGGCATGAACAGCGATTTCAACCAGTCATTAATGCAACTGGAGTACTCTTACATACAAACCTAGGACGGGCCCCACTACCCAAGTTAGCCTTAGAACGCCTTAGGGCCCTTGGAGAAGGCTACTTTAACCTTGAGCTCGACTTGCGTACAGGGGCAAGGGGTAGCCGTTACACGAGCGTTTCAAAACTCTTTAACCTCTTGCTTGCGGAGGATTTGGAGAGCAACACACTGGACACCGTAATTGTGAACAACAATGCAGGTGCCATCTTAGTTGCTCTAAAAGCATTGACCGCAGGCCAAGAAGTGATTGTATCCAGAGGTCAATTGGTAGAAATTGGTGGAGGCTTTCGAGTGCCTGACGTAATGGCAGCCAGCGGATGTCAGTTAAAGGAAGTGGGTACAACAAATCGGACCCGCCTCAGTGACTACACCCAGGCCATTTCAGAACAAACAAGAGCCATTCTCCTGGTACATCCCAGTAACTATGCTATGATTGGCTTCACTGAAACCGTACCTAGAGAGAGTTTAGCCCAGCTCGCAAAGGAGCGAGGGCTTCTTTTGATCGAGGACATTGGGAGTGGAGCTTTTCATCCCTTCTCGGAACCACTTGTAACCACTGCCCTCAAACACAGCCATATTGTGACCTACAGTGGTGATAAACTCTTCGGCGGACCCCAAGCCGGTATCATCAGCGGGCACCAGGAGCTAATACGGATCATCAAAAAGGATCCCCTCTTGCGAGCACTTCGCATTGACAAACTCTCCCTTGTTGCCCTTGAAGCTGTTTTAGAAATCTATCTAAATAAGGACTATGACCAGCTCCCCCTCTGGTTTTTAGCTAACCAAGAACCACTTAAAATCAAATCAAGGGCCAAACAGTGGTTGGACAAATTGGGACCTGGATTACAGGGCGAAATTATAGCGAGCCAGTCCACCATGGGCGGCGGGTCCCTCCCTGGCGAAACCATTCCGTCCTGGGCTTTAGCCCTACAAAGCTCCTGTCTTTCCAGCGAGGAACTTGCTGTGTGGCTCCGGAAAGGGCAACCCTCCGTCATGGGTAGAATTCTACAAGACCGTGTTTTGCTTGATCCAAGAACAGTCTTACCCTTCCAGGACGAATTAGTTATACAACTGCTTGAACGGGGGGTAAAGGCATGTTCATAATGGGTACCGCTGGCCACATCGATCACGGCAAAACTACATTAATCACTGCCCTAACCGGAATCAACCCAGATCGCCTGAAAGAAGAGCAAACCAGGGGTATGACTGTTGATTTGGGCTTTGCCTGGTTTTCCCTTCCCCAGGGTAATGTTGGGGTGGTGGACGTTCCGGGTCACCATCGCTTGGTTAAAAATATGCTTGCAGGGGTAGGGCAAGTGGACTTTGTACTTTTGGTGATTGCAGCAGATGATGGGTGGATGCCTCAAACACAGGAGCATGTTGAAATCCTGGACCTCTATGGAGTAAAACGGGGCATTGTAGCCCTAACTAAAGCCGATCTGGTGGAGCCTGATTGGTTAGAGTTGGTAGAGGCAGATATTCAGGAAAGCTTAGAAAACACTTGCCTAGCTGAATTTCCTATTATTCCTGTTTCTGCAGTTTCTGGTTTTAATATGGACATTCTGAAAGAAGCAATTAACGATCTTTTAGTATCCTGTCCCCAGAGCACCGAAGAGGATAATCCTTTACTCTGGATCGACCGGGTCTTTACGATTAAAGGTGCTGGCACAGTAGTAACAGGTACTCTAATGGGCGGTTCCCTAGAACTTGGTATGGAAGTTGTGGTGGAACCCCTTGGTCAGAGCGCGCGCATTCGTTCTTTACAGACCCATACGAAAGCGGTGGAAAAGGGCGCCGCCCATACGCGGCTAGCAATCAATCTTACGGGAGTCGAAAAGGCAGACCTAACTCGGGGAATGTACTTGGCCTTGCCGAGGCAACGGCCTCATTTTTCCCTGATCAATTCCTTTGTACGTATGCTACCCCAAGCACCTTCTCCCCTAGAAACAGGCCAACAAGTGAAACTATATGTTGGCACCCTAGAAACTCTAGCGGCAGTGAAGGTTCTTGGCTCCGAAATAATTGAGCCCGGCCAGGAAGGTTATGTCCAGTTGGAATTAGAAAGTCCAGCCCATTTTAGTTTTAAGGATCGCTTTATTCTTCGACATAGTGAGCTTCAAGAAACATTAGGTGGAGGGCAATTCATTGAGGAAGGCGTGCCAGTCCGCGGCGTCAATCTACGTTTGGTTGGGCCCCGTCGTTTAAGGCTTCTCTTTCCCTTTGAAAAGCCTGATTCTCATCTAGATCTCGAAACCCTCATGGCTAAGTGGGTCAGCGATACACAAACACTCAGCTTACTGCAAGCCCGGGATCGCACCTTCTGGACGAAAGCCCAGTTTAAACACCAAGGACTAACCCTGCATCCCGATCTCGTTGTGCTTGGGGACTACATCTTAGCCCCAGAGCAGTTTAGCAAGATCCAAAAATACTTGGTCACTACCGTTAATGAGTATCACCAGGCCAATCCCTTGGTTGCAGGTCCAAGTAAGGAGACGCTACGTGCTGGGACTGGAATTCCCTCCAGACTTTTTGACCAGATTTTGAACCAAACTCCGGATCTGCGGGAAGTACGGGGATCGATTAGCAGCGTCAAGCACAAAGTTACTCTTTCCAAAGACGAGGAGCAACAGCTCCAGGAACTATTAACCATCATTGAAGAAAAACCCTATGAACCATTCACCTTAGGAACCTTGGTTGAACAGGGCTTCAAAAGCGAGCTCATTTTTGCAGCCAGTCACTTAGGCTCGCTCATTGCACTCGCAGACGACCACTGGACAAGCCCAAAAGTTGTCAATGAAATTCTAGATATCACTTTTAAGGAAACAGCCTTTCAAAATGGATTTGAACTCAGCGTTTTTCGCGATCGCCTAGGTACAAGTCGCAAGTTTGCCTTAGTTTTTTTAGAATACTTTGATGCCCAAGGATTTACCGTACGCAAAGGGGACGTCCGCCTCTTTGGCAAACGTCCCCCAAAAGTCTAAGTGGCGGGAGAATATGGGAATCGAACCCACCGAGGATAACCCTTGTTACCCCCCTGACAGGTTTGAAGCCTGCGGAGCCCACCAGGAACTCAGATCCTCCCGTGTCTTGATTGTATCATAATTATCACTAATATCAAATGGATGTTTGCTAAAAGCAAGCATCAAAGCGCACACTAATTTCCTCTGGCATGAGGGCCCTCTCACCTTGGGCGTCTTGGATTAAAAGGCGCCCATCTGGCAGTACATCCTTAGCCTTAGCCTGAAAAGTATGTCCCCCCCAAAAGACCATGATATTGCGATCTAAGAAATTGCCATGTTTTCTAAAGAGGCGGGAAAGGTCCTGCCCTCCTGCGGAAAGTTCGAAGCCTCGCTCAACTCCAACTAGTGCCAGGTCCAAAACACCAAGGCGAGACCAAGAGCAATTTGTGGCTTCCTTCAAAGAAATGCGGGGACTTGCACCTTGCCCTGGAGCAGAATTCACATTCAACCCTACGCCTAAAATAATCCACAATTTCCCTTGATAACGAACTGCTTCAGTTAAGATTCCTCCAAGTTTCCTCTCTTCTACCCAAAGGTCATTGGGCCATTTGACCTTCACTTTTGGAACCAAAACCTTCAGACTTTCTACTAGCCCCAAACCTACCGTAAGGGTGAGGTTCTGGGGAGCTATATTATCTGGACACTGCCAAACTAGGCTAAAGGTTAAGGATGAAGGGTCCGAATCCCACTTGCGTCCTAAGCGACCCTTTCCCTCTGTCTGCTCTAGAGCCCAAAGAACAGTACCTGATCGACCCCCATTTTTGATAAATGTACTTGCGAATTGATTAGTTGAGCCTAAAGTGGGGTAGAGTTCAATGGTTCTGACTATTCTTTTCCCCCATTGGATAGACTTAACATGGCTGTTCATGAGCTCACTCCCTTGTCTGGCGCATTTAGATAAGTTATAATGTAAGTATTTAAGAGAACAAGGAGGATTATTATGCAAAGTCAAAAACGTATTGTCAAAGTCTTAGCTCTTGTCGGTGTTTTGCTGGTATTCAGTGGCGTAGTAGCCCACCTGTCATCTACCACTACCCTAATAGCCGAAGAGGCGCCTCAAGTAGCCATGGAAAATGCAGTACAAACAAGTATCGCACCCATGCTGGTGGATAATCCCTATGTTATCGCAGACATAGCCGAGATTGCAAGTCCCGCCACCGTTTTTATTGCTGTTGAATGGCCTGCGGCGGAGGTTGCGCCTAACGAGAGATCTGTTCCAAGAGATCCCTTTGGCATTTTCGACTATTGGTTCAGTGATCCCTTTATGAATCGCCAACCTTCTCAAAAGAGGAGTGCAGGAACGGGATTCATCATCCATGAATCCGGAATTATCCTCACCAATCAACACGTTGTAGGTAACAGAGGTGAGAATCAAGACATCACAGTAGTAGTGGATGTCCCTGGTTTAGACAAAGAATACAAAGCCGAGATTATAGGTGCGGATTTCTCTTTAGACTTAGCGGTCTTGCAGCTCATCAATGAAGACGATCACGCTTTCCCCACCGTACCGCTGGGAGATTCCGATGAAACTCGAATTGGCGAATGGACCATAGCCATTGGCAATCCCTATGGTGAAGCCCTACACCACACGGTGACTGTGGGTGTGCTCAGCGCTAAGGGCCGAGAAATTAACATTATGAATCAATCGACGGGCAGACCAGTAACTTACAAGAATTTGATGCAAACAGATGCAGCCATTAACAGTGGTAACTCCGGCGGGCCACTGCTTAACATCAAGGGAGAGGTGATCGGTATCAACACCGCCGTTCATTCTCAAGGCCAAGGAATTGGCTTTGCCATTCCAATTAATGTTGCGAAAGATGTTTTAGATGAATTAATTACAACTGGCGGCGTTAGCCAAGCATGGATTGGAATTTACCAGCAGAACCTAACGGAAAGCACAGCGAATCAGTTGAGATTGCCCGATAATAAGGGAGTGTTAGTCTTAGATGTAATTCAGGATTCGCCAGCCGCTGAAGCTGGTTTGCAGCCTTGGGATGTGATTCGTCGCATCGGAGATCAAGACATCTTCTCTATTGATGATGTGGCAGCTGTAATCTCCCAACATGAAATAGGTGATGAAATCCTCATTACCATCATGCGTCAAGATGAAATGCTCCTCATCCCAGTAACCTTGGGTAATCGTCCTGACCATCTCAGATAATCAAGGACAATTGCAATTTCCCGAAAAAACAACCCTTCAGGTCGAAGGGTTGTTTTGCTTTATCTTGCTGCTTATTCTTAAATGGTACTCTCGGGACCAGCAGGTCTCAAGCGTTCACCTAGCTTTTTTGGTGCATCGCTGGCAGCGCCCTCTTTGACATCATCCTTGATAGCGGCAATTGCTTGTTCTTCTACACCCGGTTCATCTGGGTCTTCGAGTGATTTGCCTTCCATTAGAGCCAAGAATTCTTCTCTACTGAGAGTTTCACGTTCTAAGAGGGCTTCTGCTACCGCATCAAGTTTGTCACGATGTTCAGTGAGTAAAGTCGTAGCTTGTTCGTAACTTGTCTCCACAAGCTTGTGTACTTCTTCGTCTATAATAGCGGCCACTTCTTCACTGTAGTTGCGTTCCCTAGAAATATCACGACCTAAGAAAACTAAGTCTTCGCCATTGGGACGTCCGAAAGTCAAAGGTCCAAGCTTAGGACTCATTCCCCATTCCATGACCATCTTACGGGCAATTCTAGTAACCCGTTCTAAGTCATTGGAGGCACCAGTGCTAATCTCATTTAGGGCTAGTTCTTCAGCTGCCCGACCTCCTAGAAGGTTAACCAACTCATCCAAGAGTTTAGAACGACTGGCTACAAAACGTTCTTCTTCAGGAAGCATCATGGTATAACCACCAGCTCCGCCCCTGCCCACAATCGTCACCTTATGAACGGGATCTCCATGTTTGGAGAAATGGGCAACCACGGCATGACCTGCTTCATGATAGGCAAATACTTTGCGATCGATTTCGTGGAGCTTTCGATTCTTCTTCTCTGGCCCCATAAGGACCCTATCAATGGCCTCTTCTGCATCCTCCATAGTAATCACCTTACGATTAGCCCTGGCAGCCAAGATGGCTGATTCGTTAAGGACATTCTCCAAGTCCGCCCCAGAAAAACCAGGTGTTCTTCTGGCAATGACCTTTAAGTCAACTTCCGGTTGTAAGGGCTTGTTGCGACTATGGATTTTTAGAATTGCAGCACGACCCTGAAGATCAGGTCGATCCACAACAACTTTACGGTCAAAACGTCCGGGTCTCAACAGTGCAGGATCTAATACGTCAGCCCTGTTTGTGGCAGCCATAATG
>WPCG01010371.1_pt1 | contig 13249 bp, 13 predicted proteins | sample 5403311 | NCBI WGS metagenome assembly WPCG01 (sample SAMN12869467, study PRJNA574797) | sludge metagenome | isolation source: wastewater treatment of Control | place: China:Beijing | collected 2019-05-17 | reverse complement strand
CCACTAGGGTTTCGGGAGAAATAAACTCCATGATATCCACCAACTCTTCCCTGCTGAAAAAAGAACCCGTGGGATTATTGGGATTACAGAGCCAGACTACTCTCGTCTCAGGCGTAATGACCTTTTTAAAACCTTCCAGATCAAAGGCCAGATTTTTCATGGGGACAATTTTCAGATCAGCCCCCATCATTTGGGATGTAGAGAAGTATCTTGGGAAGGTTACTTCAGCCATGACAACTTCGCTTTCTGGACCAATAAAGGTCTTGGCTATCAAGTCGACCATTTCATCAGAACCACAGGTAGGCAAGACCATTTGTGGTGTGACCCCGTATTTCTCGGCAATTTTAGCTTTAAGAAGAGTGGCATTGCCATCTGGATATAAGTTGACATCCTCAAGGGCCTTCAACACCGCTTCACGGACAGAGCTTGAAAAGCCAAAGGGATTCTCATTGGACGCGAGCTTGATTACTCGCTCCAATCCAATCTCCCGCTTCACATCGTCAATGGGCTTTCCGGGCACATATTCAGAGATGACATCAAGTTCTTTACGGTACTTTACCTTCACTCAAGATTCCTCCCTATTTTGGATTCAGTCACTTACCCCTTGGTGGCTGAAGTTAGTCCTTCGGTGTTCACGAAGTACTTCGACAAAGTCAAAAATAGTATAATCATGGGGATACTCGCCATTACAGCAACGGCCATCATAATCCCTTCATCACTATGGGTCTCTGCCATGAATTTCGTGATGTACAAAGGAATGGTCTTCATTTCATCACTTTGGATGACCAACAGGGGCCAAAGTAGACTATCCCATTGGGAGCGGAACGCGAGAATCGCCAATGTAGCAACTGCCGGCCCTGAGCTCGGAAGAACAATCCTCGTAAAGATCCTCGGCTCACTGGCACCGTCGATGCGGGCAGCATCAAGAATCTCATCGGGAAATGTAATCAGGTATTGTCGCATTAAAAATATTCCAAAAGCATTGGCCAAAAACGGCAAGATCAATCCTGCATACGTGTCTTGCAAACCCATACGCATGGCAACCATGTACAAGGGAATCATGATGGCCTCAAAGGGAATCATCATCGTAGCCATGATCAGCATAAAGACCAAAGTTCTACCTTTAAACTCAAACTTTGCCAAGCCGTATCCTGTGAGGGACGAAAGCAAGACAGTGAAGGCAGAAACACTACCAGCAACAATTAAGGAGTTGAGAGCATTCCGAATAAAGATGAACGTTCCCTCCGGTCCCCTGAGACCATTCCAAAAGTTCTGCCAGAAAAAGCCGTCAGGGATCCACGGATAGGGCATGCGTAAAATATCTCGGGCTGGCATTGCTGCAGCCGTAAACATAAAGACCAGTGGAAGCAGTATCAAAACGCAAGCCACGATCAAGAACAGCCAAATAAGTGCTGAAAAAAACCTTTCAACATACCAAAATTGTGTTTTCTTTGCGTTCATATCAACCCTCCTGTGCTTGTACAGACATCTACTACATATAGGAAACTTCCTCGGTACGGGAAGCCTTGAGCTGAAGCCATGTGAACGCAAACATCACAACGAATAGCAAAATGCTCATGGCCGTCGCTCGTCCAATTCGGTAATCCTTGATAGCCGTGTTATAGATATTCAGAGTAATTACATTAATCGGACGCGTCGGGGCACCTGCACTGGTAAACATATATTGTGTACTAAATGTCTTTAAACACTGGATCATGGTCATGATCGAGACAAGCATGGTTGTAGGCTTAAGCAGGGGGAAAGTCACGTGCCAGAATAGTTTCCAACGATTGGCGCCGTCAATGAGCGCTGCCTCTCCTAAGGTTTCTGGAATCGAACCAATGCCCGAGACAAAAATGACAGTAAAATATCCAATGTACTTCCAAAAGTACACAATGATCGTGGAGAGCCTCAACATAGCGGTTGTGGACAACCAGTTGTAGTTCGTCCCGGAAGTGCCCATTAAAGCGTTCATGCCTTGATTAGCTAAACCGCGGGGGTCGAAGATTAACAACCAAATTAAAGCTGCTACCACCGATGAAAGAACGGCAGGAGAATAAAATGCCATTTGAAAAAACCGCCGAAGTTTTGTGATTGACATGATAAAAACAGCCAAAATAAGGCTGATCACAAGTAGGGGAGCAAAAGTTCCAACCGTAAAAATCAGTGTGTTTTGAACGGATAACCAAAATTCTTTTGATCGGAATAAATACGTGTAATTATCCCAGCCAACAAACCGCGGGGGTCTTAGCGACAGCAGATTTCTATTGAAGAAGCTTTCATAGAAAGCATTAATAATTGGGTAGAAGCTAAAGGCAGAGAATAAGAATAGTGAGGGAATGACAAAGATCCACCCCCATCTCGCCTTCCTTTTTTCCATGCTAAATCCTTTGTTGTGACGCATCCAGTTCTCCCTCCAATACGAAAGTCAGAATAAGAAGCCCGAGCGTTGGCCCGGGCTTTCTTTTGCGGGCATTACATTAGGGCATATCAATATTGGTCATCAAGGACCTCTTGGATACGCTCGCGGAGAATGTCTAATGCTTTGTCAGAAGGCATATTGGAAAGCATAACACTTTCAATCGCTTCTTTAATGAAACGTTCAAACTGGAATCCATTCTCGTGCATGAATACGATGTGACCTCTCTCCATATCGTCCATGAAAACGTTCATATATGGTAAATCCATATAGCGTGGATCGGCAAGCAAGTCATTCCGAGGTTGAATGATATTAACGGTTTCGAGATACTCCCACGGATGATCAAGCATATAAGCAATGAACCTCCATGCCCATTCTTGCTTTTCGGATGAGGTTTGTGCATTGACCATCATATAGTGACCATAATAAGAACATGCCACATCTTTAACGGCATTTTCGAAGACTGGGAAGGGAACAACCATCCATTCGCCACTCTCGTAGAATTCAGGATTATCAATTCGGATTCGCCCTTGTTGGTAGAAACCCGTCAAAGCCATGCCAATATCATTATTGTCCATGTTAAAGATTTTACGGGCAGAGGTATATGTGGGACTACCTAGGTTACGTCCATGGGGACCCCAAGTCCTAAACCATTCGAACACTTGGATCCATGCATCATCATTCACTATAGCGGTTTTTCCATCGTCACCGAGGAGCTGACCACCTAGCTGTTCTACCATAGGTAGCATCGCTACTAGATAATACGGATAACGGAAGTCAAAGCCTCGGCGTGTAATGATGTCGCCGTTACGAAGTGTGAGCTTATCAGCAACCTCGATCATTTCTTCCCATGTCTTAGGATAGTCTCTTTCGGGATCAAGACCAGCATCACGGAAAATATTTTTGTTGATATAGATCGACCAGTTGGTAAGTTCCAGAGGCAATCCATAAATATGTCCATCCATCGTTACAGGATCAAAGGTACCATCTAAATATTGGCTAACCATATCAGCAGCATCTTTGTAACCGATGGCCTCGTAGTTTATGGGTGCTACGCGGTGGTGCATCATGTATCCATATTCCTGCTCAATGGGTAGGTTAAAGATATCTGGCGCGTTGTTGGCTGAGAAGGCCGTCAGCATCAAATCCCCCATTTTGCTGGCTTCATTGACAACTCTTTTAATGGTAACGTTGGGATACATTTTTTGAAATTCTTCGATATAACGGTTTTCGATGACGGTACGATTGTCATCGGTATGGGTCCAATAGGTTAATTCGATGGTTTGGGCCCCAACTACGCTAATTGCTAAAACGAGGGACAACATAATAAACAACAGACTAGAAATCTTTCTCAACACAATTCCCCTTTCTCAGCTTGTTGAAATGATCTTACACTACACCCTACGGATTTTTGGCACCCCTCCTTTTTCCATTTTACAAACTATATCATAACATGCATTCGGAAAGTCGAACGAACGTTATTTTAATGTTTCGCCAATGTTTAGCAAACTCCTCCCAAACCCTGTCGGATTCCTAGACCGAACACTCGTAGACAGCGAGATCCAGAAATTGGGTGTATCCCATAATGACGATAGCCCCTATATCTACCAAGGAGTCTTGGATTATGCCCATGAACTTGTTCTTGACGGCTACCTGGCAAAGGCATGCATTACGCTGCCCAAATTCTAGCAGGCGCAATGTAAGATCTCCTAAACGATCCCAGTATTGTACAAGCATCCAAGGATAAATTTGAAAAGAGAACCAAGAGTCTGAAGTATGTTATCCCTCTAGAAAAACAGCAAGCTTCCAGAGACATATTTTCGATATTCTTGTTTTTTATCGAGAGCCATACAGGAAATCGCACCTGATTAGCGAAATATTTACATTATCCATCGGCGCCTAGGGAGGGGATATTGATGACCAACAGTGATATTTTCCACGTAAAGATAGGTCTTTTAGGTCCCTTTTATTTAGTAGTTGATCAGATAGAGCTTGAGGAAAGTGCCTGGAAATCCAAAAAAGCCCTCACGATGCTGAAATATCTTGCTACTAGACAAGGGCAAAAAGTATCCGCCGATGTGCTAATCGAGTTACTCTGGCCCGACAATGGAGATATGGACAGTATGAGTAATCTCCACACTGCGGTATGGTTCGCCAGGCGGATGCTTACATACAAGAGTAATCCCCAAGCAGAGTCACCTTTGCGCTATGCACATGGATCATACTGGCTCGATTTGGATAGCGTGTACCTTGATCTAGACCAATTCGAAAGGCATGTAAAGGCTTCAAGACAGCTGGTAACCAAGGATCCAGGCAAGGCATTACTCCACTGCGAATCGGCATTGCACCTTTATCGAGATGATTTTTTGTGCGAGGAACTTTATGAAGAATGGATGATTCGTTATCGCGAAGACTATCAAGAGCTTTATTTTGAGGTAGTGATTCGCTCTTCAGAGCTATTGATCGAGCGAGGCGATTTGCAAGGGGCCATCCAGATGTGTCGAACGGCGGTCAAGCGAGATCCTTTCAGAGAAGAGCTGTACCAAATGGGTATCCGAGCCTATATTTTAGGTGAAAGGCACGTGGATGCTATCAACCTCTACAATAGATACAGTAAAATGCTCATGGAGGAGTTTCAACTAGAGCCAAGCCACTCCACACAAGCATTAATACGCCAACTGAAAGACAAAGGTTCTGGAGGCGAATTAGCCGTGAGCTCTGAACAATCAATCGAACCTACAATCGGAGCATCCGTCTGTGACGCAGTAGCCATGCAGTTCGTCTTGAACAGCGAGCAGCGCCGATTGACAAGAAACGGACAACACTTCTCCATACTCCTTGCCCATGATAACCGTGCAACTAAGCGCAGTCAGCAGATCCAAACCGCTTTTCACGTACTTCGAAGATCACTAAGAAACTCAGATCTGATTTGTCAGTTCTCAGAAAATCTGATCGTGGTATTTTTACCTGACACTAATTCACGGGAATCTCAAATAATCTGGCGCCGTTTAAGGCAGTTGCTTCGGGAAAAGATAGCCACTATCTCCACATTGTCCTACACCTTACTCAATAGTGAAAACTTAGAGGACATGCAAAAAAGCTTAAAATTAATCTTAGAACAATAGAACTCTGAAGGAAACTGCAACTCCGGGAAGGCACTTGCCTGCCCCGGAGTTTTTTTGAGTGGAATTAGATTGGATTTCGAGAGATTATTAAGCACGTTACTTATAATTAAATCAAAAGCAACTCGGGAGGTGGTTATCCCCTTTTGATTCTAGCAGGAGAAAGAACGTTTTTCCATGCCCAACTCTTTGGAAGCGATGACCTACAACTCTCTAACTGGTCACCAATGGAGTGTAGCGAGCTAGGGTGAAACCGGCCAAGGACGCAAACAACCAAAGAGGAGGATTTAAAAGTGAAAAAACTATTAGCATTGACATTGGTAGTTGTACTGGCACTAAGTGCGACAGGACTAGTTCTTGCCGCTGATAATGAGGCTTTAGTTGCACAAGCTGGTAACCGGAATGAAGCTATCGTCGATCAAGAAACGGGAACGAATGCAGCTTTGGTGACACAAGAAGGTGACCGAAACTCTGCTTCTATCGACCAAAACGGAGCTTCAACGAATGCCTTAGTTACCCAAATTGGCGTTCGAAATGCAGCGAGCGTTACACAACGGGGCGCTACTTATTCACAATGGGCTGACCACACCCACGAATCGATAATTTTTCAAGACGGGGAAGGCAATGATGCTTCCATCACACAAACAAACAACTTCCATGGCGCATTAGCATCCATCTACCAGTATGGCCTCCGAAATACAGGTATTATCGACCAAGGAGGCAATCAGTTCTCTGGTTATGCTTTAATCGAACAGTTTGGCGAAGCCAACTACGCCTCCCAGATACAAAGGTCGTATAGTAACGTGGGACATGTCATAGCAGAAATTTACCAAGATGGTACAAGAAATACTGCTAGGCAGGAGTCTCAAGTCCAAGTATCTGGTGCTGGAGAATTTGAAGTTTATGCACGGCAAATGGGTACTGGTAATGACGCAACCCAAAGTCAATACCAGGGGCTAGGAGACCGTTATGGCCTAGTCTTCCAACTCGGTGACCGTAATACAGCAACGATGGCACAGGGTGCTGTTGGGGATAGCGGAAATCAAGTTGCTTATATCGCTCAGCTGGGCGAACGAAATACAGCTGACTATACACAGAAATTTGGTACGCATACCGGGGCAATCCTGCAAATTGGCGAACGCAACACCGCCTCTTTTGAGCAGACCGACGGTAGTAGCATAGGCGCAACTGTCCAGTTTGGGGACAGAAATACTGCTTCACATACCCAGGGGACTGGAACCCAGCTCGGTGCTATTGTACAGCTTGGTAACAGTAACGCATCTACCCTTAGTCAGAGTGTAGGAGCTAACGTTGCTGCTTCGATTCAGGTAGGCAACAACAACAGCGCAGTAGTAACTCAAGTCGGGAACTAACTACCCCTGTTCATTCGGCAAAGGCAGTAGTTCATCTACTGCCTTTGCTGGATATTTAAATCTCTGAAAGGAGAAGAAGCATGCGTATTTTACGAAGATTTTCAGCTATTATCCTAGCAGCCATTCTCATGACAGTATTACACAGCTCTGCCTTGGCCAATAGCATCAGCGAATCCTACATCTACCAAGAAGGCAACAACAACAAGGCAAGAATTGATCAGTACTCCATTGCTAGCCTGGCAACGCAGCACCAAGAAGGGGACATGAACACAGCCTATATTTACCAACAAGGCGAAGGCAATTCAAGCATACAAACCCAGACAGGGCAATCCAACTTAGCCCATAGCGAGCTTTTTGGCAATCATAATACCACCATACAAAGCCAGTTTGGAGATAAAAACATACTTTCTACCTGGCAAGTTGGAAATTACAACACCCTACTGCAACGGCAATCAGGCTTTGAAAATCTGGCTATTGCATGGGTGCGAGGCAGCCACAACTTAATTACCCAAAATCAAGTGGGTAATGGTCATAGTTCCAGGATTCGTATTATAGGGGATAACAACACGATTGATCACATGCAACTTGGTTTTGGAACCGAATTAACGGTAGTCCACATCGGCGACCATGCTTCAATCAGTGCCCTCCAGTTTAGTTATTAGCCCGCGGGTCTCTTGGGAAGGAGATTAAAATGGAAAAACACAAATACCAAGGTTTACTCGTTCTCGGCTCTGTGGTGGTATCGCTTCTTTTCGTCTCGCTATCCGGATTTGCTGAAGATACAGGCACTATCACTCAGATCGGAACCCATAACGAGGCCTACATTTACCAAGAAGTTATGAGCAAAATTTTTGTCCTCCAACTCGGAGATGATAACGCAGCTTCTGTGGAGCAAGCCGGTGCGGATCACATTGCTGGTGTGAGTCAGATCGGGGAAGATAATGAAAGCCTTATCCAACAGCATGGAGAGAGGGATTACGTGTTTTCTGTCCAGTTTGGAGCTAGTAATTCTTTGTACATTGCCCAAATGCAAGCCTTTTCCCAGAGTTCTTCATATCGAAACGTATCTAACAATGACGCTTTCACTTACCAATCGGGACTTTACAATATTGTGAACTCATTACAGCTCGGAGATGACAACACTACCTCTATCTACCAGATCGGCAATAACAACGAAGCGTTTGTTGTACAAGAGCAAGCCTCTTTTTCTAACGATATTAATGCGGCCTTCATTGTTCAGACTGGTCTTGGTAATTGGATGGCAACACAGCAATCAGGTGCCAATCAAGTATCCCGCAGTCTCCAGCAGGGAGATGACAACTCCGTCCTCATCAACCAATATGGAATTGATAACAACGCCTCTGTTTTTCAGACTGGGCATAAGAATGTGATAGTAATTAATCAAGGATAGACAAGTCGAAGGGAGATTTGATTATGAAAGTTGGAAGTTCCGTGATCCTTGTAATACTTTTGGCACTTCTCCTTACCTCATCTGCCCTTGCAGCTGAGGGCATCGCGAAGGAGAGGATCGATCTATTCATCGCTTCGCGACAAATGCTTATGGAAGAAAGAACACCACCAAGAATGAAGGTGGGCATGGCCTTAACAAGCTTAGGTAACCACAGCGAGATTAGCATGGGCGTCAGAATCGAATCACGGCTTGGCGCTAACGAAAAGCTAAGGGTCATTTCTGAAACTATCTATCTAAAGGAAGAGCAAACATTGGGAGGTTTTCTGTCACTTAAGTTCATTCCCTTTGACGAAAACTTCCACGCAGTCTACTTAGGTGCTGGCGCAGGATATGTAGATGGTTTTAGATATCAGGATTTTGCCGGCATCGACCTCACGAAACATTTCTTCGCCGAAGCAAGATACGTAAATTACCCAGGTGGCTTAGGGAATAAAGGCTTATACTTAGCAACCGGCTTTCAGTTTACCTATTAAGGAGGGAGCATAGTGAAAAAGATTATTCTATTTAGTCTCGCAGTTATAGTCAGCGTAGCATTGAGTAGCGCTTTGGCACAGGCAAGCTACACCATGAGTTGGGGCTTTCAACTTCTAAACAACCCCAACGCACGGCAGGTGGCCCTAAACATCGCCAATGCACAACAAGAACTACTTAGAACCGATGGCGAACAAAGTGGAATTGATCGATTTAAAGAGAGTCTGGATCGGATGGCTATGAGCAAGGCCATTCGAGACATCGTCTACTACGATCCAAGCTCTGATGCCCCTGGTTATGGATTCGTGCCAGTTGAAGATGGATGGATCTATTATGAGTGGGACGAAGTAAGTGAGTCAATGAAAATCTTCCATTTCTCAGATAGTGGCTGGACAGAAATCACCATTGACTCTGGAAGCCAACCGCCACCCCCTATCTGGTAGGAGCTAACCTGCACATCTGTAGAGGAGGGATATAATGGAATTTATCCTAATTGGAATTCTAGCGATCGGAATGTTGATAGGGGGCGCATCTGGTACTAACACTCCCCTTCCACCTGAAACGCAAATTATCGAAGAGATGGAAGCTACGTTAGCTTCGCCCGAAGACGTCCTAACGTCTGTGACCAATATTACTACAGCCAGCCAACTACTGGCAGCATTACCCGAACCAGAAGAGCGGATTCCCATAGCTATCTACGCGATTACAGATAGCACAGGACAGTTTAAAGCCGATGGTGGCGCATCTTCCACCGTAGTTACCCAGGGTTCCACGGAAATGCTAATCACAGCCCTACAAAGGTCTAGACAATTTGCGGTCCTGGACCGTGTTCGGTTTGGCGATCTGATGAATGAACAAAATCTAGTGTCAAACAATAGGGTGGCACCTGGGCAAGGCCTAGAACTTGGAGCATTATCTGGAACAAATTACATGATTACGGGTTCGATCACTGAATATCAGGTGAGCAAAGAAACCGGAGGCATCGGTCTTGTTATTGCTGGCCGGGGAGGCTCGACGGAGTACGCTAAGGCTTCGGTAGCCCTTGACCTAAGGGTCACGAACCTAAGTACAGGTGAGGTTATCTGGGCTGAGAGCCTTCAAGGAGAGATCATTGGTGAAAAAGTAGGCATTCAATTGTTCTCCTTCTTGGGCAAGAACATTGTGGAGTTTGAGACCGGTAGTGGCAAGCAGCAGGTCATCAACCTGGTTGTGAGAACCCTACTTGAAGAAGCTGTGTTCAAGTTGGTTCAATCACGAGTACTTACAAACTAACCCATGCCTGTGGCTAAATATAGCCACAATTTAATACTCTCGGTGATTAGGATTGCCTAAGGCCGTCAACGATGATAGGATGAAATTAGGTTGTCCGCGTGGTCAAAGCTATGCGGACGACATGAGAGATAAGTCGAACTGTGGTTCTTCTTTCCCTCAGATAAAGGTAAACCCATTGTGAAGTGGGGACACAAAGCCACGGGTCTAGAGAAACTAGATAGCCGGGTTACCCGAGGAGGCAATATAGTGAAACAAAGATTTACGTCTTTTGTATTGGTGGTACTCATGATAGGTCTGCTAAGCAGTGCAAGCGTACATGCCCACTCAACCGAGCTTATGCAACCCATAGACTTGGGGGATTGGTTTAACGACTTTTTCCAGTCTTCCGAAGACGAAGCAAAAAACTCCGTTAATCAAGCGTATGTCTATCAGGATGGATTCGAAAATAATTCCGAACAGGTCCAGGATGGTGAGAACCATCGGGCCTATATCTATCAAAATGGTGATGGAAACGTTGCTACGCAGTGGCAAAGTGGCGCCGGACACTGGGCTGGTGTCTATCAAGTAGGAAATCGCAATGTGGCGATGACCAACCAAGTAGGCACAAGCAATTGGGCAGGAATCTATCAAGTTGGCAATGCCAATACAGCAAGTATTCAACAGAGCGGAAATGGTTTTTTCGCTCTAGTCACCCAGGTTGGCAATGGCAATTCTGCGGTGATCGTGCAAGGAAAAAACTAGCAAGTCCTACGGCCGAAAGCATCCTAATCTAGGAGTTTCCTTTGTGAAGCTCCACGAGAAAGGGTCAAGACAATTTTTGTCTTGACCCTTAATAAATGCCTTTTTCTTACGTCCCCTTGCTCCTTTGGGCTTTTTGTCGTATTGTTAAAGGGAAGCTGTAGGGAGGTGTCTTCAATGAACATGAAATGGAAAAGGCTTGGAAACGAACAAACCAAAACCGCATTTTTGGCCCTACTACCATCGTTAGTCATTTTTGTAGTTTTTACTATTTATCCTATCTTCCACTCACTCTATTTGAGTTTTTTTAACGTATCCTTACTGGCGTCTTCTAGGGTCTTCATTGGGTTTGACAATTATGCCAACCTGCTGCAAAATCCCACCTTTCAAAGGGCAGTCAAGAACACCGTTTATTACACGATTGGGGTCGTACCAATCGGAATAACGCTATCTCTGATCTTGGCGATTTTGCTCAATAACAAGCTTCGTTTTAAAGGATTTTTTCGCGCTGCTTTTTTTGCGCCCGTTGTCACCTCAATGGTTGCCGTATCCATTGTTTGGAGCTGGATGCTTGAACCAAACTATGGGCTCATGAACGGCTTACTCGCCAAAATTGGGATTGTGGGACCGGGTTGGCTCACAGATCCTTCCTGGGCTCTAACTTCAGTTATATTACTGAGTATTTGGAAAAACCTGGGCTTCAATATGGTAATTTTCCTCGCGGGACTCCAGGACATTCCTATGGAGATCTATGAGAGTGCAGATCTTGATGGTGTGAACTCCTTCCAAAAGTTTCGCTATATGACCATACCCATGATGCAAGGTCCCATTACATTTGCTACCATCGTGAGTATGATCAAATCTATGCAGGTCTTTGGCCAAATCTATGTCATGACAGGAGGGGGCCCCGCCAACTCCACCATGGTAGTGGTTTATTACTTGTATCAGCAAGCCTTCGAGTTTTATCGGACAGGCTATGCATCGGCTGTAGCTTGGGTACTTTTTGTAGTTATCCTTTTGCTAACCCTGATCCAAAATCGTCTTTTCAAACCCAGTTATTAAAGGAGGGGGGATCGTCCCGTGCAACTTAAGCGTTTAGTCATCTACCTTGTTCTGTTCACCCTAACAGCATTCATGCTCATGCCCTTTGCCTGGATGGTGCTCTCCTCGTTAAAGGAAGTTCATGATGTCTTCACCTATGACATGACCTGGCTGCCTTCTAAGATCAGTTTTTCTGGGTACCAAAGAGCCCTCTCTGAACAGCCATTCTTGATGTATGGATGGAATACGGTCTTAGTCTCTATTGTCATTACCAGTGCCCAACTTGTTACCAGTGTCCTCGCTGGCTATGCCTTTGCCCGTCTTGAATTTCGTGGGCGCAATATCATTTTCATGGTTTATTTATCTGCAATGATGATTCCATCCCAAGCAACCATCATTCCGTCCTTTATCCTTATTCGTAAACTTGGGCTAATCAATAGCTATGCAGGCCTTACGTTACCCTTTTTAGCTGGACCCTTTGGTGCCTTTATGATGCGGCAATTCTTTTTATCCATGCCCAAATCCCTAGAAGAAGCAGCAATTATCGATGGATGTAGTCGCATGCAGGTGTTAACGAAGATCGTGCTCCCCTTAAGCAAACCTGCACTAGCGTCCCTAGGACTCTTTACCTTTATGAGTGCCTGGAATGACTTTATGTGGCCTTTGATCATCATTAATTCTGATAAGATGAGGACACTCCAAGTAGGCCTGTCCTTAATGGGATCCGACATCTACCCAGACTGGCCCATGCTGATGGCAGCCACCGTTTTGGCCACTTTGCCCGTTATTATCGCCTTTCTATCTGCTCAAAAGCAGTTTATTCACAGTCTCACGTTTACTGGGGTTAAGTACTAGGGGCCAATGGCCCTTAAGGAAAGGAAGTACACGGATGTTATTTGGAGTAACCACCATGACATTTTTTCAGAGGCCGATTCTTGAAGCCCTTGGGATCATTAAACGGTGCGGCTTTGACTGCGCCGAAATCTGGGTCGACCATGCCTGGGACGAAGAACGAGGAGCAAGTGTAGAGGAACTACAACTCGCCCTTGCAGAACTCAAATTGCAATCAACGATCCATTGTTCGATTATGGATATCAACATCACCAGCCCTAACAAGGGCATCCGAGAAGAATCTTTGCGCCAAACCTACCAGGCCATCGATTTTGCAAAGGATTTAGGATCCCGCTTGATTGTTATTCATCCGGGAAACAGGTTTTCTAGGCTGGAAAATATAGAAAGCCATTGGGCCCATCAAGTCAGTTCCATGACCAAGATCTTGGAGTATGCAAAAAGACAAGGGGTACTAGCTACAGTAGAAAATATGGACAGCGACAAAGATGTA
>WPCG01093467.1_pt1 | contig 13347 bp, 10 predicted proteins | sample 5403311 | NCBI WGS metagenome assembly WPCG01 (sample SAMN12869467, study PRJNA574797) | sludge metagenome | isolation source: wastewater treatment of Control | place: China:Beijing | collected 2019-05-17 | reverse complement strand
GCTGCCCATCATGGTGGTCATGCTGTCGCTGATGCGCCTGCTCGAAGCGCGCGGCGTCATCGACTGGGTGGTGCAGCGCGCCACGCCGCTGCTGCGCCCGGCCGGCCTCACCGGGCTGGGGGCGTTCGCCGCGCTGCAGATCAACTTCGTCAGCTTCGCCGCGCCGGTGGCGACGCTGACCATGATGGAAGGGCGCGGCGCATCCGACCGCCACCTGGCGGCCACCCTGGCGATGGTAATGGCGATGGCGCAGGCCAACGTCACCTTCCCGATGGCGGCGATGGGGCTGAACTTCGCCCTCACCGTGGCACTGTCCTTCGCCGGCGGCCTGCTCGCTGCGGCGGCCACCTGGCATGTATTCGGGCGCAAGCTGTCGGCGGCAGAAGGACCGGTGGACGAGACCCTGCATCACCGCAGCGCGGACGATGCCAAGGGCGTGCTCAACGTCATCAACCGCGCCGGCGCGGAAGCCTTCAAGATCGCCGTGGGCGCCATCCCGATGCTGGTGCTGGCACTGGTCGCGGTGATGGCGCTGCGTGCCAGCGGCGCCATCGACGCGCTGACCACGCTGCTGACCCCGCTGCTCGCCGTACTGGCCATCGACCCCGCCTTGATCCTGCCCACGCTGACCAAGTACATCGCCGGCGGCACCGCGATGATGGGGGTGATGGACGAGATGCTGCGCGAGGGCAGCGCCAGCGTGGCGGTGCTCAACGGCAGCGCCGGCTTCCTCATCCACCCGCTCGACGTGGCCGGCGTGGCAGTGCTGATCTCCGCCGGGCGGCGGGTGGCCGGCGTGCTGCGCCCAGCGCTGGCCGGCGCGGCAGTGGGCATCGCCTTGCGCACCCTGGGTCATGCACTGCTGTAGTGCCGGCCCCGGCTATAATTCCCCCTTTATCTCGACCGGTACCGTCACCGTGAGCACTCCCCTGTTCGAATCCACCATCAAGAGCCTGCCGCTGCTCGGCCGCGGCAAGGTGCGCGACATCTACGCGGTCGATGCCGACAAACTGCTGATCGTCACCAGCGACCGGCTGTCCGCCTTCGACGTCATCCTGCCGGACCCGATTCCGGACAAGGGCCGGGTGCTGACCGCGCTGGCCAATTTCTGGTTCGACCGCCTCGGCCACATCGTCCCCAACCAGCTTACCGGCATCGATCCGCAAACCGTGGTGGCCGCCGACGAGCGCGAGCAGGTCGCGGGACGCGCGCTGGTGGTCAAGCGCCTCAAGCCGCTGCCCATCGAGGCCGTGGTGCGCGGCTACGTGATCGGCTCGGGCTGGAAGGATTACCAGACCACCGGGGCGATCTGCGGCATCGAACTGCCCGCCGGCCTGCAGCAGGCGGCAAAGCTGCCGGCGCCGATCTTCACCCCGGCCACCAAGGCCGAAGTGGGTGACCACGACGAGAACGTCTCCTTCGCCGTTGCCCAGGCCAACTGCGACGCTGTTCTGGCCGAAGCGCTCGCCGGCACCGGCAAGAGCGGCGCGGGCCTGGCCGAGGAAGCCCGCGATGCGGCGATTGCGCTGTACACCCAGGCCGCCGACTACGCCGCCGGGCGCGGCATCATCATCGCCGACACCAAGTTCGAATTCGGCGTCGATGCCGCCGGCACGCTGCATCTGATCGACGAGGCGCTGACTCCGGATTCGTCGCGCTTCTGGCCCGCCGACAGCTACCGCGAAGGGATCAGCCCGCCGTCCTTCGACAAGCAGTATGTGCGCGACTACCTGGAGACCCTGGACTGGAACAAGAAGGCCCCCGGGCCACGCCTGCCGGCCGAGGTCATCGAGCACACCGCAGCGAAGTACCGCGAGGCCTACGAGCGCCTGACCGGCACTCCCCTGGGCTGAGCTCCTGACCTCTCCTCCCCCTTCAAGGGGGCGAAGCGGGGGTTTCGCGAAGCATGCTTGGCGCCGGCTGAGCGGGACGGCTGTGCAAAGCCGGCCCTGGACAGGACAGGAGGGGGATGGGTTTCCGGCGGGAACGACCAAGGTCCGTCGAACCTCGTCAACAACCCCTCCCCTTAAAGGAGAAGCGCCGCGCTAGCGACACCCCCCGGTTCAAAAAACAACAATCAGGCCGCAGGCCCCTCAGGAGACAAACATGCAGATCCCCGCCAGCGGACGCGGGCTGGCGATGGCCGTCGTCATTGCCGCCTACATCCTGTCCTTCTTCCATCGTTTCGCGCCTGCCGGCATCGCCCAGGATCTGGCCCTCGCCTTCCAGACCAGCGCAGCCTCGCTGGGCGTGCTGGCGGCAACCTATTTCTACGTGTACACCATCATGCAGGTGCCCACCGGCATCCTGGTGGATACCCTCGGCCCGCGCCGCATCCTCGTCACCGGCTGCGTAGTGGCGGCGGCCGGCAGCCTGCTGTTCGGCCTCGCACCGAATCTGGATATCGCGCTGGTCGGCCGTACCCTGATCGGGCTGGGCGTGTCGGTGGTCTTCATCGCCATGCTGAAGCTGATCGCGGTGTGGTTCGATGAGCGCCGCTTTGCCACCATGGTGGGACTGTCGATGCTGCTCGGCAACCTCGGCTCGGTGCTTGCCGGCACCCCACTCGCGGCACTCGCGCAGGTCACCTCCTGGCGCGGAATTTTCTTCGGCGCCGCGGTCATCTCGGCGGTGCTGGCGGTGGCCTGCTGGGTGTTCGTCAAGGAAGGGCGCAGTGCTGACACTGCGCGTCCGCGCTTCGACCGCACGGTGGTCATCAACGGCCTGCTCGGCGTGCTGAGGAACCGCGCCACCTGGCCGGCGGTATGGGTGAATTTCGGCCTCGCCGGCAGCTTCTTCGCCTTTGCCGGGCTGTGGGCAACACCCTACCTGGTGCAGGTGCACGAACTGAGCCGGGTGGAGGCCGCCAGCCACCTGTCGCTGTTCTTCGCCGGCTTCGCCGTCGGCTGCCTGGCCATCGGCTCGCTGTCGGACAAGCTCGGCCGCCGCAAGCCGGTGCTGATCGCCGCCAGCCTGGCCTACTGCGCGCTGTGGCTGGTGTGGTTGTCCGCACTGCGCATGCCGGTCGGGCTGTCGTATGCCCTGTTTGCCCTGATGGGCCTGACCACCTCGAGTTTCTCGCTGACCTGGGCCTGCGCCAAGGAAGTGAATCCGCCCCAGCTCTCCGGCATGAGCACCAGCGTCACCAACATGGGCGGCTTCCTCGCCGGCGCGCTGCTGCAGCCGGCGGTGGGACTGGTGATGGACTGGGGCTGGGACGGCACGGTGATCGACGGTGTGCGCATCTATTCGGCCGACACCTTCCGCCTCGGCATCGGCCTGCTCGCCGCAGCCGGCGTGCTCGGTGCGTTGTCCAGCTTCTTCATCCGCGAAACCGGCTGCCGCAACATCTGGCAGGTCCCCGGCGGGCGCTGAAACCGCCGCCGATGGCGGCGGGCTATTGCACGAATAGCAGGGCACAGCACGCATCGCGGGCGCTTTTTCGGCACAATACAGCACTTCTGCATAGCTGCCCGGAACCGCCGCCCCATGAGCAATCCCCTGCTGCACCTTGCCGCCCTCCCCGACTTCGACGCCATCCGCCCGGAGCACGTCGCTCCGGCGATCCGCCAGCTGATCGACGACAACCGCGCGCTGATCGCGCGCCTGACCGCCGACGACGCGCCGAGCAGCTGGGACGGTTTCGTCGTGCCGCTCACCGAGGCCGGCGAGCGTCTGGGGCGCGCCTGGGGCGTGGTCGGCCACCTGCACAGCGTCAAGGACGTGCCCGAATGGCGCGAGGCCTACAACGCCATGCTGCCCGAGGTATCGCGCTTCTACGCCGAGGTGGGGCAGAACCTGGCGCTGTTCGGCAAGTACAAGGCGCTCGCCGAAAGCGCGGAATTCGCCAGTCTGTCGGCGGTACGCCGGCGCATCGTGGAACACGAAGTGCGCGACTTCCGCCTCTCCGGCGCCGAACTGCCCGATGAACTCAAGCCGCGCTTCCAGGCCATCCAGGAAGAGCAGTCGCAGCTGGCGGCGAAGTTCTCCGAGAACCTGCTCGATGCCACCAACGCCCACGCCGAATACGTCCGCGACGAAGCCGGCGTGGCCGGCATTCCGGCCGACGCGCTGGAAGCCGCACGCGCCGCCGCCGAACGCGACGGCCAGCCGGGCTGGAAATTCACCCTGCAGATGCCCGCCTACCTGCCGGTGATGCAGTACGCCGACGACCGCGCCCTGCGCGAGCGCATGTACCGCGCCTACGCCACCCGCGCCTCGGAAGCCGGCAAGGCGGAATGGGACAACGGCCCGCTGATCGGCCGCATCCTCGCCCTGCGCGACGAGGAAGCGCGCATGCTGGGCTACCGCAACTTCGCCGAGGTCTCGCTGGTCCCCAAGATGGCTGACGACCCGCAGCAGGTGCTGGACTTCCTGCGCGAGCTGGCTGCCAAGGCGAAGCCCTTTGCCGAGCGCGATCTCGCCGAACTGCAGGCTTTCGCGCGCGACGAACTGGGCCTCGCGGATCTGCAGCCGTGGGACATCGGCTGGGCCTCGGAGAAGCTGCGCCAGGCGCGCTACGCCTACTCCGACCAGGAGGTGAAGCAGTACTTCCCCGAACCCAAGGTGCTCGACGGTCTGTTCGGCGTGATCCGCACGCTGTACGGCGTGGACATCCTGCCCGACGAGGCGCCGCGCTGGGACGCCGACGTGCGCTTCTTCCGCATCGAACGCGCCGGCGACACCATCGGCCACTTCTATCTCGACCTGCATGCGCGCGACACCAAGCGCGGCGGCGCCTGGATGGACTCCGCGCGCAGCCGCTACCGGGGCCGCGAGGGGGTGTCCACCCCGGTCGCCTACCTGGTGTGCAACTTCCCCGGCCCGGTAGGCGGCAAGCCGGCGACCTTCACCCACGACGACGTGCTGACCCTGTTCCACGAAGCCGGCCACGGCCTGCACCACCTGCTCACCCAGGTGGATGAACTGGCCGTCTCCGGCATCCACGGCGTGGAGTGGGACGCGGTGGAACTGCCCAGCCAGTTCATGGAGAACTTCTGCTGGGAGTGGGACGTGCTCAGCGCAATGACCGCCCATGTGGAGTCCGGCGAGCCCTTGCCGCGCGCGCTGTACGACAAGATGATCGCCGCCAAGAACTTCCAGAGCGGCATGCAGACCGTGCGCCAGCTCGAGTTCTCGATGTTCGACCTGCGCCTGCACGGCGAGGTGGACGCCAGTGCAGGCCCGGTGCCGGTGGAGCGCGTGCTCGCCCTGCTCGACGAGGTGCGCCGCGAGGTGGCGGTGATCATACCGCCGGCCTGGCACCGCTTCCCGCACAGTTTCTCGCACATCTTTGCCGGCGGTTACGCCGCCGGCTACTACAGTTACAAGTGGGCGGAAGTGCTTTCCGCCGACGCTTTCGAAGCCTTCGAGGAAGCCGGGCAGGGCCGTGGCAGCCTGCTCGATGCGGAAACCGGCGCGCGCTTCTGGCGCGAGATCCTCGCGGTCGGCGGCAGCCGACCGGCGCTGGAGTCGTTCAAGGCCTTCCGCGGTCGCGAGCCGCGGGTGGATGCCCTGCTACGCCACAATGGAATGGTGACTGCATGAAACGCCTGTTGCTGCTGACCGCCCTGCTGACCGCCACCCCCGCCCTACTTGCCCAGGGCACCACCTACCGCTGGGTGGACGAACAGGGACGGGTGCATTACTCCGACCAGCCCCCGCCCCAGCAGGTCCGCCAGGTCGAGGAGCGCCGCTTCGTGCCGCGCAGCGCCGATCAGGTGCCGGCCTACACGGTCAGCGTGGCGGCTGACACCTACCCGGTGACGCTGTACGTCTCGGAAACCTGTGGCGACCCCTGCCAGCGCGCCAAGGCCTATCTCGACGGCCGTGGCGTACCCTACACGGAGCGCGTGCTGCGCAACGAGGAAGACGTCGCGGCCTACCGCGCCGCGCTCGGCGAACCGGAAGAGATCCCCGCCATCACCGTCGGTCACTTGCCGTTCAAGGGTTTCCTCGAGTCGTCGTGGGCCCGCCTGCTGGACGACGCCGGCTACCCGCGCAGCGCGCCGCCGATGCGCTGAGCGCCGCCTCGAACCGATGCCCCATATGCCCCGGGGTGGCGCTGATGGCGCCGCAACCCGGGGCCGCCACGCCGCGCGCGCCGCTCCTGAACCAACCCCAGCCCCACCGACAGGCACACGCAAGAAAGTGAAGATCGCCACCTGGAACGTCAACTCGCTGAAGATCCGCCTTCCCCATGTCCTCGACTGGCTGGCCGAACACCGCCCCGACGCGCTCTGCCTGCAGGAGCTGAAGCAGGAAGAGAAAGCCTTTCCGTTTGCCGAACTGGAGGCCGCCGGCTACCACGCCGTGGTCAACGGCCAGAAGACCTACAACGGCGTCGCCATCCTCACCCCCGCTGCGGCGACGGACGTCGTCCGCGACATCCCCGGCTTCGCCGACGAGCAGAAGCGCATCATTGCCGCCACCGTGGACGGCGTGCGGGTGATCTGCGGCTATTTCCCCAACGGCCAAGCCGTCGGCTCCGACAAGTTCGACTACAAGATGCGCTGGCTCGCCGCGCTCACCGAGTGGGTCGGCGCGGAAATGGCACGCCACCCGGAGCTGGTGCTCACCGGCGACTTCAACATCGCCCCCGAGGCCCGCGATGCCCACCCCGACTGGAAGGACGAGATCCACGTTTCCGCACCCGAACGCGCAGCCTTCGAGGCCCTCACCGCGCTGGGCCTGGTCGACGCCTTCCGCCTCTTCGAGCAACCCGAGCGCGCCTTCTCATGGTGGGACTATCGCATGATGGCCTTCCGGCGCAATTTCGGCCTGCGCATCGACCACATCCTGGTCTCTCCGGCGCTGCGTGCGGCCTGCCGTGCGTGCTCGGTGGACAAGGCCCCGCGCAGACTCGAGCGTCCCTCTGACCACGCTCCCGTGGTACTCACCCTGGAACGCTGACCCCCGATGCAACACGCCCTGCCCACCGCCAGCTATCCCGTTCTCGACGCCCTGCCCGCGCCTGCACGGGCGACGCTGCAGGCTGCCGCGCAGTGGATGAAGGTGGCCGCGGGCCAGGTGGTGTTCGACGACCATCAGCCCTGCGAGGGCTTCCCCTTCGTCGTCGAGGGTTCGATCCGGGTGGTGAAATGCGCCCCCAGTGGTCGCGAGCTGCCGCTGTACCGCGTCGCCGCAGGCGAGACCTGCGTCATCTCTTCGTCCTGCCTGCTCGGCGGCACCGACTACAACGCCCGCGGAGTGGCCGAAACCGATACCGTGCTGATGCTGCTGCCGCGGCAGGTCTTCGACACCCTGCTCGGCGAGGCGGCGTTCCGCAGCTTTGTCTTCCATCTCTTCGCCGAGCGCATCGCCGGGCTGATGCAGTTGATCGAAGAGGTCGCCTTTCACCGCCTCGACCAGCGTCTGGCCACCCTGCTGCTCGGCAAGGGGCGAGTGCTCCACGTCACCCACCAGCAGCTGGCCGACGAACTGGGCAGCGTGCGCGAAATCGTCAGCCGGCTGCTGAAGGGCTTTGCCGCGGCAGGGCTGGTGCGCCTGGGGCGCGAGCAGATCGAGATCCTCGACCCTGCCGGCCTGCGCAGGCTCGCCGCCGGAGCTATGTGACCACGGTTACAGACCGCGCGCCGCGGCGGTGGTCAAATGGCGTCTTCACAACCCACTGGAGAACACCATGAAAGCAAACGTCGGCGGTATCGACAAGATCCTGCGCATCGTTGCCGGGCTGGTGCTGATCGTGCTGGCCATCATGGGCATCGGCGCCCCGTGGACCTGGATCGGCGTCGTCCCCCTGGCCACCGGCCTGATGGGCTGGTGCCCGCTGTATCCGCTGCTGGGCATCAATACCTGCCCCATGAAGAAGAACTGAGCGTCCGCCACGTACGCACAGCAGGGCCGGGGCCTTACCCGGCCCTTTTTCTTTGTGCGGCGACGTGATTGGCTATGGCAACGTAATCATCCACCGTCAGGCGCTCGGCACGCAGGCCGCTGTCGATGCCGAGGGCGTCGAAGCCGGCAGCATCGAGCAGGCCGTTGAGGGTGTTGCGCAGGGTCTTGCGGCGTTGCCCGAAAGCCGCCGCCACCACTTCGGCGAGCACCTCCTCGTCGTCCGCATGCAGTTGTTCGGCGGGCAGCGGGATCAGCCTCACGATGCTCGACATCACCTTCGGTGCCGGGCGGAAGGCGCCCGGCGGCACGTCGAACAACCGCCCCATGCGGAAGCGGTACTGCAGCATTACCGAGAGACGGCCGTAGTCGTCGCTGCCGGCCTCGGCGACCATGCGCATCACCACCTCCTTCTGCAGCATGAAGGTCATGTCGCGCACCTGGGCGGCAAAGCCGGCGAGGTGGAAGAGCAGGGGCGTGGAGATATTGTAGGGCAGGTTGCCGACTACCCGCAGCGGCGCACCGAGGGTGGCAAAATCAAATTTCAGCGCATCTCCTTCGTGCACCGTCAGGCGCTCGGCCGGCCAGCGCTGATGCAGGCGGGCGATGAGGTCGCGATCGATCTCGACGACGTGCAGATGGGCGAGGCGTTCGAGCAAGGGTTCGGTCATCGCCCCCAGGCCGGGACCGATCTCGACCATCACATCATCACGCAGCGGACGGATGGCATCGATGATCTTGCGGATGATGTTGGGGTCGGAGAGGAAGTTCTGCCCGAAGCGCTTGCGTGCGCGATGTTCCATTTACGGCCTGCGGTATGGGGAGTGGGGTTTCAGGCCGGCGCGCCGCGCTGCGCAACCATCTGCGCGGCCAGTTCGACCGCGGCATGCAGGCTGCCGGGGTCCGCGCGGCCGCTGCCGGCAAGGTCGAGCGCGGTACCGTGATCGACCGAAGTGCGGACGATGGGCAGACCGAGGGTGACGTTCACCCCGCCGCCGAAACTGGCATGCTTGAGCACCGGCAGGCCCTGGTCGTGGTACATCGCCAGCACCGCGTCGCCGCGCGCCAGCGTGTGAGGGACGAACAAGGTATCGGCGGGCAGCGGGCCGATCAGCTGCATGCCTTCGCCGCGCAGGCGTTCGAGCACCGGCTCGATGACCTCGATTTCCTCGCGCCCCATGTGCCCGCCCTCGCCGGCATGGGGATTGAGTCCGGCCACCAGGATACGCGGCAGCGCAAGACCAAAGCGGCGCTGCAGATCGTGGTGGACGATACGCAGGGTCTCTTCGAGCACCGTCGCAGTGAGCGCGGCCGGCACCGCGGCAAGCGGCAGGTGGGTGGTGGCCAGCGCCACGCGCAGGCCGCCGCCGACCAGCATCATCACCACCCGTGCGCTGCCGGTACGCTCGGCGAGGTACTCGGTATGGCCGCTGAAGGGCACGCCGGCCTCGCAGATCACGCCCTTATGCACCGGTGCGGTGACCATACCGGAGAAATGTCCGCTGACACAGCCATCGATGGCACAGTCGAGCACATCGAGGACATACGGCGCATTGGCGACATCCAGCCGTCCGGCCTGCGCCGGCACGGCCAGCGGGCGGTGAAGGACTTCGAGTACGCCGGACTGCGGACGGGCCGCCGGGTGATAGGGCTGCACGCTGGCTGCCATTCCGGTGCACGCCAGGCGCGAGGCGATGAGCCCGGCATCACCGATCACTACCAGCCGCGCCGGCCATTCACGGCTGGCGAGCCAGGCACACAGCTCGGGGCCGACACCGGCAGGCTCGCCGCTGGTGACGGCGAGCACCGGGGCTTCAGTCCTGTTCGAGGCGGTATTCGACATAGGTGCTGTCGCGCAACTGACGAACCCAGTCCTCGAAAGCGTCCTCGGACTTGCGCTCGCGCAGCGCGGCGCGCGCCATCGCCCGCTTGCGCTCCTCGGAGACATCCTGCACGCGGCGCTCGTGTACCTTGATGAGGTGCCAGCCGAAGGGCGAGCGCACCGGCTCGCTGACCTGCCCGGGCGCCAGGGCGTCCATTGCGCGCTCGAAATCGGGCACGGTGTCGCCGGGGTAGATCCAGCCCAGCTCGCCACCGTTGGCCGCGGAAAGGTCGGCGGAGTGATTGCGCGCCAGCTCGGCAAAATCGGCACCACCGAGGATCACGCGCTCGTACAGGCCACGGATACGGCTTTCCGCTTCGGCGTCGGAGACGATTTCCGAAGTGCGGATGAGGATGTGGCTGGCGCGGGTCTGCTCGACCGTGTCGGGGCCGGCCAGCGTGCCGCCGCGGCGATCGATGAGCCTGACGATGTGCAGCCCGGCGGCACTGCGCAGCACCGGCGACATCTGGCCGGGCTGGAGACGGTCGACGATCTCGGCGAACAGCGCCGGCAGGCGGTCGCGGCTGCGCCAGCCGAGCTCGCCACCGTTCATCGCATCGGGGGCGTCGGAAACGCTGGCAGCGACGCGGGCGAAGTCCTCCCCGCCTTCGAGGCGGCGCACCACCTCATCGGCGCGGCGGGCGAGCGCATCGAGTTGCGTCGGCGTCGCGCCCTCCGGCGCACGCAGGAGGATGTGGGCGAGCAGATACTCGCCACCGGCGAAGGCGTCGGGGTTGTTGACGATGAAGTTGTCCACCTCTGCGTCAGTGACCACGATGCGGCTGTCGACTTCGCGCTCGCGCAGGCGGGTGATCAGCAGTTCGGTACGGATCTCGTCGCGGAAACGCTCCCAGGGGATACCGTCGCGGGTGAGGGCCTCGCGCAGCTGACCCAGGGAGAGGCCGTTGTTCTCCGCAATGCGCGTGATGGCGCGCTCGAGGGTGGCTTCATCGACGCGGATGGCGCTGTCGGCGGCAAGCTGGAGCTGGGCACGTTCGATGATCAGGCGTTCGAGCATCTGCCGCTCGAGCACTTCGCGCGGCGGCAGCTCCACCCCCTGGCGGCTGAGCTGACGGACGGCCTGATCGAGGCGGCTGCGCAGCTGCAGCGCGGTAATGACCTCGTGGTTGACCACCGCGACGATGCGATCGACCTCGACTGCGCGCGCCTGCGCGGCAGCGGGCGAGACGGCGACACTGGACACGCCGGCGAGCAGCGCAAGACTCAGGCGGGAAAGCAGTTTTTTCATGGACTCTCGGAGGTGTGGGTCAGTCGGTGCCGAAAATACGCCCGGAGCCGGGCTCGTTGATCTTGCCATAGCCCGACACGCTGCGCTTGAGCAGCCCCACCGGGTTGGAGCCGATGCTGGCCAGACCATTGAGTTCGAGCTGCAGGAAGAGCGACTGGGTAACACGGTCGGTGGTGGTAGCGAAACGGTGGGCGACGGTGCGGAACACCCAGCAGCCGCCATCGTACTCGATACCGGCGATGGCTTCGGTGACGCGGTTCTCACGGATCGAGCGGGTGACGCGGCCGACCCCGTACCAGCGCCCGCCGAGGGGCCACTGCGCCGAAACGTCGATATCGCGCAGCACTCCACGGGTCCAGCGGTAGTTCAGGTTGATCGCCTTGGCGTACTCGGGCTGCCAGCCGACGCCGAAATTGAAGCGCTCGGTCTGACTGTCGCGCGGGTTGTACTGCCAGGCGCTGCTCAGCGTCGTGGTCGCGGTGACGCGCCCGCTGAGGGCGGCCAGGAAGTCGGTGCGGCGGTCGATGCGCAAGGGCTCGCCGGGCAGGGCGACGCGCTGATCGGAGAAATAATGGCGCTGACCCACCGCCACGCGCAGGCGCTCGGCACCGTTGCGCGGATCGATCAGCCGCGAACTCAGCGCCACGGTGATCTGGTCGGCATCGGCGACACGGTCGCTGCCGCTGTAGGCGCTCTCGGAGAACATCTGCGCAAAGCTGAAGTCGTAGCGCGCGGTGTCGAACACCGGAATGTCATCCTGCTTGCGATCCGGCGCCTTGACGTAGAACACCCGCGGCTCGAGGGTCTGCTGGTAGGCATTGCCAAAGAGACTGGTTTCGCGCTCGAAGATCAGGCCACTGTCGATGGAGAAGATCGGCACCGAGCGGGTAATCGAGGTCCGCCCGCCAGCGATGTAGGGATCGTCGAGGCGGTACTTGGTGTAATGCAGGCCGAGCTTGGGAATGATGAAGTAGCCCGATCGCTCGATAGGCAGCGAGACCTGCGGATAGAGCACCAGCCGGCTGCCATTGACGTAGCGGGTTTTCTCGGGGTGTTCGAAATCGGTGTATTGGCTTTCCAGCGTCCAGGTGGTGCCGCCCGCCATCCCGGCGCGGTTGGCATTGAGGCGCAGTTCCGGCAGCTTGCGATAGGGTTCGTCGCCGGACAGGGTCTGGTAGCGCTGCACCAGCGCCGAGGCCGACCACCAGTCGGCGCCGTAGTAATGCAGGCTGCCTGCGCGAAGCAGGTTGACCTTGGAGGCTACCGACACCCGTGAACTGAGGTCCTCGAAGTAATCGTCATCTGACACAGCGTTGAGATCGAGTGCAGCATACAGCTTCGGCGTGATGCGGTGGCGGTGCTGCCAGGCCCCGAGGCTGCGTGAGCGGCCTGCTACCCGGTCACTGGGCAATACCTCGGCGCGAAACTCCCCACCGTGATCCTCCTGCATGTAACGGAATTCGCCTCCCAGTTGCAGACCGCGGCGGCTCATGAAGCGCGGCGACAGGGTGGCATCGTAGTTGGGCGCAATGTTCCAGTAGTAGGGCTGGGTGATGTCGAGGCCGGTCTTGTTGGAGGTCCCCACGGTCGGCGCCAGCAAGCCGGACTGGCGGCGACCGACGAGAGGAAACTCCGCCCACGGCACCCAAAGCATGGGTACGTCCTTGAACACCACGGTGCCGTGGCGCATGGTACCCACTTCGCTGTCGTAGTCGAGGTGCAGGTCGCGCGCCTTGACGTACCAGTCCGGGTCCTCGGGACGGCAGCTGGTCCAGGTTGCATTGCGCAGGCGATACTGGTTCTCGCCCTCGAAATACAGCCCTTCGGCCTCGCCGCTGCCGGTGACCTCGCGCGGTGCCTCGCCGGCACGCGGATCTGAGCGTCGGGTGATGGCATAGCGGGGGGACTCGAACTCACCCGTGCGTGCACCGACGACGATACGCGCCGCCGGCCCGGTGATCTCGTCGGTACCCTGGGCGAGACGGACGTTGCCCTCGGCAATGGCCTCGTCGCTCACCTCCCGGTAGATCAGCCGGTCGGCGGTCAGCGTGATGTCGCCCCGCTGCAACTCGGCTTCGCCATCGGCGACCAGTTCCACCGCACGCGTGCCGCGGATGCGCAACGCCGAAACCTGGGTAGCCTCACGTTCGCCTGCAGCCGGCGCGGCTGCGGCAGTTTGCGTGACTGGCGCGGGCAGCGGCGACGCGTCCTGCTCCTGCGCGGCAGGTGCCGCCGACACACTGTCGTCCAGTGGGCGTACCGGGCTCACCACTGCGGCCGCCGAGGCCGGCGCGGGTGCCAGTGCCGGTTGCGTGGGGACAGGGATGGCCTGAGGCGCGCTCGGCGCGGGTGTGGGCGCGGC
>WPCG01066081.1_pt1 | contig 13370 bp, 11 predicted proteins | sample 5403311 | NCBI WGS metagenome assembly WPCG01 (sample SAMN12869467, study PRJNA574797) | sludge metagenome | isolation source: wastewater treatment of Control | place: China:Beijing | collected 2019-05-17 | reverse complement strand
TCTTGCCCAGCATCACCGTGCCGGCGTTCTTCAGCAGGGCGACCACGTGGGCGTCGTAGGGGCTGACGAAGTTGGCCAGCATCTTCGAGCCGCAGGAGGTCAGCACGCCTGCGGTGCAGAACACGTCCTTGTGGGCCAGCGGGATGCCGGTGAGCGGGCCGGCGTTGCCGGCGGCGATGCGCGCGTCGGCCTCGCGCGCGGCAGCCAGGGCACCGTCGCGGTCAACGGTGATGAAGGCGTTGAGCGCGGGGTTGGCGGCGTCAATGCGGTCGAGGAAGAGGGTGGCCAGTTCGACGGCGGAAATCTCGCGGGCGTCGAGCGCTCGGCGCAGTTCGGAAAGCGGGGCGTTGATCATCTTGGCGGGTGCGGAACGGACGGGGGCGCGAAGGCGGCTTACTCGATGACCTTGGGCACGAGATAGAGGCCGTTCTCGGTTTGCGGGGCGATGCGCTGGAAGGCGTCGCGACGGTCGGCTTCGCTCACCGCGTCGGTGCGCAGGCGGGTGGCGAGATCCTGCGGATGGCTCATCGGTTCGATGCCGGTGGTGTCCACCGCCTGCATCTGCTCGATGAGGTCGAAGATGCCGTTCAGCTTGGCCTGGGTGGCCGCGGCGTCGGCGTCGGTGAGTTCAATGCGGGCGAGCTGGGCAACGCGCCGGACCTGTTCGAGAGAGAGCGACATAAGGAAACAAAACCTGCTTAAGCCACAAAGGTTTGTAGGTTATCATAAACGCTTTTGGGCACGCCCCGCCCCGCTTGCTGTGCGAGCCGCCGCGTGCCCGCCTGCCGCGGCTCTGTACCCGTTCAATTTCGCTGGCCACACCACCGGTTTCGGATTCCTTCATGTTCGGCTCTCTGCGTTCCTATTTTTCCAACGATCTCGCGATTGACCTCGGTACTGCCAACACGCTGATCTATGCGCGCAGCAAGGGCATCGTCCTCGACGAGCCCTCGGTGGTGGCGATCCGCACCGAAGGCGGCCCCAACGCCAAGCGCACCATCCAGGCCGTCGGCCGTGCCGCCAAGCAGATGCTTGGCAAGACCCCCGGCAACATCACCGCGATCCGCCCGATGAAGGACGGCGTGATCGCCGACTTCGTCGTCACCGAGCAGATGATCAAGCAGTTCATCAAGAAGGTGCACGACTCGCGGCTGTTTTCCCCGTCGCCGCGCATCATCGTCTGCGTCCCCTGCGGCTCCACCCAGGTTGAACGCCGCGCCATCCGCGACGCCGCCCTGGCGGCCGGTGCCAGCCAGGTGTACCGGATCGAGGAGCCGATGGCCGCGGCCATCGGCGCCGGCCTGCCGGTCTCCGACGCCACCGGTTCGATGGTCGTCGACATCGGCGGCGGCACCACCGAAGTGGGCGTGATCTCGCTCGGCGGCATGGTGTACGCCGGTTCCGTGCGGGTCGGCGGCGACAAGTTCGACGACGCCATCGTCAACTACATCCGCCGCAACTACGCCATGCTGATCGGCGATACCACCGCCGAGAACATCAAGAAGGAAATCGGTTCGGCCTTCCCGGGTTCGGAAGTGCGCGAGATGGAGGTCAAGGGCCGCAACCTCGCCGAGGGCATTCCGCGCTCCTTCACCATCTCCTCCAACGAGATCCTCGAAGCGCTCAACGAGCCGCTCAACCAGATCGTCTCCGCGGTCAAGATCGCCCTTGAGCAGACCCCGCCCGAACTCGGCGCCGACATTGCCGACCGCGGCATGGTGCTGACCGGTGGCGGCGCGCTGCTGCGCGACCTCGACCGCCTGCTGATGGAAGAGACCGGCCTGCCGGTGATCGTTGCCGACGAGCCGCTGACCTGCGTCGCCCGCGGCTGCGGCCTGGCGCTGGAGAAGATGGACAAGCTCGGCTCCATCTTCACCTCCGAGTAAGATGCCCGTGCGCCGGTTTCCCTCCGACGCCGGCACCCTGAACTAGCTGCGCATGTCCCTGGTCGGTCACCAACCGCCCCCGATCTTCAGGCGCGGACCCGCCCCGCTGGTCCGCCTGATCGTGCTCGTCTCGATCTGTCTGGCGATGCTGGTGGCCGACATCAAGTTCCGCTATCTCGAAGTGCTGCGCCAGGGCCTCTCGGTGGTCACCTATCCGCTGCAGATGGCCGCCGCGGCGCCCGCCGACGTGGTGCGCAACGCTACCCTGTATTTCGCCACCCTCATCGAGGTGCAGCTCGAGAATGCCGAGCTGCGCCGCACCCAGCTCGGCGCGGCGCAGCAACTGCTGCGCTTCGAACAGCTCAAGCAGGAGAACGTGCAGTTGCGCGGCCTGCTGGAGATGGCCCAGCGCGTGCAGGTGCGCAGCGTCGGTGCCGACGTGCTTTACGACGCCCCGGACCCCTTTGCCCGCAAGGTCATTCTCGACCGCGGCACCCAGCACGGCATCGAGACCGGGCTGGCGGTGGTCGATGCGCGTGGCGTGATCGGCCAGGTCACCCGCGTCTATCCGGTGCAGGCCGAGGTCACCCTGCTCACCGACAAGAACCAGGCCATTCCCGTGCAGGTCGTGCGCAACGGCCTGCGCGGCGTGCTTTTCGGCACCGGCCAGGGGCGCCTGGAGATGCGTTTCGTGCTCGCCGGGGCCGACATCGTCGAAGGTGACGAACTGGTCACCTCCGGGCTCGACGGCATCTTCCTTCCCGGCCTGCCGGTGGCCACCGTGAGCAGTGTCGCGCGCGAGCCCAAGGACGCCTTTGCCAGCATCGAATGCGAGCCGGCTGCAGCCGTTGAAGGCAGTACCCAGGTGCTGGTCATCGGCCGCGCCGCCCTGCCGCCTCCGCCGCCGCAGGCGGCGCCGGCTCCGCCTGGAGGGCGCTGAGCATGCAGCCGACCAACCGTTCCAGCCGCATCCTGCTGCCCGCCAGGTACTGGTTCGTGCTCTTCAGCCTGATCGCCGCGCTGGGGCTGAGCTACATTCCCACCGGCCGCCTCGCCGGAGTGCCCGACTGGGTGGCGCTGGTGCTGGCCTTCTGGTGCATCCGCGAACCGCTCAAGGTCGGCATGGGCACTGCCTTCGCGTTCGGCCTGCTGGTGGATATCGGTCATGGTGCGGCGATGGGCCAGCACGCCCTGGCCTATGTCGTCCTCGCCTATCTGGCCACCACCGTATCGCGCCGCGTGCTGTGGTTCGGGCCGCTGCAGCAGGCCCTGCACGTGCTGCCCATCCTGCTGCTGGCGCAGGGCCTGATGGTCGCGCTGCGGCTCATCGCCGGCGCCGAGTTTCCCGGCTGGTGGTATTTCCTCTCCAGCTTCACCTCGGTGCTGCTGTGGGTGCCGCTGACCTTCCTGCTGCTGCTGCCGCAGTACCAGCCGGTGGACCGCGATGACAACCGGCCCATCTGAGGACGCCGGACGATGACCGAGTTCCGCTCCCCGGACGAGGAAATCGAGGGCTTTCGCGCCCGCGTGCTGGTGGCCCTGCTGTTCATCCTGGCGTGCTTTGCGGTGCTCGGCGGGCGTTTCTACTACCTGCAGGTCGAGCGCCACGAGTACCTTCACACCCGCGCCGAGGACAACCGTATCGCGCTGCTGCCGGTGGTGCCCAACCGCGGCCAGATCGTCGACCGCAACGGCGTGCCGCTGGCGCGCAACTACGCCGCCTATACCCTGGAGATCAATCCGTCGCGGGTGCGGCGGGTCGACGAGACCATCGATGCGCTGAGCGAGATCATCGACATCCAGCCGCGCGACCGCCGCCGCTTCCGCAAGATCCTCGAAGAGAGCCGCAATTTCGACAGCGTGCCGATCCGCACCCGTCTCACCGATGAAGAGGTGGCGCGCTTCGTTGGCCAGCGCTACCGCTTCCCCGGCGTTGAGGTGCAGGCGCGGCTGTTCCGCGACTACCCGCTCGGCGAAGTCGGCGCCCACCTCATCGGCTACATCGGCCGCATCAACGAGCGCGACCTGCAGCGCATCGAGGAGCGCGGCCAGACAGCCAACTACCGCGGCTCCGACTACATCGGCAAGGCCGGCCTGGAGCTGACCTACGAAGACGTACTGCATGGCACCACCGGCTTCGAGCAGGTCGAGGTCAACGCCGGCGGGCGCGCGGTGCGCCTGCTTGCGCGCCAGCCGTCGACGCCGGGCAACGACCTCGAACTGACCCTCGACATCGAACTGCAGAAGGTTGCCGAAGCAGCCTTCGGCACCCGTCGCGGCGCCCTCGTCGCCATCGACCCCAACACCGGCGGCGTGCTGGCGCTGGTGTCGATGCCGGGTTACGACCCCAACCTGTTCGTCGAGGGCATCTCCACCCAGGACTGGCAGGCGCTCAACGATTCGCCCGATCACCCGATGCTCAACCGCGCCATCTACAGCACCTATCCGCCGGGCTCGACCTTCAAGCCCTTCATGGCGCTGGCCGGCCTGGAGGCGGGCAAGCGCCAGATCAACCAGCGCATGCCCGATCCCGGCTTCTTCATGTTTGGCGGCCACCGCTTCATGGATCACCGTGCGCGTGGGACGGTGGACATGCACGAGTCCATCGTGGTGTCGAGCAACACCTACTACTACCAGCTTGCCAACGATCTTGGCATCGACGGCATTGCCGGCTTCATGCGTCAGTTCGGCCTCGGTACGCGCACCGGCATCGACCTGCCCGGCGAGGCTGAGGGGGTCCTGCCCTCGCCGGAGTGGAAACGCACGCGCTTCCGTCAGCCCGAGCAGCAGCGCTGGTACGGCGGCGAGACCATCTCGGTGGGCATCGGCCAGGGCTACAACGCCTACACCCTGCTGCAACTGGCCAATGCCACTGCCGCGCTGGCCAGCGACGGCCTGCTCTTCCGTCCGCACCTGGTCCGCCATGTGGTCAACTCGCAGACCGGCGAGCGTGCCGCGGTGGCCGCCGAGCCGGTGCGGCAGATTCCCATGCGGGCAGAGAACATCGCCGCGGTGCGCCGCGCCATGACGGAGGTGAACAAGTCCGGCACCGGCGCGCGCGCCTTTGCCGGCGCGCCCTATGCCGTGGGTGGCAAGACCGGCACCGCGCAGGTCTTCTCGCTGCGCGGCCAGCGCTACGTTGAAGGCAAGGTCGCCGAACGCCTGCGCGACCACTCGGTGTTCATCGCCTTCGCCCCCGCCGAGGCGCCCACCATCGCCATGGCCGTACTGGTCGAGAACGGCGGTTTCGGCTCCCAGGCCGCCGCCCCCATCGCCCGCCAGGTGCTCGATTTCCATCTCCTCGGCAAGCGCCCCAACCAGCCCGCGCCGCAGGACGAAGAGGGCGAAGAATGACCGACCAGCGCTTTCATCCGGTGAACCTGCTGCGTGGCTTCGTCCGCCCCATCGATCCGGTCCTGCTCGCCATTCTCGCGGTGCTGCTCGCCGCGGCCTATCTGCTGATGCTGTCGGCCTCGCCCGAGCGCGCCCACAACCAGATGGTCAATACCGGCGTGGCCCTGTGCGCGATGTGGGCGGCGGCGCGGCTGCCGCCGCAGCGCCTGATGTCGCTCGCCGTGCCGCTCTACCTGCTCGGCGTGGTACTGCTGATCGGCGTCGCCGCCTTCGGCGAGACCTCCAAGGGCGCCAAGCGCTGGCTGGACATCGGCGTCACCCGCATCCAGCCCTCCGAGCTGATGAAGATCGCCATGCCGCTGATGCTGGCGTGGTACTTCCAGCAGCGCGAGGGGGCCATCAACCTGCGCACCTTCATCGTCGCCGCGGTACTGCTCGCCGTGCCGGTGGCGCTCATCGTCACCCAGCCCGACCTTGGCACCAGCCTGCTGGTGGCCGCGGCCGGCGTATACGTGATCTTCTTCGCCGGACTGTCGTGGAAGCTGATCATCCCGGTGGTCCTCCTCGGCATTGTCGGACTGGGCTCCATCGTCGTCTTCGGCGACCACCTGTGCCAGCCGGATACCGAGTGGTACGCCCTGCGCGAGTATCAGAAGCAGCGCGTGTGCACCCTCCTCGATCCCACCCGCGACCCCCTCGGCAAGGGCTTCCACATCATCCAGTCCACCATCGCCATCGGCTCCGGCGGGGTGTGGGGCAAGGGCTGGATGGAGGGTACCCAGACCCACCTGTCCTTCATCCCCGAACGCCACACCGACTTCATCTTTTCGGTGCTTGCCGAGGAGTTCGGCCTCGTCGGCGCCCTCGTCCTGCTGGCCGTGTATGTGCTGTTGCTGGTGCGCGGCTTCGTCATCGCCCTGCGTGCGCCGACGCTGGCCACGCGCCTGCTTGCCGGTGCCATCACCATGGTGTTCTTCACCTATGCCTTCGTGAACATGGGCATGGTCTCCGGCATCCTGCCCGTGGTCGGGGTGCCCTTGCCCTTCATCAGCTATGGTGGCACCGCGCTGGTGACACTATGCCTGGGCGTCGGTATCCTGATGAGCATCCACCGTCACCGCGGCAATGCCCACGACTGAAGCCGACATGTCCCGCTTCACCTCTTCCTGCACCCTGTTGACCACCATCGCGCTGGCGCTGCTGCTCAGTGCCTGCGGCGGTACCCCGAAGCGCAGCACCCCGTCTGCCCCGCCCGCTGGCGACAGTCGCCCCGCGCCCACCGCGCCTCAGGGCGGCGGCTACTACAAGGACGACGGTCCGGACGCCAATCCGCCCGCCAACCTCGACAGCATTCCCGATGCGGTGCCGCGCGACGAGCCCCTGCACCGCTTCGCCAACCGCCCCTACACCGTCTTCGGCCAGCAATACGTTCCCGCCACCGCGCTGCAGCCGCACCGCGAGCGCGGGGTGGCGAGCTGGTACGGGCGGCGCTTCCACGGCAACCCCACCTCCAGCGGCGAACCCTACGACATGTATGCGATGACCGCCGCCCACCCCACGCTGCCGATACCCAGCTATGCGCGCGTGACCAACGTTGCCAACGGGCGCTCGGTGGTGGTGCGCATCAACGACCGCGGCCCCTTCCTGCGCGGGCGCATCATCGATCTCTCCTACGCCGCCGCGCACCGGCTCGGCTACATCAACGCCGGCAGCGCCACGGTCGAGGTCGAAACCATCCTGCCGTCGTCCGCGGTGGTTGCCAGCACCGCGCCCGCGGTCACCCCGGTGCAGCCGGCGGCGGCTGGCGGCGCCCGCCAGGCCTACCTGCAGCTGGGGGTGTTCTCCACCCGCGCCAACGCCGAAGACCTGCGTGGGCGCGTCCATCGCGAGCTCGCAGCCTATGCCGACCGTGTCCATCTGCTCGCCGACGGTGAGCGCTTCCGTCTCCAGCTCGGGCCGTGGCCCAACGAGAACGACGCCCGCCGCGCGGCTGCCGAGATCGGCCGCACCCTTGGCCTGCAACCCTTTCTCGTCGTGCGCTGAGCACTGCGGCCTGCGCGCGCTTCTTACAGCTTGAACCAACTGCCCGTGTCCCGGTCTGCTTCGGGACGTGTATCCTTTTTGCGCCGCATCATGCGCGTCTTGCCTATTAACCCGGCAACGAAATACGCTATTCCGTTCGTCCTGAGCTTGTCGAAGGGCGTTCGTGCCGACTGGGCTTCGACAGGCTTGTATGGTCTATACCGGCTCTTTTACTTCATAGGAGGAAGGCGAGGAGCCGGGGTGGAGGGACATCGACTGGCATCGGCAGCGGGGCCGCTGACCGACTCCCTGAGACGTCTCCCACTCCTCTTGGCAGCGTCGATGAGGAATCCAGCGCGATGCACAGCGCCGATATATGCAAGCTCACGCCAACAAGGGGGCTACCCCGGCAACCGCCATTTTGAACCATGATTGATCAATTGCCATCGAGTCCCTTCATAGGCGTCGATGTGGCCAAAGATGAGGTGGTCGTCGCCGAGCACGGACACAGCACATCGAGCACGTTGCAGAACAAACCAGCCACGCTGCGGGCCTGGCTGAAGAGGCTGGCGCCGGGTACCCGGATTGGCCTTGAGTCGACCGGCGGCTACCACGAGTTGTTGGCGACCTTGGCCCACCAAGCTGGTTTCACGGTCTATCTGCTCAACCCCAAGGATGTACGCCACTACGCCCATGCACTGGGCAAACGCGCCAAGACCGACCACGTTGATGCGCTGCTGCTGGCCCGTTTCATTGCCCATGAGCATTCGGACTTGCACCCGTGGCAGCCTCCCACCGACGAGCAGCGCCACCTCGATACCCTACTCAAACGCCGTGCTACCCTGGTCAAGGCCCAGGGCATGATGCGCCAGAGCTTGGCGCATCTGTCTTGCCTGGATGCCGAATCCAAGACAGCCCTGTGCGCCTTGGCCGACTTGCTTAAGGCCATTGATCGGCAAATCGAACAGGCGCTCGCGGCTCACGAAACGACCCGAGCTCAGGCTGCCTGCGTCCAATCCATCCCAGGCATTGGGCTCCTGTCTGGCGCAGCGCTGCTCAACCTGTTCAAACGCTTACCCACCGCGCGTGCCGACGCCATCGTGGCGTTTACCGGACTTGACCCACGCCCGTGCGATTCCGGTAAGAAGCGTGGTACCCGACGCTTGTCCAAACGTGGCCCTGCTGAACTGCGACGGTTGCTCTTCAATGCCGCTATGTCTGCAGCCAAAACCGCTACGTGGCGCCCATTCTACGAACATGAGCGTGCCAAAGGATTACCGACCACCGCCGCCCTGGTCTGCCTGGCCAGACGATTGCTGCGCACGGCGTTCGCCCTGTTCCGCACTCAAACGCAGTTCGACCCAGACAGGCTCTCTCGTGCTTGACCAGAACCATAGAATCTCAGGGCGAACGGAGTACCCGTTTCCTGCGTCCGCTTTGCCACGCCCACGGCGGGGCTTACCTCGCTCAGCCCGAACGGAATAGCGTATTTCGTTGCCGGGTTAATAGAATCGAGCTTTCCAGCAGATCAGGAGCCTCCACCGTGGCGATTCGCAAGTACCAGCAACACCTCCCGCAACTGGGCGAGCGCGTCTTCGTCGACGCTTCTGCGGTGGTGATTGGTGATGTCGAATTGGGCAAGGACAGTTCGGTGTGGCCGATGACCGTGATCCGTGGCGACATGCACCGCATCCGCATCGGTGCGCGCACCAGCGTGCAGGACGGCAGCGTGCTGCACGTCACCCACGCCGGACCGTTCAACCCGGACGGCTTTCCGCTGATCATCGGCGATGAGGTGACGATCGGCCACAAGGTCACCCTGCATGGCTGCACCCTCGGCAACCGGATTCTGGTCGGCATGGGCAGCATCGTCATGGACGGCGCGGTGGTCGAGGACGAGGTGATAATTGGTGCCGGAAGCCTGGTACCGCCGGGCAAACGCCTGGAAAGCGGCTACCTGTACGTCGGCAGCCCGGTGAAACAGGCGCGCCCGTTGACCGACACGGAACGCAACTTCTTCAGCTACACGGCGGGTAACTACGTGAAGATCAAGGATCAGCACCTGGCAGAGGGTTTTCAACTGTGAGCGGCGAGCCGATCATCCGCCCCATCGAGGTGGCCGACTTCGACCAGACCTGGCCGATCATCCGTGACGTGGTGCGGGCGCAGGAAACCTATGCCTTCGATCCCGGCATGGATCGCGACACGGCCTGGAAGCTCTGGGTCGAGCTGCCGCGCGCCACCTTCGTTGCCGAACTGGACGGGCAGATTCTCGGCACCTACTACATCAAGGCCAACGCTGCCGGGCCGGGCGATCATGTATGCAATTGCGGCTACATGACCGCACCCGCCGCCCGTGGCCGTGGCATCGCCAGCCGGCTCTGCGTCCATTCTCTGGAGATGGCACGCGAACTGGGCTTCAGCGCCATGCAGTTCAACAGCGTAGTGGCCACCAACACCGTTGCCGTTGCGTTGTGGCAGAAACACGGCTTCGCCATCGTCGGCACCCTGCCAGGGGCCTACCGCCATGCGCGGCACGGGCTGGTGGATTGCCATGTGATGTTTCGTAGCTTGCTTGACTGAGAGGTGTACGGCAGCAACTGCGCCTGCGCGTAACCCGAGCGAATGAGCAGGCACCACATCCGTTCGGGCTGAGCGAAGCAAGCCCCGCCGCGGCGTGGCCGAGCAAACGCAGGAAACGGGTACTCCGTTCGCCCTGAGCCCGTCAAAGGGCACTTGATGGCAGTGTCTTCGAACAGGCTTCGACGAGCTCAGGGCGGGCGGGAGAGCCTGTTTCAAAGACTCGCCTTGCCACGCCCCCGGTGTGCGAACGGTTGCGGCTGTCTCCTGAGGGGGATGGGCGCCACGCTCGGAACGGCGCCCCTCCCCTTTCAGTAACGGAACCTGGCAATCGTGCGATTCAGGTCCTCGGCAATGCTCTCCAGTGCGCGCGCGGAGTCGGCGGTGCTCATCACCGTGGCGCTGGTCTCCTCGACCATCTGTGCCACGCTTTCGACCTGCTGGGCAATCGCCGTGCTGGCGGTGCTCTGTTCGTGGGTCGCCAGGGCCACGTCCTTCGCGCGTTCAAGCGTCTCGACCGCGCCGTTGCGGATCAGGTCCAGCGAGCCGGCGGCATTGCGCGTCAATGCCACCCCGTTCTCGACCAGCGGCAGGGCGGCGTCCATGGCTTCGATCGCGCCCCCCGTCTCGCCCTGCATGGCCTTGACCATTTCGTCGATCTTCACCGTCGCCAACGCCGTGCGCTCGGCCAGGCCGCGCACCTCATCGGCCACCACCGCAAAGCCACGGCCCTGTTCCCCAGCGCGGGCCGCCTCGATGGCGGCATTGAGAGCGAGCAGATTGGTCTGGGCGGCGATTTCCTTGATGACGTTGGTAATCGACGATATTTCATCCGCCCGCCCGCCCAGGAGACGAATCCGTTGTGCCGCCGAGCTCACGCTCTCGGCGATGCGGCTGATCTCTTCGGCAGCGCTGCGCACGGTGCCAGCCCCTTCCTCTGCGCGGGCCACCGCCTGATCGGAGTTGCTCTCGGTTTCCCTGGCGCTGTCGGAGATGTGGTTGACGCTGACGGTGAGTTCCTCGATCGCCGCGGCCATTGCGGCGGTGGCGTCCGACTGGGTGCGCGAGGCCAGCGCAACCTGGTCGGCCGCTTCGGAGATGTGCTTGGCGCTGTCGCCCAGCGTGCGCGCAGTGCCACCCAGCCCACGCATGATGTCGCGCAGGCCACTCAGCATGTGCCCGAGGGACGAGAGCATGCTGCCCGCCGGAGGCTCGCCGAGATCGACCGTCAGGTCACCCCCGCTGGCGCGTTCCATGAGAACCATCACACTGGCCGGCTCGCCGCCGATCTGTCTGAGTATGGTGCGCGCAATCGCCCACACCAGGCCACCGACGACGGACAGCGCGAGGGCAATGACCACGGTAACCTTGAGCAGCTGTTGTTTGAATACCGCATCCAGGTCGTCGATGTAGAGCCCGGTGCCGATTACCCAGTCCCATGGGGCAAACAGGGCCAGATGCTGCAGCTTTTCGACCTGTTCGTCGCTGCCGGGCTTGGGCGTCAGCGTGCTGGTGAAGCCATCGCCCTGCACCGCTGCCGCAACCAGGTTGCGAACGGTATGGCGCCCGGAACGATCCTGCCGGTCGGCATGACTGACCCCTTCGTATTCCGGACGGATGGGATGGACCACCCCCATGTAGGCGCGGTCATACACGTAGTAGTACTCGTTGCCGAGGTAGCGCAGGCTGCGCAGCACCTTCTTTGCTTCGTCCTGCGCTTGCGCCCGGCTCAGCTCGCCGCGCTGCTCACGCTCGTGAAAACCGGCCGCAGCAGTGCGGGCGATATCGATCGCCGCGCGCAGGGTGGCCTTGCGGTCTTCCAGCAGCTGCGCTTTCAGGTGCGAAACCTGAAATGCAGCCAGCACCAGCATTCCCAGCATCGCTGCAACCACCGAGAGCAGCAGACGCCCTCTCAGGCTCATTGATCCCAACATGGCCGCCCCTCCAGATCTGGTCAGTTTTTATTACAGCCAACGCCCATTGCGGAGACGTTTGCCGCAGCTCCCGTGAGTTAGTTCTAGCAGGCATACCCATGTTGACGCCAGCCTAGCAGCCTGTCGGACTTGAGACTGATCTGCTGCGCCAGTGGGAGAAGCGCTCCATATCCGACCGCTTTCTCGTTGCATAGAACCACTATGCGCCTCGAAAACGGCCGAATCTGGCCTCGCTTTCCCACTCGGCTCGCGACGATCGCTCAAGCCCGACAGACTGCTAGACAGCTATCCGAGCAACTGAAGGCATCTATCGGCAGGAAGGTGGGGCAACTTTAGGGCCGGCTGGCGACTGCTCCCCCCGCCCGCCGGGGGCGGGCGATGCCACAGGCCAGTATGCAGGCCGAAGATGACAAGCCGACAGGCGGAAGCCTCAGTACGGCTGCCCGAAGAGCAGGTAGTAGCGCGGCTCCCCCACCCGCGAGGCGTAGGCGACGCCGAGGTAGAGCGGGCCGAGCACGGTATCGGCGCCGAGGAACAGCGCCAGCGAGCTGCGGTTGCCGGGCGAGGGGCGGTCGAGGGCGTAGTTGCGCAGCGCGGCCCATTCCACCGTGCCGCCGAGGTAGACCCCGCGGCCAATCATCTCCGGCAGGGTGTTGATGCGGCGGTAATAGGACAGGCTGCCCAGCGCCACCTGGTCGGCGGCCAGTTCGCCGTAGCGGTAGCCGGACAGGCGGAACAGCCCGCCCAGGGTGTAACGCCCGGCGGCGGGCAGTTCGCGGTCCGGGCTGCCGGCGAGGAGGAAGTTGACAAGGACGCTGTGCGGCCCCGATGAGGCCGCCCAGATGGCGTCGAAGGCGGCGTAGCGGTAGTCGAGATCGCTGCCGAAACGGGCGTCGTGCCATTCGCCGAGCACGCTGGCGCTGTAGCCGCGGCGCGGGAAGAAGGGACTGTCGAGGCGGTCGATCACCGCCGCCAGGCGCAGCTTGCCATGCTCGGTGCGCTGGCGCGGATAGACGTCTGCGCCGCTGACCACCTCGCCCTTTTCGCGCCCGCGGTGCCAGCCCAGGCGCAGTTCGCCCCACTCTCCCAGCTCGTAGCCGAGATCGACACCGGCGGTGCCCTCGCGCACGCGGAAGTCGGCAAGCTTGCGGCCGTCCTGATACACCGGCACGGTGCGGCTGCCGACCTGCAGCACGGGGGCGACGAACCACGAACTGCGCAGCCCGAGGGGCTGATAGAGCTCGCCGCGCAGGCGGTTGCTGGTGCCGAGGTGGAGATCGAGATTGAGGCGGCCGTCCCAGGGGTTTATCCAGCGCCGCGACAGTCCGGCGTAGAGGCCGACCGCGCCGTCGCCTTCGAAGTCGGCGGCAAACCCGCCGCCGAAGCGCAGGTAGTTGGGCCCCCAGGACTTTTCCACCGCCTCCACCTTGAGGCGGCCGTAAGCGCCATCGCGCTCGACGCGGTAGCGCAGGCGTTCGAAGTCGCCGCCGGCGTAGAGGCGTTCGAGGTCGTTTTCCAGGCGCCGGCTGTCGAGCGCCACGCCGGTGCGCTGACGCAGGCCGGCCAGTACGCCGTGCTCGGGGACGTAGCGCAG
>WPCG01026957.1_pt1 | contig 13376 bp, 9 predicted proteins | sample 5403311 | NCBI WGS metagenome assembly WPCG01 (sample SAMN12869467, study PRJNA574797) | sludge metagenome | isolation source: wastewater treatment of Control | place: China:Beijing | collected 2019-05-17 | reverse complement strand
GCCACGATGCTCTCCAGTCGCTGAGCCAGGGCGTCATCATTCAGGATCGGAAAGTCGCGGCGCAGCTTTCCGCTAACGACACCGTGTTGTCGAATGGCACGAATGATCCGGTCAATATGCTCGTCTGGCCCCTCTACCCACTCCTTGACCGCCTCGCGCGTCACGTACCAGGCCCGCTGAATGGCCGCCTGCTGGTGCATCTCATGTTCCAGGGTGTAGCGCACGATCTCTTCAAGGTATTCGACGTGATCGGTCAGGTCGGGATACCGCCAGGTAGGTCCTGCCGTTTCATAGGCCGAAAAGGAAAAGTCGGATTCAATCCCGTCTGGGTAAAGCAAGGGTCTGCTGAGGAAGCTGACAGCGTCAGAGTAGTGTCGCATCAGAGGGCGTGAATAGCGCTCCAGCACCCGGTCATATTCAATGCGGCGCATAGACGACGAGGTGATTGCCGCCGAGACAGGCAGAATAAAGGGCTCGGGCACGGCGCCGTCGCGTCTCAATATATCGTTGATCAGGAAACGTGAGATTCGCCCGTTGCCATCTGCCAGCGGGTGTATGAAGACAAAGCCAAAGCTGGCCACCGCCGCCCTGATAATGGCATCTTCCCGCGCTGTCGACTCGAGGAAGACATTTAGTCCGCTCAGCAGGCTGGGTACCCATTCCCAAGGAGGGCATACATAGTGTACGACAGCCCCTTGGGCAACGGAGCGACTGCCCACAAAGACGGGAGATTGGCGCACTCCCGGACTGATGGTGGCAAGGCCGAGAATTGCGCCTTGGAGTTCGCTCAATGCTTCGGGTGCCAGTGGGTCTTCCCACTGCCCGCAATAAGCCTCCATGGCGGAGGCGAAACGCTGTATACGCCCCTGGTGGTCGCCTTCATGCTCAATAATGAAGCTCGCCCTACTCTCCTTGATGGTCAACCAGACGGCGCTGCGGCGAAGGATGTCTGCGCCGAACTCTCCTTCCATGCTTTCCAGCTGGTGACGAATATCATAGCCACGCGACCGCTCGACGCTCGGAGTGCGCCGGACCATGGGGCAGTAGTCCCGTGAGCCTGGGAGATTGTCGTTGATACGCCACCGTCGGTTGCGCCTCGGGTGTGTTGCCGTCACATAGTCATCGGGGCTCAGGACATCTCGGTAATTACCCCCGATCTTGCCGATATGCAGACGCTCTTCCGTCAACCATTCGTACAGGAAGCCTGCCCTGCGGGCATACTGTCCGGTAGGTTCGCTACAAACCCATTCGGACAGGCACTCGGGTGGCAGTTTCTGGAACAGTCGTGCCAGGAACTCGAGATGCACGCCTTCATGCTTGAGGGCAAAGGTGAGGTGGCCGGAAAGCGTCGCTGGCGGCCGCATGCTTTCCAAGTAAGTTTCGCTGCGGCGCCCTTCATGCTCCAGCGTATGGCGAGCACGGCCGATGCGACTCTGGACCGCAAAGGGCTGGACAGCTTCCACGCCATAGGTCAATGCCAACCAGGCGTAGCCGACTTCGTCATCCGTTTTCCGTGGCCCAGGCTTTGCCAAAACGATTATCTCTCGCAAAAAACGATTATTTTCAGCATCATTTCTATAAAAATGATTATTGTGGCGGGCTTTTGGCTCAGGCGGCCTCCTGCTCCGCCACCTCGTAGATGCGCTTGAGCATGGCGTGAAGGCCGTTGCTGCGGGTCGGCGAGAGGTGCTTGTCGAGGCCCAGGTCCGCCAGGAAATGCGGGCTGGTGTCGCGGATCTCGGCGGCGGGCCGGTCGCTGTAGATGCGCATCAGCACGGCGATCAGCCCGGAGACGATGGCGGCATCGGAGATGGCGTCGAAGTGGATGGCGTCGCCGCGGCGCTCGTGGTGCATCCAGACGTTGGACTGGCAGCCTTGGATCTTCAGCTCGTCGCTTTTCCACGCCTCGGGAAAGTCCGGCAGCGCCTTGCCCATGTCGATGATGTACTGGTAGCGGTCCATCCAGTTGTCGAACATCTCGAACTCTTCACGCAGCGCCTGCTGCGCATGCTCGGCGGTGGCTTCGGTCGTCATGGGATCTCCTTGATAGTAAAGGCTGCGATTATATCGGCTGGGTGCCGTGTGCGTCTGCCTTGGACTCTGCCAGCAGGCTCTCGTAGGGAATTTTCAGCCCCTCATGGAGGCGCCTGATCATATTGAGGCTCAGCTTCCGCTTTCGATTCAGCACCTCGGACACACGGCCACTCGAGCCGATATAGGGCTCGAGGTCTCGCTGAGTCAGCCCCTGCTGCTCCATGCGAAACTTGATCGCTTCGATGGGATCCGAGGGGGCGATGGGATAGTGCTCATCCTCGTACTTTTCGACCAGGATGGAGAGCACCTCCAGCTCATCGGCCTCCGGGGTGCCATCTGCGGCAGTCCAGAGCTGCTCCATGCGGGCGAAAGCGCGTGCAAGATCGGCATCGTCATGGATAGGCTGGATATTCATCAGACAGTCTCCGCATCAACCTTGTCATACTGGGCGTGAGTGCCCACGAAACGCACCCAGGCGATCTGCTGGGTGTAACGTATCGCAACGATCACGCGGTACTTGTTGCCTCCGATGTTGAAGACGACACGCCCTCCCCTGAGGATGCTCGCCGTGCGAACCTCGGCTTTCAGCTCTTGTGGCGTTAGCCAGGACGCCTTCAGCATCATGTTGTGCCATTCGGTGAGCGGCGTCCTGGCATCCTCGAATCCCTGTTCCCAGAACTCCCTCAGCGTGCGCTTCGCGATGACTCTCACGCGACCTCCCTTTTTGGGAGAATCTTACGAGCTCCCACTTTGGGAGTCAAGGGGTTTCGATGCGCTGAGGCCGTGGCGTGCCTGCTGGCGGTGCCAGGCCTCGTCCTCGGCGTGCAGGTAGCGTGCCGTGGTGTCGAGACGCGAGTGGCGGGCGGTAGCGGCCAGGTAGCGTAGCTCCACGCCGGCCTGGGCCTGGTGGGTTAGCGCCGTATGGCGCAGCCAGTGGGGCGTCGCCTGACGCAGTCGCATCGCCTCTGACCTGCCCTCCTCCCCCTGCTCCGCTTCCATGGCGGTAGCCGCCTCGCGAAAGGTATCGCGTATCAGGCGATAGAGCCGGTTGTCGCCGATACCGCGCTGCCCGTCCAGAGCGCGCAGCAGCGGCGTGGCATCATCCGGCAGCGGCTCCCGGGCAAGCCCCAGGCTTTCGCGCCAGTCGCCCAGCAGCGCCACCATGTCCGGCGGCACCGGGATCACCGCTAGCTTGTCGCCCTTCCCCGTGACTCGCCACCACCAGCGCCCCTCGCGGCGATGGAAGTCGCCCATGCGCGCCGCGCTCATCTCGCTGATGCGCGGGGCCAGCAGATAGGCGAAGCCGAAGACCAGGCGGCGGCGCTGCCACTCGAAGCGGTGCCGTGCCGAGGCGCCCTCCTCCACGGGACGGCCGAGCCAACCCCATAGCCACTCCCAGAGCGGGGTCTCCAGGTAGCTCTCAATGCGCGTCTGGCGATTGTCCAGGCGCCGGCGCTTGTCACGCATCAGGCGGAAGGGATTGTGAGCCACCCAGCCCGCCTCGGCGAGCCAGGCGAAGAGCCCCTGGAGGATGACCAGGGACTGGCGCCGGCTGGCCGGCGACAGCGGCCCGCGAAAGGGGCGCCAGTCGTCGGCATGGCGTGGCCGCGGCGGCCCGACCCAGCGCTCCCGGGGGCGGGGATCGGCGAGGAACGCCTCGAAGGCGTCCAGATGCACCCGGCGCACCTCGCCGAGCCCGAGCCCCTGCTCCGCCAGCCACAGCAGCAGCCGCTCGGCCTCGCGCCGGTAGGCGCGCTGCGTCTGCGCGCTTGCCCGGTACTCGGCCAGCCACTGCCCCACCGCCTCGGCATCGCTGCTCGCGGCGATATGGGCGCCCTGTGCGACGGCTGGCAAGGCTGCCAGCTCAGGCACAGGGCTTGTCAAAACCGGCTCACTGCTCACGCTTGACTCCTTGCACTCACCACTCACCACTCACCACTCACCACTCACCACTCACCACTCACCACTCACCACTCACCACTCACCACTCACCACTCACCACTCACCACTCACCACTCACCACTCACGTTACCCAGTATCCCTGCCCTCCCTTAACAAAAGCAAGATAAGCCGCGTAATCTTGATTTATTTGCATCTATCGTATCGTAAATTACATAATACGTAATATGTAATAATCTTCCCTTCCGGGCCTGTCCGGGATATGCTGCGCCCATCGAGCCCCGCCGCTGCGCCCCCGCCATCGGGGAGGCGCCCGGCGGGCCCGGAACGACACGAGGAGAGGCGATATGGCGCGCAGCGGCGTGCAGTACGAGGATGTGCAGCGGGCCATCGACGACCTGCTGGCCAGGGGGGAATCGCCCAGCGTGCAGAAGGTGCGGGAGGTGCTGGGCACGGGAAGCTTCACCACCATCAGCGAGCACCTGCGCGAGTGGCGCACCCGCCGGGAGGAGAATCGCGACGTCCCCCCGCCCCGCGGCATGCCGGCCGCACTTCAGGAGCTGGCCGAAGCGCTGTGGCAGAAAGCCGAGGAGAGCGCCAATGCCGCCCTGGCCCACTATCGCGAGGAGGCGGACGGCCGGGTCGAGGCAGCAGAGGCGCGGGTGGCCGAGGCGCGGCGCCAGGCAGAGGATGCCTCACAGCGCGAAGCGGCCCTGGCCGCCCACCTGACCCACACCGAGCAGCGCCTGGAGGAGCGCAGCGCCGCCCTGGCCCACTGCGAAGCCGAGAGAGACCAGCTCGATAGCCAGGTCAGGCGCCTCGAGAGTCGCCGCGCCGAGCTGGAGGGGCTCCTGGAGCGTATTCGCGGCGAGATGGCCAGCCAGGCTCGGGAGCATCAGCAGGCCCTTGGCACCCTGGAGGCCGAGCAGCGCGAGCGCCTGGCCCGGGAGGAGCAGCGCCACGAGAGCGCCGAAGCGCGGCTGATGGGGCTGCTCGACGAGGCGCGCCAGGAGCGCCAGGCCCAGGAGAAGAGCGCGGCGGCGCGGGAGGCCCAGCTGGAGAAGCGGCACTCACGCCTGGAGCAGCAGCTGCAGGAGTCCCGCGGCCTGCTGGTCGAGGAGGAGCGCAAGCACCGCGATACCGACTGGGCCCGCCGCCAGGCCGAGACCCTCGCCGACACCCGGCGCCACGAGCAGGCGCTGCTTCAGGCGCGGGTCGACGAGCAGAAGCGCACCATCGAGGAGCAGGCGCTGCGCCTTCGCAACCTGGAGGAGCAGCTGCACCGCTGCCTGTGGCAGACCCCGGCGGCCCGTGAGGAGCCGGCGGAGGCCAGGAACGAGGAAGGCCCCGCCGCAGCGGAGCCTTCGGAGAAATAGCCCGGGGCGGGATCTTGCCCGCCAGGCCAGCCTAGCGGTAGTAGGCGTTGGTGGTGTCGGTATGGTCGGTCACGTCGCGAATGCCGGCCAGCTCCGGGATGCGCTCAATCAGGGTCTTCTCGACGCCCTCCTTGAGGGTCAGGTCCACCGCGGCGCAGCCCTGGCAGCCGCCGCCGAAGGCCAGCACCGCCACCTTCTCCTCGGTGAGCTCGATCAGCTTGATCTCGCCGCCGTGGGCGGCCAGGCCCGGGTTGATCTCGCTGTAGAGGATATAGTTGACGCGATCCTCCAGGGGGCTGTCGGCATTGACCTTGGGCATCTTGGCGTTGGGCGCCTTGATGGTGAGCTGGCCGCCCATGCGATCCTTGTTGAAGTCGACCACGGCCTCCTCGAGGAAAGGCAGGCTGTTCTTGTCGAGGTAGACGCCAAGCTTGGGCAGGTCGAGCCGCTCGTCGCTGGGCTCCTCCTCCCCGGGGCGGCAGTAGGCCAGGCAGGTCTCCGCGTAGGGGGTGCCCGGCTGCGTGATGAAAATACGCACGGCGATACCCTCGACGTTCTGCTTCTCGAGCAGCTCGGCAAGGTACTCCTGGGCGCTATCGGTGATCTCGATGGGCTGGCTCATGCTGATAGAATCTCTCGCTGTTCGGACCGCGGCCCCATGCTGCTCTTGGCAGGTCGCGCGTCAGGGTTTGCATAGGGAATATGGTAAGGCAGCGGACGCCAAGTGACAATCCCGAGTGAATTGCTGGGTCTTTGCGCTCCCAGCCTGCCCCTGGCCCGGCGCTTTTGTTACCATAGCGCCCCATTCCGGGCCGCCCTGTGAGAAGACGCCACCAGGCGTCCGTGCGGCCCTGCACCCGGATGCGAACTTCGCTGGAGACAAGACCTGACCATGGCCGCCCTTCCCACCGCCCAGACCGCTTCCCTGACCGACAGCCTCAACGAGCGCATCCTGATGCTCGATGGAGGCATGGGCACCATGATTCAGAATGCGGGCCTCTCGGAAGCCGACTTCCGCGGCGAGCGCTTCGCCGACTGGCCCTCCGACCTCAAGGGCAACAACGACCTGCTGGTGCTGACCTGCCCCGAGCTGATCACCCGCCTGCACCAGGAGTACCTGGAGGCGGGGGCCGACATCGTCGAGACCAACACCTTCAACAGCACTCGTCTCTCCCAGGCCGACTACGGCATGGAGGCGCTGGTGCCGGAGATCAACCTCGAGGCGGCGCGCCTGGCGCGAGCGGCCTGCGATGACGTGGCCGCCCGCACCGGGGTGCCCCGCTACGTGGCCGGGGTGCTGGGCCCCACCTCGCGCACCGCCTCGCTCTCCCCGGACGTCAATGACCCCGCCAAGCGCAACGTCACCTTCGATGCCCTGCGCGAGAACTACTATGAGGCGGCCGAGGCCCTGATCGAGGGCGGCAGCGACCTGATCCTGATCGAGACCATCTTCGATACCCTCAACGCCAAGGCGGCCATCTACGCCCTGGAGGAGCTCTTCGAGGATCGCGGCGAGCGCCTGCCGGTGATGATCTCCGGCACCATCACCGACGCCTCCGGCCGCACCCTCTCGGGCCAGACCACCGAGGCCTTCTGGAACTCGGTGCGCCACGCCCGCCCCCTGGCGGTGGGTCTCAACTGCGCCCTGGGGGCCGAGGAGCTGCGCCCCTACGTGGAGGAGCTCTCCACCAAGGCGGATACCTTCGTCTCCGCCCACCCCAACGCCGGCCTGCCCAACGAGTTCGGCGAGTATGACCAGACCCCGGATGAGATGGCGACCATCGTCGGTGAGTTCGCCGCAAGCGGCCTGGTCAATATCATCGGCGGCTGCTGCGGCTCGACGCCCGAGCATATCGCCGCCATCCGCCGCGCCATCGAGGGCCTGGCGCCTCGCCGGGTGCCCGAGATTCCGCGGGCCTGCCGCCTGTCCGGCCTTGAGCCGTTCAACATCGGGGCGGACTCGCTGTTCGTCAACGTCGGTGAGCGTACCAACGTCACCGGCTCGGCGCGCTTCAAGCGCCTGATCGTCGAGGAGGACTTCACCACGGCCCTCGAGGTGGCCCTGGAGCAGGTGGAGAACGGCGCCCAGGTGATCGACATCAACATGGACGAGGGGATGCTGGAGTCCCAGGAGGCGATGGTGCGCTTCCTGAACCTGATCGCCGGCGAGCCCGACATCGCCCGGGTGCCGATCATGATCGACTCCTCCAAGTGGGAGATCATCGAGGCGGGGCTCAAGTGCGTGCAGGGCAAGGCGGTGGTCAACTCCATCTCGCTCAAGGAGGGCGAGGCGGCCTTCCGCGAGCAGGCCACCATCTGCCGGCGCCACGGTGCCGCCGTGGTGGTGATGGCCTTCGACGAGGTCGGCCAGGCCGATACCTTCGCCCGCAAGACCGAGATCTGCGAGCGCGCCTACCGCCTGCTGGTGGATGAGCTGGACTTCCCGCCGGAAGACATCATCTTCGACCCCAACATCTTCGCCATCGCCACCGGCATCGAGGAGCACAACAACTACGCGATGGACTTCATCGAGGCCACCCGCTGGATCCGTGAGCACCTGCCCCATGCCCTGGTCTCCGGCGGCGTCTCCAACGTCTCCTTCTCCTTCCGGGGCAATAACCCGGTGCGCGAGGCGATCCACTCGGTGTTCCTCTACCACGCCATTCGCGCCGGGCTGACCATGGGCATCGTCAACGCCGGCCAGCTGGCGGTCTACGACGATCTGCCCGAGGAGCTGCGCGAGGCGGTGGAGGACGTGGTCCAGAACCGTCGCCCCGACAGCACCGAGCGGCTGGTGGATCTGGCCGAGAAGTACAAGGGCGACGGCGGCGGTGCGGCCAAGAAGGAGGATCTGGAGTGGCGCTCCTGGCCGGTCAACAAGCGCATCGAGCACGCCCTGGTCAAGGGGATCACCGCCCATATCGAGGAGGATACCGAGCAGGCGCGCCAGGAGGCGGCGCGCCCCATCGAGGTGATCGAGGGACCGCTGATGGACGGCATGAACGTGGTCGGCGACCTCTTCGGCGCCGGCAAGATGTTCCTGCCCCAGGTAGTGAAGTCGGCCCGGGTCATGAAGCAGGCGGTGGCCTACCTGATCCCCTTCATCGAGGCGGAAAAGAGCGGTGAAACCCAGGCCAAGGGCAAGATCGTCATGGCCACGGTCAAGGGCGACGTCCACGATATCGGCAAGAATATCGTCGGCGTGGTCCTGCAGTGCAACAACTATGAGGTGATCGACCTCGGCGTCATGGTGCCCGCGGAGAAGATCCTGCAGACGGCCAGGGCCGAGAACGCCGATATCATCGGCCTCTCCGGGCTGATCACTCCGTCCCTGGACGAGATGGTCCACGTGGCCAAGGAGATGCAGCGCCAGGGCTTCGAACTGCCGCTGCTGATCGGTGGCGCCACCACCTCCAAGGCCCACACCGCGGTGAAGATCGAGCCCGGCTACGAGCATCCGGTGATCTATGTGGCCGATGCCTCCCGGGCCGTGGGCGTGGCGGGCAAGCTGCTCTCGGCCGAGCTCAAGCCGGCCTATACCGCCGAGATCCGCGCCGAGTACGAGAAGGTCCGCGAGCGCAACGCCAAGCGCCGCCCCAAGGCCGCCGACCTCAGCTACGCCGAGGCGCGCGCCCGCAAGTTCAGCGTGGACTGGGCGGGCTACACGCCCCCCCGTCCGGCCTTCACGGGCCTTCAGGTCTTCGATGGCTACGACCTCGAGGAGCTGATCGAGCGCATCGACTGGACGCCCTTCTTCATGAGCTGGCAGCTCGCCGGCAAGTACCCGAAGATCCTCGACGACCAGGTGGTCGGCGAGGCGGCGCGCAACCTCTTCCGGGATGCCCAGGCGATGCTCGCCAGGCTGATCGACGAGCAGCGCGTCCAGGCCCGGGGGGTGATCGGCCTCTGGCCGGCCAACAGCGTCGATGACGACGTCATCGAGGTCTATGCCGACGAGTCCCGCCAGGAGGTGATCGAGCGGCTCCACCATATCCGCCAGCAGACCACCAAGAACCGCGACGGCGTCTGCTACAGCCTGGCCGACTTCATCGCGCCGAAGGAGAGCGGCAAGCCGGACTGGATCGGCGGCTTCGCGGTCACCGCCGGTCACGGCGTCGAGGAGCTCGCCGAGCAGTACAAGGCTGCCGGTGACGACTACAACGCCATCATGGTTCAGGCCCTCACCGACCGCCTGGCCGAGGCCTTCGCCGAGCGCCTCCACGAGCGGGTGCGCAAGGAGTTCTGGGGCTATGTGCCCGAGGAGACCCTGGACAACGAGGCGCTGATCGCCGAGAAGTATCAGGGCATCCGTCCGGCGCCCGGCTACCCCGCCTGCCCGGACCACACCGAGAAGGCCACGCTCTTCCGCCTGCTCGACGCCACCGAGAACAGCGGCCTGGTGCTGACCGAGAACTTCGCCATGTGGCCCGCCGCCGCGGTGGCCGGCTGGTACTTCTCCCATCCGCAATCGAAGTACTTCTCCACCGGCAAGATCACCCGGGACCAGGTGGAGGCGCTGGCCGAGCGCAAGGCGATGCGCCTGGAAGAGCTGGAGCGCTGGCTGGCGCCGGTGCTCTCCTACGACCCGGCCTGATCGGTCGCCAGCCGCCCAGGGGCCCGCCATGCGGGCCCTGACTCGACGGACCCCCATGCTGCCCGAGCCCACTCGCCGCCAGACGATCCTGCGCCTCGCCCTGCCGATCATCGCCGGCATGCTCTCCCAGAGCCTGATCAACCTGATCGATGCCGCCATGGTGGGCTCGCTGGGCGAGGTGCCCCTGGCCGGCGTAGGGATCGGCGGCTATGCGATGTTCATGGTCACCGCCCTGGTGTTCGGGCTCTCCTCGGGGGTCCAGGCCCAGACCGCCCGGCGCCACGGCGAGGAGGCCTGGGCGCGCCGCGCCGTGCCCCTCAACGCCGGCCTGCTGATCGCCCTGGCGACCGCCCTGCCGATCACCCTGCTCTGCCTGTGGCAGACGCCGCGCCTGCTGGCCCTGATCAACCAGGACCCGGCGGTCAACGCCGTGGCGGTAGAGTACTTTCGCTGGCGGGTGGTCTCGCTGATCGCGGTGGCGATGATCTTCTGCTTCCGGGGCTACTGGAACGGCATCCAGCAGACCGGCATCTACCTGCGCATCATCCTGGCCATGCACGCCATCAACGTGGCAGCCAGCCTGACGCTGATCTTCGGCTACTTCGGGCTGCCGGCCATGGGGCCCGCCGGCGCCGGTGCCGGCACCACCCTGTCGCTCTTCGCTGGGCTCGGCATCTGGGCGCTGCTCAGCGCTCGCCATGCGCGATCCAGCGGCTTTCTTGGCGGCCTGCCCCGGCGGCCGACCTTCGCCACCACCCTGCGCCTGGCGACGCCCCACTCCTTCCAGCAGCTCTGGTTCGCCGCCGGCTACGCCGTGCTGTTCTGGATCCTGGGCCAGATAGACACCCGAAGCGTCGCCGTGGGCCATGTGCTGGTCAATCTCTCCCTGCTGCTGATCCTGCCCGGCGTGGGGCTCGGCATGGCCGCTATGAGCCTGGTGGGCCAGGCGCTGGGGCGGGCGGCCCATCAGGACGCCCACCGCTGGGGCTGGGAGGTGGTGCACCTGGCCTGGCTCTGCCTGGCGGCCCTGGCGCTGCCCATGGCGCTCTTTCCGGAGCTGGTGCTCGGCCTCTTCCTCCATGACCCGGCGCTGATCGAACTGGGCCGGCTGCCCCTGCAGCTCACCGCCCTGATGATCGTGCTGGACGCCGCTGCCCTGGTGCTGGCCCAGGCGCTGCTGGGCGCCGGGGCCAACCGCACCGTGATGACCACGACGCTGGGCCTGCAGTGGCTGCTGTTCCTACCCCTGGCCTGGTGGGTCGGGGTGGGCCTGGAGCAGGGGCTGCTGGGCATCTGGTGGGTGCAGCTGGGCTACCGCTGCCTCAACTCCGCCTGGTTCGCCATGATCTGGCAGCGGCGGCGCTGGCAGTCGCTCAAGATCTAGGCCCGGCTCGACTAATTACTTTTCGCATAAAAACTATGACTATTTATTCTTTCCAAGAATAAAGCCCGGCGCGTATGGTGCACCTTCAGGCTCTGCCACCCTTCACTGCAGCAGGAACGGCTGAATGTATCGCTACGACACCCACGACCAGACCCTCGTCAATGAACGCGTTGCCCAGTTCCGCGACCAGATGGAGCGCTATCTGGCCGGCCGGCTCAGCGAGGAGGAGTTCCTTCCGCTGCGCGTGCAGAACGGGCTCTATGTCCAGCGTCACGCACCCATGCTGCGCATCGCCATCCCCTACGGCATGCTCGCCTCCTACCAGCTGCGCAAGCTGGGCGACCTGGCCCGGGACTACGATCGCGGCTACGGCCACTTCACCACGCGCACGAACCTGCAGCTGAACTGGCCGAAGCTCGAGACCGTGCCGGACATGCTCGCGGAGCTTGCCAGCGTGCAGATGCACGCCATCCAGACCAGCGGCAACGATATCCGCAACACCACCACCGACCAGTTCGCCGGCGTGGCCGAGGATGAAGAGGTCGACCCCCGCCCCTGGTGCGAGCTGATTCGCCAGTGGTCCACCTTCCATCCGGAGTTCGCCTACCTGCCGCGCAAGTTCAAGATCGCGGTGACCGGCGCCGCCGAGGATCGCGCGGCCATCCAGGTCCACGACGTGGGTCTGCGCCTGTGGCGCGACGACGCCGGCGAGGTGCGGGTCAAGGTGCTGGCCGGCGGCGGCCTGGGCCGCACGCCGATGATCGCGGACGTGGTCCGCGAGGACCTCCCCTGGCAGCACCTGCTCACCTACCTCGAGGCCCTGGTGCGGGTCTACAACCAGTTCGGCCGCCGCGACAACAAGTTCAAGGCGCGCATCAAGATCCTGGTAAAGGCGCTGGGCATCGAGGAGTTTCGCCGCCGGGTGGAGGCGGAGTGGGCCCATCTCAAGGATGGCCCCCAGACCCTGACGCGCCAGACCGTGGAGAGCGTCGCCGAGCACTTCGTGGACCCCGAGCGCCGGCCGGTCAGCGCCGAGGCCGTCGACGCCTTCGAGCGGCTGCGCGGCGAGAACCGCGCCTTCGCCCGCTTCGTGACCAACAACGTCACCGGCCACAAGGTGCCCGGCTACAAGGCGGTGACCCTGTCGCTCAAGCGCGCCGGCCAGTCCCCGGGGGACGTGACCGCCGAGCAGATGCACCAGATCGCCGACCTCGCCGACGAGTACAGCTTCGGCGAGCTGCGCGTCACCCATGAGCAGAACCTGGTGCTCTCCGACGTGCCGGTGGACCGGATCGAGTCGCTCTGGCACGAGCTTCAGGCCCTCGGCCTGGCCAACCCCACCGTGGGCACCCTGGCCGACCTGATCTGCTGCCCCGGCGGCGACTACTGCGGCCTGGCCAACGCCAAGTCGATCCCGGTGGCCCACGCCATCCAGGAGCGCTTCGACGACCTCGACTTCCTCTACGACCTCGGCCCCCTGGAGCTCAATATCTCCGGCTGCATGAACGCCTGCGGCCACCACCATGTGGGCCAGATCGGCATCCTCGGCGTCGACAAGAAGGGCGAGGAGTGGTACCAGATCTCGCTGGGCGGCGCCCAGGGCAACCAGGCCTCGCTGGGCAAGATCCTCGGCCCCTCCTTCAGTCGCGACAAGGTCCCGGAAGTGATCGACACCCTGCTCAAGGTCTACGTCGGTGAGCGCAGCGACGGCGAGACCTTCCTCGACACCTACCGCCGTATCGGCCTCAAACCCTTCAAGGAGCGGGTCTATGCCTGATCAAGCCCCCATCGCACGCCCCGAGTCACGCCCCTATCTGTTCCGCGGCCAGCCCGCCGCGGATACCTGGACCCTGGTCCGGGAGGGCGCGGCACCGGCCGCTGCCGCCGCCATCCTGCCCCTCGACGCCTGGCTCGAGGCCGCAACCAGCGCCACCCTGGCGCCCTGGCTTTCGGCCGACACCGAGCTCACCGACGCCCTGGCCGAGCGCCTCGCCGAGGCGCCGCTGATCGCCGTGGACTTTCCGAAGTTCACCGATGGGCGCGGCTACAGCCTGGCCCGCCTGCTGCGCGAGCGCTACGGCTACCGGGG
>WPCG01149728.1_pt1 | contig 13379 bp, 11 predicted proteins | sample 5403311 | NCBI WGS metagenome assembly WPCG01 (sample SAMN12869467, study PRJNA574797) | sludge metagenome | isolation source: wastewater treatment of Control | place: China:Beijing | collected 2019-05-17 | reverse complement strand
CGGCGCCGCACATGCCGGGAGCGCCGCCGAGGATGGCGGCATCGCCATAGCTGCCCTTGTGCGAGTTGCGCCGCCGCGGCTGCAGGCGGTGGGCGAAGAGACTGGGGCGCACCGCGCGGCCGAGCGGCTGCAGCCAGCCGGCGGCATCGACGTCGAGGCGCTGTACGGAGATCTCGCCGGCGTGATCGGGGCCGTCGAGGGTGAGCAGGCCGGGTTTGAGGGCGATGAAGGTGGTGGTGTGGGTGGCACGGAAACAGGTGCCGAGGACGCGTCCGCTGTCGGTGTCGAGGCCGCTCGGCATGTCGATCGCCAGGCGCGGCGAGGGCACGCGGCTGAGGCTGTCCACCCACTGGGCGTAGCGCCCCTCCAGGGGGCGGGTGAGGCCGATGCCGAACAGTGCATCGATGACCAGCGCCCAGCCGTCGGCCGGCGCCGCCGGCAGGCTGCTCACCGTGTCGCCGCCGCTGTTGCGGTAGTTGGCGTAGGCGGTGGCGGCATCGGCGGGGAAGCGCGCCGCATCGTCGGCAAAGGCGGCCACCACTTCGCGCCCGGCCTGGCGGAAATGGCGCGCCAGCACGAAGCCGTCGCCGCCATTATTGCCCGGACCGCAGGCCACCAGAATGGGGCCGGGGCGGTCCATGATGAGACGCACGGCGTCCTCCGCGGCGGCGCGTCCGGCGCGTTCCATCAGCGAGGGCTTGGCCCCCGGCATGGCACGCGCCTCGATCTCGCGGATGCCGGCGACGGGGTAGATCGGTTGGGCGGGCAGGAACATGGCTGCGGCGGCGGTGGTCGAGGCTGCGATTGTAAGGCCAGAGCGCGGTGCGCGTGCCGGCTTCATCGAAGCTTCATCTGCGGGGGCTATCCTCGTGCCGCCATACATACGACACAGGTAATACATGCTCTACGGCCCCGGACAGCCCATCATGCTTCGGCAGGTGCTCGAAGCGCAGGCACTGGAGTTCGTCTTCCAGCCCATCGTGGATCTCGGTCAGGCCGTCATTCTGGGCTATGAGGCGCTGATGCGCGGCCCGCAGGGCAGTCCCTTGCATGCGCCCGACGATCTCCTGCGCGTTGCCCGCCAGGCCGGGTTGAGCTTCGATCTCGAAGTCGCCGCCTGCCTCGGCGCAATGTCCTCCTTTGCCGCGCTGCGCCTGCCCGGCAAGCTCTTCCTCAATCTCAGTGCGCCGGTGATCGCACACTTCGGCCGCGAGCACGGCGGGCGCCTGTTGCGCCATGCGGTGGAGCAGGGCCTGGCGCCGGGGCGGCTGGTGCTGGAGCTGACCGAGCATGAGCGCGTCGATGATGTGGACGCCCTGCAGGGCTGTTTTGCCGCGCTCGCCGGGCAGGGCGTCGGACTGGCACTCGACGATTTCGGCGATGGGCGCTCCAGCCTGCGCCTGTGGGCGCAGCTGAAGCCGGAACTGGTGAAGCTGGACAAGTTCTTCGTGCGCGGCATCCATCAGGACAGCCGCAAGGTCGAGGTGATCCGGGCGATTCTCAAGCTCGCCGAGGCCTTCGGCACGCCCATCGTCGCCGAGGGCATCGAGGAGGCAGCCGAGCTCGGCGTACTCCGTGACCTCGGCTGCCACTATGGCCAGGGCTACCTGTTCGGCAAGCCGGCGGCAGCGCCCGGGGCCGTGGTGCCGGAGGTCGCGCGCGGGGTGCTGGCATCGTCGAAGATCGCCGTGCTGCCCAATTCCGCGCCGCGTCCCGATGTCGCCGAGACGGTCGGTCGCCTGCTGCTGCAGGCGCCGACGATCGCCGCCGATGCCCCCAACGGCGATCTGATGCAGTTGTTCACCCATCATCCGCAACTGCATGCGGTTGCCGTAGTGGAGAAGCAGTATCCGATCGGCCTGGTCAATCGCCGCCACTTCGTCGACAAGTTCGCCCAGCCTTTCTCGCGCGAGCTCTACGGACGGCGGCCGTGCACGCTGTTCATGAACGCCACGCCACTGCGCGTGGAGGCCGCCGCGCCGATCGATTCGCTCATCTCGGTGCTCACCGGGGAGGATCAGCGCTACCTCCACGAAGGCTTCATCATCACCGAAGAAGGGCGCTACGCCGGCCTTGCCACCGGCGAGAGCCTGGTACGTGCGGTCACCGAGCGGCGCATCGAGGCCGCCCGTCATGCCAATCCGCTGACCTTCCTGCCCGGCAACATCCCCATCACCGAGCACATCCGTCGCCTCCTCGACGCCGGAGTCGATTTTGCCGCGTGCTACTTCGACCTCAATCATTTCAAGCCCTACAACGACCTCTACGGCTACTGGCGGGGCGACGAAATGATCAAGCTTGCCGCACGGGTGATACTTGCCCATGCCGATGCCGCGCATGACTTCGTCGGTCACGTCGGCGGCGACGATTTCGTCGTGCTGTTCCAGAGCGAGGACTGGCGGCAGCGCTGCGAGCGTGTGGTGCGCGACTTCAACCTTCATGCGCGCGATCTCTTCGATGCCGAGGAGCTGACCCGCAACGGCTTCGAAAGCGAGGACCGCCGCGGTTTCAAGGTCATGTTCCCGCTCACCACGATGGCCGCCGGCGTGCTGCGCGCCGGCGCCGGACAGTTCCATTCGCCCGAAGAGGTGGCCTCCGCCGCGGCGGCGGCGAAGAAACTTGCCAAGCAGCACGGCAGCGGCATCCACATCAGCTTCGGGGCCCGTCTGAGGCCCGTGCTCGAAGCCGCCGGCTGAGCCCCTGGCGGCGTCCTGCCGCCGTCTCCCATGACCGTCAGTAGCGCGCCTGTCCGGGCTGGAAGCAAGCCCGGAGGGCTGTGCTAGAATCGCCGTTTGTTTGCAACATGCACCCTTGCGTCCACGCCGGATGCGTGCCCCGGGCAATGCCGGTGGCGGGTGTGAACCTTGACTTCTCAGGAACGTGTTAATGGAAACCAACCAGGAATCGCAGAGCTCGCTTGAGCGCCGTATCGACATGTCCGTGCCGATGGCCGACATCGACAAGGAAGTTGAAGCCCGTCTCAAGCGCATGGCGCGCACGGTGAAGATGCCGGGTTTCCGTCCGGGCAAGGTGCCGATGAAGATCGTCGAGCAGACCCATGGTGCCCAGGCGCGCTCCGAAGCCATCGGCGCTGCGGTCGAGAAGGCCTTCGTCGAACAGGTGCGCGAACAGAACCTGCGCGTTGCCGGTTATCCGCGCATCGAGCCGAAGAAGTCGGAAAGCGACGATGTGACGGTGCTGGAGTTCTCCGCCGTCTTCGAGGTGTACCCGGATGTCGTTCCGGGCGATCTCTCCGCGCAGAGCATCGAGCGCCCGCAGCTCGTCGTCGGCGATGCCGAAGTCGACAAGACCCTCGAAGTGCTGCGCAAGCAGCGCACCACCTTTGCCGCCGCCGAGAAGGCCGCCGAAGACGGTGATCGCGTGGTCATCGACTTTACCGGGCGCAAGGACGGCGAAGTCTTCGAAGGCGGCCAGGCGCAGGATTTCCCCTTCGTGCTCGGCGCCGGTTCGATGCTGAAGGATTTCGAGGAAGCAGTGCGCGGCCTCAAGGCCGGTGAGGGCAAGACCTTCGACATGACCTTCCCCGCCGATTACCACGCCGCCCACCTGGCCGGCCAGACGGTGCAGTTCGAAGTCGCCCTGAAGCGCGTCGAAGCGCCGCAGCTGCCCGAGATCGATGCCGATTTCGCCCGTGCCATGGGTGTCGCCGACGGCGACGTGGCGAAGCTGCGCGAAGAGGTCAAGAGCAACCTCGAACGTGAAGTGAAGCGCCGCATCCAGGCCAAGGTCAAGGAGCAGGTGATGGAAGCCCTGCTTGCCGCCCACCCGATCGAAGTGCCGAAGGCGCTGGTCGACCAGGAAGCCCAGCAGCTGGCCGACAACGCCCGCCGCGACCTCGAGGCGCGCGGCCTGAAGGCGAAGGACATCCCCGTCAATGTCGGCTGGTTCACCGAGCAGGCGGTACGCCGCGTGAAGCTCGGCCTGATCATGGCCGAGCTGGTCAAGGCCCGTGAGCTGCACGCCAAGCCGGAGCAGATCCGTGCGCTGGTCGAGGACATGGCGCAGTCTTACGAAGATCCTTCCGAACTGGTACGCTGGTACTATGCTCAGCCGGAGCGCCTGGCGCAGGCTGAAGCAGTGGTGATCGAGGACAACGTGGTCGCCTGGGCGGTCGCTGCAGCCAAGACCAGCGACAAGGCCATTTCCTTTGACGAACTGATGGGGAACGCGGCCTGAGGGACGCGTAGCAACGGACGATGAACAACGGAACACCACAGCACGGAAGTACCTGGGACCCGGTCGGCCTCGGCCTGGTGCCGATGGTGGTCGAACAGAGCGGGCGCGGCGAGCGCGCCTACGACATCTATTCGCGCCTGCTGAAGGAGCGCGTGGTGTTCCTCGTCGGCCCGGTCAATGACGTTACCGCCAACCTCATCGTGGCGCAGTTGCTGTTCCTGGAGTCGGAGAATCCCGACAAGGACATCCACTTCTACATCAACTCGCCGGGCGGTTCGGTCACCGCCGGCATGGCGATCTACGACACCATGCAGTTCATCAAGCCGCACGTGAGCACCCTGTGCATCGGCCAGGCGGCGAGCATGGGCGCCTTCCTGCTGGCTGCCGGCGAGAAGGGCAAGCGCTATTGCCTGCCCAACTCGCGGGTGATGATCCACCAGCCGCTGGTCGGCTTCCAGGGCCAGGCCTCGGACATCGAGATTCACGCGCGCGAGATCCTCTTCCTGCGCGAGCGCCTCAACGGCATGCTCGCCAAGCACAGCGGGCAGAGCATCGAGCAGATCGAGAAGGACACCGATCGCGACAACTTCATGTCGGCGGCCGCGGCGGTCGAATACGGCCTGGTGGACAAGGTGCTCACCAGCCGCAGCGACTCCTGATCAAGCAACGGGGAAGACCATGACGGAAAAGAAGACGGGCGGCGACAAGCTGCTGTACTGCTCGTTCTGCGGCAAGAGCCAGCACGAGGTCCGCAAGCTCATCGCGGGTCCGTCGGTCTTCATCTGCGACGAGTGCATCGAGCTTTGCAACGACATCATCCGCGACGAGATCGCCGGCGACGGCGGCGCGGAAGCTGACGGCAACAACCTGCCGACGCCGCAGGAAATCTGCGACATCCTCGATCAGTACGTGATCGGCCAGCGCCAGGCCAAGCGCAACCTGTCGGTGGCGGTGTACAACCACTACAAGCGCCTGCGCCACATCGGCGGGCGCGACGACGAAGTCGAGCTTTCCAAGAGCAACATCCTGCTCATCGGCCCCACCGGCTCGGGCAAGACCCTGCTCGCGCAGACCCTCGCGCGCATGCTCAACGTCCCCTTCGTGATGGCCGACGCCACCACGCTGACCGAAGCCGGCTACGTCGGCGAGGACGTCGAGAACATCATCCAGAAGCTGCTGCAGAAGTGCGATTACGATGTCGATCGCGCCCAGCACGGCATCGTCTACATCGACGAGATCGACAAGATCTCGCGCAAGTCGGACAACCCCTCGATCACCCGCGACGTCTCCGGCGAGGGCGTGCAGCAGGCCCTGCTGAAGCTGATCGAAGGCACGGTGGCGTCGATTCCGCCGCAGGGCGGGCGCAAGCACCCCAATCAGGATTTCATCCAGATCGACACCACCAACATCCTGTTCATCTGCGGTGGTGCCTTCGACGGTCTCGACAAGGTCATCCGCGACCGCACCGAAAAGGCCGGCATCGGCTTCGGTGCCGAGGTCAAGAGCCGCCAGGGCAAGAACCTCACCGAGACCTTCCGCCAGGTCGAGCCCGAGGATCTGGTCAAGTTCGGCCTCATCCCCGAATTCGTCGGCCGCCTGCCGGTAGTCGCCACCCTGCAGGAGCTCGATGAGGCGGCCCTCATCCAGATCCTCGTCGAACCCAAGAACGCGCTGGTCAAGCAGTACCAGAAGCTCTTCTCGATGGAAGGGGTCGATCTCGAATTCCGCCAGCCGGCGCTGCACGCGGTGGCACGCAAGGCCATCCGCCGCAAGACCGGTGCCCGTGGCCTGCGCTCCATCCTCGAAGGCGCGTTGCTCGACATCATGTACGAACTGCCGGCGCTGAAAGGGGTCGAAAAGGTCGTCGTCGACGAGAACACCATCGAGGAAGGCGCCAAACCGCTCCTCATCTACGCCGATCAGCCCAAGGTGTCCGGCTCCAACTGATTCCTGCCGGACCGCTTGAATTTCCCGCTTGAGCCCATATCTGGGCTCAACGCGTCTTGTAAAGGGTAATAATCATGCCAGGTCCGCTCGACCTCCCCGATCAGCAACAGGAAATGCCGCTGCTGCCGCTGCGCGACGTGGTGGTCTTTCCGCATATGGTGATCCCGCTCTTCGTGGGTCGCCCGAAGTCCATCAAGGCGCTGGAGAACGCCATGGAGGCCGGCAAGAGCATCCTGCTGGTGGCGCAGAAGTCCGCTGCCAAGGATGAGCCTTCCGCCGAGGACCTCTACGACATCGGCTGCACCGCCAACATCCTGCAGATGCTCAAGCTGCCCGACGGCACCATCAAGGTGCTGGTCGAGGGTGTGCAGCGTGCCCGCCTCGACTCGGTCGAGGATCTGCGCAGCGTGTTCATGGCCCGCGTCACCCCGATTGCGCAGCCCGATACCGGCAACAACGAGGTCGAGGCGATGCGCCGGGCGATCATTGCCCAGTTCGACCAGTACGTGAAACTCAACAAGAAGATCCCGCCGGAGATCCTCACCTCGCTGTCGGGCATCGAGGAACCCGGCCGCCTGGCCGACACCATCGCCGCCCACCTGCCGCTCAAGCTCGAGCAGAAGCAGGAGGTGCTGGAGATGTTCGACACCACCGAGCGTCTCGAACGTCTGCTCTCGCAGCTGGAAACCGAGCTCGACATCCTGCAGGTGGAAAAGCGCATCCGCGGCCGCGTCAAGCGTCAGATGGAGAAAAGCCAGCGCGAGTACTACCTCAACGAGCAGGTCAAGGCCATCCAGAAGGAACTCGGCGAGGGCGAGGAGGGTGCCGACCTTGAGGAGATGGACAAGAAGATCAAGTCCGCCGGCATGCCCAAGGATGCGCTCGCCAAGGCCCAGGCGGAGTTCAAGAAGCTGCGCCTGATGTCGCCGATGTCCGCGGAAGCCACCGTGGTGCGCAACTTCATCGAAACCCTGATCGGCCTGCCGTGGAAGAAGAAGTCCCGCGTCAGCAAGGATCTGGCCGAAGCCGAGAAGATCCTCGACAAGGACCACTACGGCCTCGAACGCGTCAAGGAACGCATTCTCGAATACCTTGCCGTGCAGCAGCGCGTCGACAAGGTCAAGGCTCCCATCCTCTGCCTGGTCGGCCCTCCCGGCGTGGGCAAGACTTCGCTCGGCCAGTCCATCGCCAAGGCCACCAACCGCAAGTTCGTGCGCATGGCCCTCGGTGGCGTCCGTGACGAGGCCGAGATTCGCGGCCACCGCCGCACCTACATCGGCTCCATGCCGGGCAAGATCCTCCAGAACATGAGCAAGGTCGGGGTCAAGAACCCGCTCTTCCTGCTCGACGAGGTCGACAAGCTGGGCATGGATTTCCGCGGCGACCCCTCCTCGGCGCTGCTCGAAGTGCTCGACCCGGAACAGAACCACACCTTCCAGGACCACTACGTCGAGGTCGATTTCGATCTCTCCGACGTGATGTTCGTTGCTACCGCCAACACCCTCAACATTCCCGCGGCGCTGCTCGACCGCATGGAAGTGATCCGCCTGTCCGGCTACACCGAGGACGAGAAGGTCAACATCGCCCAGCGCTATCTGCTCCCCAAGCAGATGAAGAACAACGGTCTCAAGCGCGACGAGATCTCCGTTACCGAAGAGGCCCTGCGCGACGTCTGCCGCTACTACACCCGCGAGGCCGGCGTGCGCAGCATGGAGCGCGAGATCTCCAAGATCTGCCGCAAGGTGGTGAAGTCGCTGGTGCTGCGCAAGCGCGCCAGCAAGATCGTCGTCAATGCCAGGAATCTCGACAAGTACCTGGGCGTGCGCAAGTACAGCTTCGGCATGGCCGAGAAGGAAAACCAGATCGGTCAGGTCACCGGGCTGGCGTGGACCGAGGTCGGTGGTGAGCTGCTCACCGTCGAGGCGGTGGTGCTGCCCGGCAAGGGCAAGGTGATGACCACCGGCAAGCTCGGCGAAGTGATGCAGGAGTCCATCCAGGCTGCACTTTCGGTGGTCCGCAAGCGCGCCCGTTCGCTGGGCATCGACGGCGACTTCTACCAGAAGAGCGACATCCACATCCACCTGCCCGAAGGCGCCATCCCCAAGGATGGTCCGTCTGCCGGGGTAGCGATTTCCACCGCACTGGTGTCGGTGCTCACCGGCATCCCGGTGCGTTGCGATGTGGCGATGACTGGCGAGATCACCCTGCGTGGCGAGGTGCTGGCCATCGGCGGTCTCAAGGAGAAACTGCTCGCCGCGGTGCGCGGCGGCATCACCACGGCGTTGATCCCGGAAGAGAACGTCAAGGATCTGGCGGAAATTCCCGACAACATCAAGAATGCCATCGAGATCGTGCCGGTGAAGTGGATCGACCAGGTGCTCCAGCGTGCCCTCGAACGCGTCCCCGAGCCGCTCCCCGAGACGGCCGAGGGCGAGGCGGCGGTGCCGCCCGCCGCCGACGAAGCGGCGGCGAAGATCCGCGCGCACTGAGTCTGCGCAGCATCAGTAGAAAGGCCGGGGCAGGGATGCTCCGGCCTTTTTCATTCATTTTTGCTATGACGACAGTGATGGCGGCGGGGATCTGTAAATTCGGCGAAACCCGCTTGACACATGGGTTTTGCCCGAGCTATAACTGCCGTGCGAGCTTCGACGCATCTGGAATGGCCCTGGATGCCGCGCCGGTTCAGGGTTTGCGAGTATTCAACGTTTTGCATTCATATCCGTGAGGGGGCATACGTGAACAAATCCGAACTGATTGACGAAATCGCAGCACAGGCAGAAATCTCCAAATCCGCCGCCGGCAAGGCGCTCGATGCAGCCATCGATGCGATCAAGCAGGCCCTCAACAACGAAGACTCCGTGACCCTGGTCGGCTTCGGCACCTTCTACGTCGGTGAGCGCGCTGCCCGTACCGGGCGCAACCCCCGTACCGGCAAGAGCATCAAGATCAAGGCCGCCAAGGTACCCAAATTCCGTGCTGGCAAAGGCCTGAAGGATGCAGTAAACTAGCGGGCTTGACTGGGCGCTTTTCAACCGAGCCGCACCGGTCAACGCGGGTGCTTAGCTCAGTTGGTAGAGCGTCGCCCTTACAAGGCGAATGTCGGCGGTTCGACCCCGTCAGCACCCACCAGTCACCCGAAGCCCGGACATGTTCCGGGCTTTGTCTTTTGCGTCTCCGGGCGCAGGCGATGGGCGGACGACATGAACATTCCCTACACCCTCGATCCCGACGAAGTCGTCATCACCGCCGTGCGGGCGCAGGGTGCGGGGGGGCAGAACGTCAACAAGGTGTCGTCGGCGGTGCACCTGCGTTTCGACATTGCCGCCTCGTCGCTGCCCGAGGAACTGCGCCGCCGCCTGCTGGCGCTTGGCGACCAGCGTATCAGCGCCGCCGGCGTGGTGGTGATCAAGGCGCAGAGCTACCGCAGCCAGGAAAAGAATCGTGCCGACGCACTGGCCCGCCTGGATGCCCTCATCGCCAGCGTTGCGCGCACCCCCAGGGCGCGCCGGGCTACCCGGCCGACGCGCACCTCGGTGCTCAAGCGTCTGGAGGGCAAGTCCAGGCGCGCCTCGCTGAAGGCGGCCAGGGGGCGCATCGATGAGTGAATCGACCACCCCCAGGCGGCTGCAGGGCTATGCGCAGGTTGAGCCCTACGTCACCCGCGACGGTTCGCTCATTCGCGAGCTCATGCACCCCGCGCTTCATGGCAATGCCGCACAGTCGCTTGCCGAGGCCACCGTCGCCGCTGGTGAGCGCACGCTGCTGCACCGCCACCACCTGACCGAAGAGCTTTACCACGTCACGGCCGGGCAGGGGCGGATGACCCTGGGCGAAAGCCGCTTCGTGGTCTCGCCCGGCGACACCGTGTGCATCCCGCCGGGAACGCCTCACTGCATCGAGGCGATCGGCGACGCCCCTCTGCGTATCCTGTGCTGCTGTGCGCCGGCGTATGATCACCGCGACACCGAGGTGCTGGAAACGCCCCGGGAAAGCGGACAGAGGAGATCCTGATGGACGAGTTCATGCAGGCAGCGCTCGAGGAGGCGCGTCGCGGGCGTGCGCAAGGGGGCATCCCCATCGGCTCGGTGATCGTCCATCAGGGGCGCATCATCGGTCGTGGGCACAACCGCCGCGTGCAGCAGGGCAGCGTCATCCTGCATGGCGAGATGGACGCCTTCGAGAACGCCGGCCGTCAGCCCGCGGCGGTATACCGCGAGGCCGTGCTGTACACCACCCTGTCGCCCTGCCCGATGTGCTCCGGCGCGATCCTTCTGTACGGCATTCCCCGCGTGGTGATAGGCGAGAACCTCAGCTTCATGGGCGAGGAGGCGCTGCTGCGCAGCCGCGGCGTGGCGGTGGAGGTGTTGCAGGCGCCGGAGTGCATTGAGCTGATGCGCGAGTTCGTCGCCGAGTGTCCGGCGTTGTGGCACGAGGACATCGGCGAGGACTGAAGACGGCCTGCGGGCCTTGATGTGCATCATGGCCACAGGCTGCGGCGGCGGGTGTAATGGGGCCATGTCCGCCGAGCGCCTCTCTTCCCCCCCTTCCCGCCAGAGTTCGCCCGCAGGCGGGGCGCCGCCCGGGTCGATCCGTGATTACCTGCCGCGCCCGCTGGAACCGTGGGTCGACGAGGACGAAGCGCTGCGCCCTGCGCAGCAGCCACCGCCGCCCACAGCGATGCCGGTGGCGGCGCGCCGCCTGGTGGTGCTGGCGTGCATCTGGCTGGCCTTCCTGCTCATGCTGGCTTTCATGCCGGTGCGCGCCTGAACCCTGACGCGGCTCAGTCCAGCATCTGACGCAGGCGGCCAATGTCCGGGATGTGGATGTTGCGCCCGTCCACCTGCAGCAGGCCGCCATCGGCGAGTTCGTGGAGGACGCGCGAGAAGTGCTCCTGGGTGAGGTTGACGCGTGAGGCGATGGTGCCTTTGCTGGTTGGCAGGCGCAGCGTAACTGCGCCGCTGCAGGTGCCCTCGCCGTCGCCCTGATCCTCGCGCAGCAGATAGACGATGATGCGCTCGCGGGCCGAGCGCAAGGAGTAGCTCTCGACGTCGGCGATCAGGTGGTGCAGGCGCTGGGACAGCGCCGCGATGATCTTGCGGCAGAAGAGTGGATCGCGCCCCATTTCCTCGAACACCACCTGCTTGGAGATGTGCAGCAGGGCGCACTCGGTCAGGGCCTGGGCCATCACTACATAGGGCTTGTCCATGAACATCACGGCTTCGCCGAAGGTCTGGCCGGCGCGGATGATCTCGATCACCTTTTCATGTCCGTCGGCGGAGATGAAGGCGAGCTTGATCTGTCCGTCGAGGACGAGATGAAAGCCACTGCACGGGTCGCCCTTGTGAAACAGCACGGCGCCACGGTCGATCCGCGTCTCGCGCACGCCACGGATGAAGGGCGCCACTTCCTCTGCGGACAGACCGTTGAACAGTGGCGCGTGGGCGAGCAGGCGTCCGATGCGCAACTGCTCCTCGTCAAGGCCGGCGTCAGCATGTGCTGTGACGGCGGGCGTGAAGGTGCATGGCGGGTCGAAGGGCTTCATCGCTTCACCTCGTCAGTTGGGCGTAAAACAGGGGCAGTCGTGCAGGAAGCTCTTCCGGCTTGCGGATCACCGCGAAGCCGGCCGGGCCGAAGAGGTGGGGCAGGTAGCCGGCGCCTTCACGGTCGATGGTGACGCAGAAGGGGGTGAGGCCGGCGCGCCGCGCTTCCATGATGGCGACGCGGGTGTCCTCGATGCCGTAGCGGCCGTCGTACAGGTCGAGGTCGTTGGGCTTGCCGTCGGACAGGATCAGCAGGATGCGGCGGCTCGCACCGTGCTTTTCCAGCAACTGGGTGCAGCGCCGGATGGCGGCACCGAGCCGCGTGTAGTAGCCCGGCTTGATCGCCATGATGCGCCCGCGGATGCGGTCGTCGAAGCGTTCGTTGAAGTCCTTCAGGCGGTGGAAACGCACCTTGCTGCGTTTCACCGAGGAGAAGCCGGCGAGCGCGAAGGCGTCGCCGGTGGCGCCCAGCGCCTCGCCGAACAGCAGCAGGGCGTCGCGGATCACGTCGATGACGCGCGCGTCCGACGACACCCAGGTGTCGGTGGACAGCGACAGGTCGGCCAGTACCAGGCAGGACAGGTCGCGCTCGCGCTTCTGCAGCGAGAGGTAGAGCTGTTCCGAAGGGTGGCGGCCGCAGCTGCGGTCGGTCTGCGCGCGCACGGCGGCATCCACGTCCAGTTCGGTGCCGTCGGGCTGCGCCTTCAGCCAGCGCCGGCCGGGCTGCAGGGCGGCGAACTGCTGGTGCAGGCGGCGTGCGGTGCGCTTGAGCGGTTGCGGCAGCGGGCAGGGCGGGGCGTGGCGGGCGGCCATCTCGGTGAGCCGCACGTGGTCTTCCAGCAGGCGCTGCTTGCGGTAGTCCCATTCGGGCAGCGGAATGCCGTCGCCCAGCACTACGTCGTCTTCCGCGGCGGAGGGCAGGTCGAGGTCGAAGCGTACCTTGGAGGCCACCCGGTCGCTGTCCTCGGCGAGCGCGAGCTGGTCGAGGTCGCGCGCGGCGTCGGCGGCGTTGGGATCCGGTTCGTCGTCGGTGGGGCGGTTGATCTTGAGGAATTCGGTGACCGCCAGCAGGCTCTCGGCGCGGAACACCATCATCAGGCCGTTCTTCTCCTGCGGCAGATCCACCCGCTCGGCGCGATGCGCGTGGCGCTCGGTCTCCTCCGCGGGCGGCGGGCCGCCGGTGGTGGTGTTCTCCGGACCCGGGTCGCTGGCACGGGTGAACGGCGCCGGGCCGATCTCGCTGCTGGCCAGCCAGAGCAGCACCGGGGCGGCGGGCGGGGTGCCGGCGGGCACTTCGGGGAGTGCGACGACGCTGCCGGGCTCACGCAGTGCGGCGACGATGGCCTCTTCGCGCGCGCGCTCGGCGGGCGGCATCCTGGTGGCCTTCAGGCGGCGCGGCGCGTAGGCCTCCACCAGGCGGCGGTAGCGTGAAATTACCCCGGGCCAGGTATCGAGCGCGGCCAGTACCGCACGCTGATGACGCTGGAAATCGGTTTCGCCGTCCGGGCCGGGCAGCAGTTGCTGCTGTGCGGCGGCCAGCGCAGCCAGCCACAGGTAGAGGTCGCGGTTCAGCGTGCGTTCCGGAAAGGCGTCGATCTCCGGCGGCAGGCGCAGGGTGACGTCGTCCATGCGCGCGTGTGCGGCGCGGTCGCCGATGCCGGCGATTCGGGCGATGAGGCCGCGCCGCGCGGCATG